>Ga0209726_10003161_pt1 | contig 22930 bp, 8 predicted proteins | sample Subgrocontami54m_FD_187453 | JGI IMG/M metagenome (GOLD analysis project Ga0209726, IMG submission 187453) | Subsurface groundwater microbial communities from S. Glens Falls, New York, USA - GMW46 contaminated, 5.4 m (SPAdes) (version 3) | ecosystem: Environmental > Aquatic > Deep subsurface >... | reverse complement strand
TCATTGGCGTATCTCCTTCTTGGGTTTTTGTATGATTGTTTAGGACACCCCAAGATACGGATGCGCCGCTTTATTTTCTACCCGATCCAAACCGGATCAGAGTTTACACACCTTTTCAATATAACTCTCTTTAGCAGTCTTCCCAACTTAGTTTTCTTGCAGTATTGATTCTTCAATGTACAACGTATTGTACTTGAGAAAGAACCGTTTCTCCATATGCACGGGGGGCGGATTGCATTGTATCACAATCGCCGGCCTTGGACTTTGCGCCGGTCTCGCTCTCGGAAACGCGCAGTTGTTGTTGTGCCAATCAGGACACTTCCTCCCCGCTGGGGTATGTTCATTGCTGCACGGTTTTGCTCCGCTCATTGGAGCAATGCTGGTCACGGGCATTGTCGCCTATTTGTTGTTCCACCTTGTGTGCGCGGTGGAAACAGAATTATCCCGAGAAAATGATTCTCCCATTCGAGAGCCAGACAAGAAATACGAATGGCATCGCCTACGCACGAACCCCGTCACCTTTGTAACCCTCTTCCTCTCCCGAACAGAGCACAGCCCGCCTGTTGTTTCTGTTTTCCCGATCTGATTTTCTTGTAACAGCACGGACTTTGGTCTCGGTTTTGCCGAGAAAACACAGTGACGGTCACTGCGAGTCACGGAGTGACGAAGCAATTTGACTTTTTGGATAGCCCCGTTATTCCAGTAAGGCCTCTTGCGTTCAGGGTGGATGGGCGACGCATGGCTGTGGGAAGGAGAAGGTCACTCTTGTTGTTCTGAGATTCACAGGGGTTGCTATGGATCGGCACGCATGAAGGGATAGCGTTTTCAACGGTACGTTTTTCACCACTTACACAACTGCCAATGGACTCTCGAACAGTTTCATAAATGACATCTACGAAAGCCCCCGTTTCCCTGGTACGCCGTAGATTGCAACGAACGGAGGCGGAACTAGCAAGTTTCAGGACGGTGTTTTTACCACAATTCGGACAGCATTGAACGAGTGGTGGAACATAACAGATTCAAATACCACTATCTCAAACCCAACCATAATTGGCAACAAGGACGCATATGAAGGTAACATGACAAAGAGAATCTCTCTGTTTCTATCGGGCATCATATTCTTGTACGCAACTTGCTCAGGTCAGGAAGTAAGCGGATATCTTGAAGGGCGAGTGGTGGATGCTTTGGGAGCACAGATTGAGGGAGCCAGCATAACTGTTACCGGTCCAAATGCACAAGGATTCCGAGCAGCTACCACTAATGATGACGGATATTTCCGGGTGTTAGGGCTTCCAGTAGGGGTGTACACTGTACGGATTAGACATGTTGCTTATCGGAACATAATGTATCAAGATGTTCATATTCGATTAGGAAAAACAACGACATTGAATGGGATAAGACTTGAGTCTCGAATATCCGAACTCCCTGAAGTTGTCATCATAGGTATGAAACCCTCTATCGACATTAGCTCAACAACGATAGGATCTAACCTCCATGAAGAATCCTTCCGATCATTGCCAACGGAAAGAAACTTTCGTTCGATCATATCCCTCACACCACAGACAAATGCAAGTTACCTTGGGGATGAAGTTAATATTTCTGGCAGCACGGGATTTGAGAATATTTATTTTGTCGATGGTATTAATGTCACTGACCCATACGACGCCTCCACAAGTACCTCCCTACCATACAACTTTATTAAAGAAATTGAGGTGAATACGGGAGGGTATAATGCTGAATATGGACGTGCGCTCGGTGGGGTGATAAACCTTATCACACCTTCCGGCGGTAATGAATTTCACGGGGAGGTCTTTGGATTCTTCACAAATAATAGTTTAACGACAGAAGGACGACGCGGTTTTATCGAGCCCAAAGTCGGGGCATTCTCCCAATACGATTTCGGATTGAGTCTCAGCGGACCGATTAGTCGTGATCAGGTGTGGTTTTTTGCTGCTTATAATGCAAGCTTCGACAAGGAAAATGTTGAAATTCCAGGATTGGGATTTTACCAAGACTGGAAACGTTCGCACATGTTTTCTGGTAAAATAACTTGGCAGCCTGATGGAGAGACGAATATAGGGATCACAATTTCTGGAGATCCGACCGAACATCATCGTGTTGGCATCCCGTTGTCATCATTCCCAAGCGCTCTCACATTAGCTGATCCCGATCCGTTCCTTGGCTACATCAAGAGTGGCGGTATGAATATTTCGCTGACAGCTCGGTATATCGTTAGCCAGAATTTTCTTCTGGAGGGATCTATCTCCCGGTTCTACAAAGATCAAAAAAGTTATGGGGAGACGGAGCGCGGTCAACGAGAACCTTATTTCATGGATTTAACAACTGGTGTTTTATCAGGCGGATATGGCATGTATGCCAATCATCCTCGAACTCGTATTAGCACTAATCTTATTGCCTCAATCTTTCTCAGCGAACATAGGTTCAAAGTCGGCGCTGAATATGAAGATAATCGCGTTGACCAGAATTATGCATGGACGGCACATGGGATTGGTCTCCTCTTCCGTACCGGTGATTCAAATTACATAGCTCAATATGGTTCAACAGTTGGAGAAGATCACAATCGAATTCTATCGTTGTTTGTGCAGGACTCTTGGTTGCTCGGAGATCGATTGAGGCTTAATTTCGGATTGCGGTGGGAAGGGCAGTATATGTTCGGTCCAGATGGTGAGCTTGCTCAGAAGATTACAAATCAATTTCAACCAAGAATAGGTTTCATCTACCAACCGGGGGAGCTGGGTTCTCAGAAACTTTTCGGTTCCTATGGAAGGTATTACGAACAGATTCCAAATTTATTCTCGACAATTTATCATATCGAACGAGTCGAATACATAACATATTATAATCACAATCCTCTTGTTGATTCATCAGGAGGAGTGAGAATAAATATCGCCCCGGGAGTTACCTCTAATGTCGAGGGTTTAGAAGGACAACATTTCGACGAGTTCATCCTCGGCTATGAAAAGAACATTTTAAGTCAATATAAAATAGGTGTACGCGGCATATATCGTACTTTGAGACAAGTGGTGGAAGATGCAGTAGATGTGCAGACTGGAAGATTATTCTATGGAAATCCAGGGAGTGGTCTTTTGAGTTTCCTGCCAAAATTTACGCGAGACTACTCAGCGGTTGAATTAACAATTGAGAAATCCAGTGGGGATCCATTCACATTCATGGCTTCGTACGTTCTATCTCAGAATTATGGGAATTATGCAGGATTATACGGGTCGGAAAACGGAATTGTCTTTCCCAACGCGACAAGAATGCTCGATATTGCGGAACAGATTCCGAATAGCACAGGATTGCTGCCCAATGACCGACCACATGTCTTCAAGTTCTTTGGTTCTTACAAGTTCGACATAGGATTCACTGTTGGGACATCATTCATCTGGCAGTCAGGTACACCGCTGAATGACATGAAGATCACATCATTCGGAGGTCCTCTCTTCGCGTTCATTCAAGAGCGCGGGACTGCCGGACGCACTCCTTCAATTTGGGATCTAAATCTAAGGTTTAGTTATGAGTTTAACAATCTGCACTGGACTGTATTGAGACCAAGACTTCTTGTTGATGTCTTCCATCTGTTGAGCCAGCGCTCCCCAGTCAACTACGAACAACTCCATTATCTCGATCCAGGTCAGACGGTATCGAACCCGAACTACGGAAGAGTAACGCAGTATCAGCCACCCATGACAGTTCGCTTGGGGATAGAAGTCGATTTCTAATGGGATGAAACGTATTCCACCGACATATTTTCTCCTGACATTTGTCGCACTCTTGGAATGCTTTCTCTACGTGTACGATTACAACTACATGGCGTGCGACAGGGCGAGCTGGCTGGGACCACGCAACCCAGTGACCCTCCAATACATTTACCCCGGAGGTCCTGCCGATCGTGCCGGGCTACAGGTTGGCGATAAGGTTCTGTCGGTCAACGGTATCGGCGCCACTTGGTATTACGTCGGATACACAGTCTCTCACAACTTTGTCCCCGGCGAGACCGTCAACTATGAAATTGTCCGGGGAACTCAACGCCTCATCGTTCCGGTGGCTCTTGTTTCCATCTGGTCGTGCGCGGGATTGTTCTTTCCTGCCTTCTACGCCATTGTTGCCATCATTATCGCAATCGGTTTGTTTGTTCTCTTCAAAAGACCGGACGATCCCTCAGCGAGAATGTTCTTCTCGTTCACACAGGTCTTTGGGATTTTGATCAACACGTTCCTTGTGAGTGGAGGACCGTTCAGCGTTATCCGTGGAAGCATCATGTCGTTGGCGTTTCCGTTCATCGGTACACTCTTTCTCCATTTCACGCTCGTTTTTCCAGGTCGAAGTCTGCTAATCCAACGACGACCGTGGATCCTTCCAGGTCTCTACACCATATCCGCTTTCCTTGGAATCGTCGTCACGGTGGCGTTCGTGGTTCTGGATCGTAAGTGGACACTCGTGGCAAACGATTCCTTCTGGGGAATCCTGCGCATCGGACAAGTCTGGATGGCATCCTCACTGATCGCTGCGATGGCAATCATATTGAGGATGTATGCCATGGAGCGCGAGGTGATCGCGAAGAATCAGCTTCGCTGGATGGCGTTTGGGATCGTGCTGGGGTTGGTTACCGAAACATCCATTGCTGCGTACCCCTACGCAAACATGGACAACATTGTGTACAATCCAATAGCATGGCTGGGTCCTGAGGCCGTGGGTGGGCTACTCTTCATCACTGGAATGGGGCTTGCAGTTTTACGGTACCGCATCTGGGACATCGAACTCATCATTAAGCGGAGCTTACTGTACGCGGGCGTGATGCTGTCGATGGTCGGGATCTACGTGGTGTTTAATTATGTTGTCGATCTTTTCATAAATGAACATTCCGAGACTGTACACCTGTTGGGTGTGACAGTGTCTGCGTTGTTGTTCATCCCGATCCGGGAACAGCTCCAGCGCCGGATTGATCGCGTGTTCCATCGTGAGCAGTACAACGCTACGGAAGTTATTTACTCATTCGACCGATTGCTGCAAGGGGTCTACAATGCAAACACACTATGTGAGAAAATCGTACAGTACCTTAATGGGGTTTTTCACTTCATGTCGTTTGCTTTCATCATAAAAAAAAGTGATGCTCTCTACGGATCGGTGTGCTGCCTGGGGAAATCATCGTCAGAGATGTTCTCAGAGTTTTCTACGAGTGAAGAGTTTGAAAAGTATCTTTTCCGTGGCAAACCCTTTGGAGTGCAAGAACTCAAGCAAGGGCCTGCATTCAACTTGGATCTAGACGCCGAGTTAGTTGTTCCTCTTCTCTTTGAGAACGATCTCAAAGGGTTTTTCATTTGTGGAAGGAAACGCTCGGAGAAAGTCTATTCGAGCCAGGATGTTCAACTGCTTACAGTACTGGGCGAGCGCTCATGGGCATTTCTCAATACGGCGGAATTGTATCATCGCGAGCTTGAGCGCCAGCTTGAGCTTGAGCGGGAGCGAGCGAGAATCTCAAAAGACCTGCACGACGACATTGGTGCGGGCCTCACGAGAATCACCTTGTTCAGTGAGGTTGCCCATCGAGAACTTCAAAGGTTAGATTCATCGCAGGGTAAGTTAAATAGCCACAAACAAAAACTAATCTCATTGTTGAGCGAGATTACCCATAGTTCGCGCGAGATTGTGGATGCGATGAGCGACGTAGTATGGTCTGTAGATCCGAGGAACGATTCCTTCGAAAACCTCGCGCTGCGGATGAAGAATTATACAAGGCGCCTCCTGGCGACGCAGGATATATCCTATCAAATCTGTATGCCTCCTGATCTGCTGCCGGTACACTTGTCAATAGAGTTCAAGAGGAACTTTTATTTGATTTTCAAAGAGGCTCTAAGCAACATCGTCCGCCATGCGAGGGCAACGCATGTTGCCCTGAGCCTTACTCGCAGAGATAGTATGCTCACAATGACTATCAAAGACAACGGTATGGGGTTCAATCCCAAGTGCGACAGTGAAGGTAATGGGCTGCGCAATATGCAACAACGTGCAGAAGCGATCGGCGGAGGTCTCGAAATAAATTCCCTGTCCGATCAAGGAGCATCAATAACTCTCACAGCAAAAATACCTTGAATTAGGGATTGTTTCCCACATGAATGCTCATTACAATCAAAGGAAGAAACATAATCTCCGGTCCAATCTCTTGAACGATAACCTTGGTCATACCACCCTTGCCCCCTTAAAGGTCATGATCGTGGATGATGATAAGAAGGTCCGCGATATGTATGCCGAAATTCTTTGCGGGACCAACGGTCTTACGTGTGTCGGGTCGTATGGTGATTGCGAATCGGCACTGGCAGCGCTCGAAACTTTAGTACCTGATGTGATACTGATGGATATTGGGCTTCCCGGGATGTCAGGGATCGAGGGTGTCCAGCAGGTCAAAGCCCTTTACCCGCACATTGAAATCATCATGCTGACGATCTATGATGACGACGACAAGATTTTTCGTTCGATTTGTGCGGGTGCGTCGGGATATATGTTGAAAAACTCCAATCCCGATGAACTGGTCAGCGGAATCCGGAACATTCAGACAGGTGCCGCGATGAGCGCTTCCATCGCCCGTCGCGTGTTGAATTTTGTCCGTCAGTATCCTCCCGTCTCGTCAGAGGATTATGGACTTACACGTCGGGAAATGGACATTCTTCAATTGATGGTCGAAGGTCATAGCGACAAGGTCATCGCAGATCTCCTCTTTATCAGTCCATACACGGTTAACTCCCACATCAAGCGAATCTACGAGAAACTGCATGTGCACTCCAAATCTCAGGCGGTATCGACAGCCTTGAAAAATCGACTCGTCTGAATAGTATTGGGTGGAGGGGAATAGTTTTGATTTCCAAGGCACGATCATTTCTACTCTGAACATTTTTCCTCAGATTATCTAACTCGGTTTTTTTAATTTCTGCCACTCCGATTTACCTTGTTTTAGGGATTGATTGTTCTCAGGTTTCCAGTAAATTGACATCCTGATAATTCATTTTCCCTAATTAACAAATTCTCAATAACAATTAATTCACCAAAGGAGGGTACTCCAGTGAAAAGTTTTCTCAGTGTTATCACGTTGCTTTGTCTTTGCGCAGCAACGGGTTGGTCAAACCAGGTTACCTTAAGACTGGTCGATCAGAACGGCGTTGAAATGACAAACTCAAAATTGTATGTGCAAACGGTTGAAGGTACGACATTGGGAATTTACACATCTGGCGACCTTGTCCCACTGGATCCCGGGACGTACAAAATTCTTCTTGTACCATCCGTAAACGGTGCTGGAATCTATTTAGGTCAACTGCGGCGCGAGGAAACAGCTGTTATTACCGAGGTAACCACTACGCTTCAATGGGAGTGGACTACTGTGTCAGCCACCGTTAACGTCCGTGATCAAAACGGTACACCAATACCGGGGTCAGCATTTATAATGTACGGGACAGGCGGATATACAGGACTCGCCTGTGGAGAGAGTGTAATACTGCCGATCACTGATGAATCTGTCTACCCCAATATGTCAGGTGACTGGAAGGCGGGTTATCCGACCACGATCCTGCCTGGCGTCATTGGAACCCGACATTATGCAAGTCAACTTAACCGCGATGAAGGGGCTCAGGAAATCTATGAAGGAATGGGACCCCTGGAGTTCGCGTGGAAGACGGTACAGACGACGGTGTATATCCGTGATCAAAACGGTACACCAATACCGGGGTCAGCATTTATAATGTACGGGACAGGCGGATATACAGGACTCGCCTGTGGAGAGAGTGTAATACTGCCGATCACTGATGAATCTGTCTACCCCAATATGTCAGGTGACTGGAAGGCGGGTTATCCGACCACGATCCTGCCTGGGATAAATGGGGTTGCGCATTATATTTGGGATCTCAGCCGGGATGAAGGGGTGCACGAAATCTATGAAGGAATGGGTCCCCTGGAGTTTGAGTGGTTCCAAAAAGAGTGTGAAGTTGCGCTGGTTGATGGGAATGGACACAATATCCCGGAATCGTATATCAACATTCCCTATGGCGGTAATGTTACCAATGGGGGGGTGATTCATCTTCCCACAACCGATACGGTATTGTATCCAACTATGGGTGGGTCAGTCCGTGCTGGTTATCTGGTCGCGCTCTATCCAGGAGGCTCATCAGTCGGAACAGCAGCGTTTGGACTCACAAGCTCGCTTGAATTCGATCCGCCATTTGTGACGCTGGGAGGAAACCAGTATGGCATCCGCTGCGGCTCCGCGGTTGGCTCGATCAGTGGAAAAGTCTCAGCAAATTGTCCGTCAACCATTACGGGCTTGTTGGGTGTGAAGGTGGATGCATTTGAGGTAGGAACCGGTGATCTTGCAGCCACAGTCGTCACGGATGGGAGCGGTAACTATGTGATTGATAGTCTCCCTGCTGGGAACTACATGGTTACGATTGTTACTCCACTTGGTTATGCTGCAGCTACGGATGAAGTTGCTGCGAGTGTGACCGGGGGATCTACGGTAACAGTTGACTTCCACCTGAACTGCATCACCATAACCGCCAATCCTCGCAGCATCGGCTTCTGGAAGCACCAAGTCGGTGTCGCAACGGGCGGGAAGGGTACGGCCCAGATCGATGGACCAACTCTTTGTCAATATCTTGATCTGATTGAGGCGCACTTCAATAGCAGTCTCATCAATCAGGTGATAGTCTATCAACCGCCTACATCAGGGTTGTGCAGCGATAAGTTGCAGGTTGCGAAAAACCTGTTAAACCTGGTAGGATCGCAGACAATGATTGCTCGAGCGCGACAACAACTGATGGCGCTCTTGCTGAACATCGCCGCAGGCTACATCAGTCAGGCGCAAGTAATCAGCGCTGATGGTGCGACACTCTCTCAGAGTGTAACGTACTGCGATAATATTATCGACAATCCATCCGGTAACTATGAGTTAGCCAAGACGATCGCCGACCAGATCAACAATAATCAACAGGTGGCTGCCGGTGTTGTTCCGCTGTCGACGCCGGATATTCGCTATAAGACTGGTGGATCGGGTAAGAACGGCGGGCTGCCGAAAGAATTCTCGCTCAGCCAGAATTATCCCAACCCGTTCAATCCGACGACCGTGATCGAGTACGCGTTGCCAGCAGAGCAGTTTGTGAGCCTAAAGCTGTTTGATTTGCTCGGTCGTGAGTTGCTCACTCTGGTTGAAGGTTATCAGTCGGCAGGTTACCAATCGGTTGTTGTCGACGCATCACGTCTCTCGAGCGGTTGGTATGTGTATCGATTCAGTGCGGGGTCATTTTTAAATCAAAAGCGAATGCTTTTGTTGAAGTGAAACCTTGCTTGGCACAATACTGGGTGGATCAGCAGATGAGAACCAAAGTAGGAGGGAGAAAGGAAAGGCTGACCTCCGTTTGATTTGGAAGCCCCGGTCCTTACGATCGCATAAGCAGCCGGGGCTTCGGAATTAAAACTCGTATGCTGGCATGGAGAGGCTTTTTTCGGTGCCGGAGGTTGGACTTTGACCGTCAGCATCCTGCGGCGGTGTCACAGAATTATAAGCTCACACCTCGAGAAATGGATATCCTCCAATTGATGGTTGACGGTCATAGCGATAAGATGATTGCGGATCGCCTGTATATCAGTCCTTACACGGTTAACTCCCACATCAAACGAATCTACGAGAAACTCCACGTCCACTCCAAATCGCAAGCGGTATCGACAGCCTTGAAAAATGGACTCGTCTGAATAGTATTGGGTGGAGGGGAATAATTTCGATTTCCAAAGCACGATCATTTCTACTCTGAACATTTTTCCTCAGATTATCTAACTCGGTTTTTTTAATTTCTGCCACTCCGATCTACCTTGTTTTAGGGATTGATTGTTCTCAGGCTTCCTGTAAATTGACATACTGATAATTCATTTTCGCTAATTCACTACATCATCTCTAAAACACATTATATATAGGAGATTTGCCATGAAGAACCCACTCGAGCAGACGCTTTCGACTTACCTCCAAATATCGTGCAATGCAAAGCGGTGTCTCAATGTCCTGTTTTCGTTCCTCATGTTTTTCGATGAACTCTTGCAGCGCTTTGCGGGATACGGGATATCGAAGCGAAGATTCATCATCAACGCCGCCTTTGGCGCCGTCGTTGCGCTAGCGACAACCATTACTTTCTCCCAGCAGGTGCAGGAAAACCTCTGGACAACTAATGGCGCCGTATCTGCTGTACTCCCAAGCCCCGACGGAAGCACCATTTATATTGGCGGTTATTTCACATATGTTGGACCAACCACCGGAAGCGGTGCCGCGATTGATTCCTCAACTGGGAATATTGATTCAGGTATGCCAAGGGTCGCGGGGGGGTGGATTAATGCTGTCGTTCCCGATGGCTCGGGCGGTTGGTATATCGGCGGCGGCTTCAGTTCTGTCGGCGGCACTGCAAGGGGTTCCATTGCTCACATCAAGTCTGATAAAACTGTCGATGCAAACTTCAATCCGAATGCAGATAACGAAGTTTACGCCATTGCCCTGTCAGGCTCAACCGTGTATGTGGGAGGACATTTCACAAGTATCGGCGGAGAGACAAGGAATAGAATTGCAGCGCTCGATGCAGCCACAGGTTTAGCAACAAGCTTCAATCCGAATGTAAATAGTGTTGTTAACGCCCTTGCCCTCTCAGGCTCGACGCTGTATGCGGCAGGACAGTTCACAAATATCGGAGGAGTGACAAGGAATAGAATTGCAGCGATCGATGCAGCTACAGGATTAGCCACAAGCTGGAATCCGAATGCAAATGGCTTCAATGCCATAGTTTTATCCCTTGCCCTCTCAGGCTCAACCGTGTATGCAGGGGGAAATTTCACAAGTATCGGCGGAGAGACAAGGAATAATATTGCAGCGCTCGATGCAGCCACAGGATTAGCCACAAGCTGGAATCCGAATGCAAACGCAAATTACAATCCGATTCCGTCGATGGTCAGTTTTGTTCGTGCACTTGCCGTTTCCGGCTCAACGGTGTATGCGGGAGGATATTTCACAAGTATCGGCGGACAGACAAGGAATAGTATTGCAGCGCTCGATGCAGCCACAGGAAATGCAACAAGCTTTAATACGAATGCGTATGCAAATGGCTATGTTATTGCCCTTGCCGTCTCAGGTTCGACAATGTATGCGGCAGGAGATTTCGCACCTGCCGGCATTTCAAGGTTTGGCATTGTAGCGTTTGATGCAGCTACAGGAAATGCAACAAGCTTCAATCCGGGTTCAGACAAAATTGTTCGTGCGCTTGCCCTCTCAGGCTCAACGGTGTATGCGGGGGGAGATTTCACAAGTGTTGGCGGAGTGACAAGGCATAATATTGCAGCGATCGATGCAGCCACTGGAAAGGCAACAAGCTTCGATCCTAATGCAGATAATGCAGTTGTTGCCCTTGCCCTCTCAGGCTCAACGGTGTATGCGGGAGGATATTTCACAAGTATCGGCGGAGAGACAAGAAACTATATTGCAGCGCTTGATGCAGTCACAGGATTAGCCACAAGCTGGAATCCGAATGCAACAAGTGAAAGGGACGGAGTTCTTGCCCTCGCAGTCTCAGGCTCAACGGTGTACGCGGGAGGAGATTTCACAAGTATCGGCGGAGAGACAAGGAATAATATTGCAGCGCTCGATGCAGTCACAGGATTAGCCACAAGCTGGAATCCGAATGCAAATGATCCCTGGGGGTCGGGAGAAGTTTGGGCCCTTGCCCTCTCAGGCTCAACGGTGTATGCGGGAGGAAATTTCATAAATATCGGCGGAGAGACAAGGAATAGGATTGCAGCGCTTGATGCCACCACGGGATTAGCCACAAGCTGGAATCCGGATGCAAATGAAGAGGTTTCTGAGCTTGCACTCTCAGGCTCAACGGTGTATGCAGGAGGAGCTTTCACAAGTATCGGCGGACAGACAAGGAATGGATTTGCAGCGCTTGATGCAGCCACAGGATTAGCAACAAGCTTCGATCCGAATGCAGGTGGTGTTGCAACCTTTGCGGTCTCAGGCTCAACGGTGTATGCGGGGGGCGGTTTCACGAGTATCGGCGGAGAGACGAGAAATTATATTGCAGCGCTTGATGCAGCCACAGGATTAGCAACAAGCTGGAATCCGGATGTAAGTGGTGAAGGGGGAGCAGTTTATGCCCTTGCCCTCTCAGGCTCAACGGTGTATGCGGGAGGATATTTTACCACCATCATGGGGGAGTTTAGCAATGGCTTTGTGGGTCTTACCGCCGCTAATCCAACGAATACGCCGGCAGGGATGAACATCGTAGTTCTGCCCGTGGATTTGACAACAGGAACCGCTCCGGTAACAGTAACCTTTGACAATGTTAGTCAGGCAGGGACGACTTCCCTAAGCGTTAGTCAGACAGGTCCATCACCTCCGTCGGGCTTTAGGTTAGGCGCACCTCCAACATATTATGAATTGGCAACGACAGCTCTTTTTTCTGGATCGATCACTGCGTGCATTAACTACACCGAAACAAGTTACGGAAACGAAGCGGACTTGAAATTGTTCCATCTCGAGGGCGGTGCATGGGTCGACCAGACTATCTCGCTGGACATCGACAATAACATTATATGCGCAAGCGTCACATCCCTCTCACCCTTTGCCATTTTCGAGTCAGAACCCGGTAACATTGTAGGAAGCGCGAGCGTCAACTCGAACGGAATAGCAGGTGTCACTGTCAAACTCCTTGACGAGAATGGCTTACCTGTGACGGGGATTGATCCGGCAAATACGGATACTCAGGGGGATTACTCATTCGCGAACCTCCCTGCGCATGATTACCAGGTAATGATTGTCGAACCGCTGGGTTATTTCTCGGACGGGAATCCCAAACAGACGATTCTCAATCCCGGGGGCACCAACCAGGTGAACTTTGCACTCACGCCTGTTACCATCACGAACAATAGTAGAAGCATGGGGTACTGGAAACAACAGTATGATAAGTACATCACGAACAGAGGGCATGCTCAGGAGACAGAGGCACAATTGAATCAGCATATCGGCGGAGTCCATCAGTATTACACGCCTCACTTCGACGTCTTTAGCGGTCTTACGACTTTCTCGCAGTGGCAGGCAGTACTTTCGAAGACGAAGCATGGGACCATGCTAGATAAAGCGCGACAGCATCTGGCTGCGCTTGTCATGAATTTCACGTCGGTTAAGATTGGCCAGAACGTGGTGGTAACAGCCGATGGACGAACTGCCGGTGATGCGCTGACGTATGTGTCAACGCTTGTAACCGGAGGCGACGCTTCAAAGTATGAGCTGGCGAAGAATCTCGCCGAACAGGTATGTACCCAACAGACGATTGGAGCAGGTATAGTCCCTGCGGGAAATGTGTTGTACAAAGGTGGTTCAGGACAGCAGATCAACTGGAACTTTGACATCCCAACCGTATTCACTCTTCTGCAGAACTACCCAAATCCGTTCAATCCCACTACAACGATCGAATATCAACTTGCTGCTCCTGGAAATGTACGTTTATCGATCTTCAATATCCTAGGAGAAGAAATTGCCAGACTCGCAGACGGCGATCATGCGGCAGGTTACTACAGTGCTGTTTGGGATGCCGGCGCAGTACCGAGTGGGGTCTACTACGCTCGTATCGCTATCATCGATCCCTCACGCAACGAGCTATATCGGCGAATGACAAAGCTAGTGTTATTGAAGTGATAAATGGTTGGTCGCTGCGTACCGGGCTGCGGGATACCAGTCTGTCGTTGTCGACGGATCACGTCTGTCGAGCGGCTGGTATGTATATCGAATGACTGCCGGGACATTCTCGGATCAGAAGCGAATGCTCTTGGTGAAGTGAAACGTTGCCCGAGAAAAATACCGGTCGGTCGATAAGTGGATGAGAAGTAACAAAGGAGGGTGACAGGGGAGGGTCATCCTCCGTTTGATTTGGAAGCCCCGGTCCTGACGATCGCATAAGCAGCCGGGGCTTTCTGATTTGCATGTTCTCAAACTATCGACAATTGCAATTTTACTATCGGTGAGAGCGTAAGATGAGCAATGCAGGAATGAGTACGTGCCCAATGTGTAAGCGTGTTTGGCTCGTGCGGCCCGGGGACGATTGTTTCATGCCGGTATGTGGATGTTACGGTCGTGATTCGAGTGCAATGAATCCAAACCGTCCCTGCTTTTCGTGCGGGATGAAGCACGCAAATGTGTGTCCAAATATGCCGGGCACTCACATTCTTAAATGGCTGCGTGACGTAGTGTTAAAGATTTTACCCTATAAGCATTGAATGATGAGTTGTTATGAACTAAGGGACAACCGGAAACACCAGCGCAGCCGAATGGGAGCTTTATGAGAGTCATATTGTTCGTTGTTTTTTTTAGTTTTTTCCCCTTCGTCCTTAACGCACAGCATGGTGCCTGGACCGTTGCGACATTTGATACCGGTAGTTTGTCCGCCGTAGTATTCATCGACAGTCTGTATGGCTGGACGGTTGGGACAGGGGGGAACGTGTTCGCGACAACCGATGGTGGCGGCACATGGAGCGAGCAGCAACACGTCACACATCATAACTTGAATAGCGTTCACTTCATGAATCGATCTCTTGGATATGCTGTTGGCGATTCTGGAACAGTCTTGAAGACGACAGACGGAGGCAATTCCTGGAGCATGACCACGAGTTCACCGCCAGCAGACTGGACTAAGGTGTACTTCACGTCAGAACAGGTTGGCTGGCTGATCAGTCCGTATGTCGATGAGATTCATAAAACAACGGATGGTGGGTCATCCTGGATAGCTCTGGACCCACCGGGTGCCGGCGGATTTTACGATCTATCGTTTCTTGACGATAGTACGGGCTGGGTCATCAATGGATTCGAAGCGTACAAAACAATCAATGGAACGGATTGGTACAAGATAAACGAAACGGCACTTGCTTATCTGTACCATCTATCGTTTCTAACAAGCAAGGTTGGATATATTGTTAGTATTCCGAACATCGTATCGGTCAGTTCGATTGGTAGAACAACTGATGGAGGGGTGCACTGGGAGTGGATTTCAACAATTGACAGCACGCATGTAACTGATATTACGTTTACTGACACCGCCGAGGGATGGACTGCAGGTTCAAAGGACTGGCAAGGCAAGTACTTTGGTGGCACACTTAATCACACAACTGACGGCGGTCATTCCTGGATCCAGGAAGTAAATCTTGACTCCAACATAATGTTGCGGCAAGTCTTCTTTCTTGATAGAAATCATGGTTGGGCTGTGGGTGGTGATCGGTTTGCCATTGGCCCACGTGTAGCCTTGCGTTATCAATCAACTACAGTCGGCGCAGAAGGAGAATTCAAACGACTGCCATCGCTGTTCCAGCTATTTTCCAATGTGCCAAACCCATTCAATCCAATCACTAAAATCACATATCACTTGCCCGAAAGGAGTAGCGTATCACTAAAAGTTTTTAACATGCTCGGGCAAGAAGTGGAAACGTTGGTTAGAGGGATTCGAGATGCTGGATCTGAGTCGGTGGAATGGAATGCCACAAATACTGCAAGCGGTGTGTATTTCTACCGCCTTGAAGCGACGAGCACATCCGATCCATCGAGGTCATTCGTACAAACTCGGAAGATGATAATGGTCAAATAAGTATGGAAACGTGAGGAGTGGAGTGGCTGAGTAGTTTTGTAACTCCTTAGAAATGTCAGGACCGATCAGCTTGCTATTTATATTTCTGCTCATTACATTTTCCATTGCGTCGCGATTTCACTCCGACGCCAATACCTGGGCGATCTGCGGCGGGCAGCTTCACTCCTCTTCACCCACAGTTCTTCGTAACCTTTTCTGCTGTTGAATCAGCAGCGACTCAAGTTTCCAGATGATCTCTTCCGTCCGAGGAAATACCGTCTTTGCATTATCCATGGTTTCTTCCATAATGATCCAAGTCATTGATCCACAGGCGTCATTCGGGGCCATCATAAGCAGCACCGAGTGCGTACTTTACTCCAGCCAAAAATCAATCATCGTTGTGCTGTCTGCAGCTTCACATTGCGACATTCAACCCATCCACCCACATAATAGGACGATGTATGAAATACTCAAAGATGTTTCTTGACCTTGCAGTGATGGGAATGTTGTTGTCCTTTGTCGCGCCCCAAAGATTGAGCGCCCAGTGGTCCGCCGACCCATCGGTGAATAATGCGATCTGTACTGCCGCAGGCGACCAGACACGGCCCACGATCATCAGTGACGGGGCCGGCGGGGCGATCTTCTTATGGGAGGACCTCGGGACCGGTGCAGACCATTCCATTTCCTTACAGCGCATCGACGCTTTGGGTATCATACAATGGACAGGGAATGGTGTGCTCATTTCGCCCGCGTCAGACGATCAACGTAGTCCCGCCATGACGAGTGACGACTCCGGGGGGGCAATCATTGCCTGGGAAGATTTCCGGATCACCACAGGCGATGCCATCTACGCCCAGCGTATTAACGGCTCGGGTTCCGTGCAATGGCCAACGGATGGCGTGGCGCTCTGTACGACGGCAGCCTATCATTACCCCACAGCGATTGCAAGTGATGGGGCCGGCGGAGCGATCATAACCTGGGTCGACTCTCGCAGCCTCTCCTACCACATCTATGCCCAGCGCGTCAACAGTTTGGGTGTGGCGCAGTGGACGGCAAAAGGAGTTGTAATTTCGACGGCGGCAAACGATCAGATCTTTCCGACCATCGTCAGTGATGGCACCGGCGGCGCGATCATCACATGGTATGACCTGCGCAGCGGAACCAGCTTTGACGTCTACGCTCAGCGCATCAATAGTGATGGGGTAGTGCGGTGGACAAGTAATGGTGTGGCAATCTCAACCGCTGCAGACGATCAAGTCTCTCCCACAATCACGAGCGACGGGGCCGGGGGGGCAATCATCACATGGCAAGACCTCCGCAGCGGCAATAATGACATCTACGCCCAACGAATCGACAGCGCAGGTGGTCTACAATGGACAGCAAATGGTGTGGCAATTTCGACTGCGGCAAACGATCAAGTTTCGCCAATCATCACGAGTGACGATACACGAGGGGCAATCATCACGTGGCAAGACGCCCGGAGCGGCAACTATGACATCTACGCCCAGCGCATCGACAGTGCAGGTGTAGTGCAATGGACGCCAAATGGTGTGACCATATCGATTGCGGCAAACGATCAACTTTCGCCCGCCATCACGAGCGACCGTACAGGAGGAGCAACCATCACATGGCAGGATGCCCGTAACGACACGAGCACCGACATCTACGCTCAGCGAATAGACCATGCGGGTCTCGCCAAATGGGCAACCGATGGTGTGCTTGTTTCAAAGGCAGCACTGGATCAAACCTCGCCCGCAATCACGGTGGACGCGGCCGGAGGTGTAATCATCACATGGCAAGACGCCCGCAACGGGAACCATGACATCTATGCTCAGGATGTTGATCGGTTTGGATTCTGCGGATTGCATGCACCACGACTTACAGGAGTCCGTGATGTCCCAGGTGATCAGGGCGGGCAGGTTACTGTCGCCTGGCAAAGATCAGATCTGGATGTATATCTCGGTCTCGTCACCTCCTACTCCATCTGGCGTGAGATCGATTCCAGTGTTGTGCCACCAGGAACAAGCTTCGTCCAATCCGGGGAGATGAGCACCAAAGGCAGCGGCAATGCCTACGCGAGAGCCGCGGCCGGTCCCGACACGACGTACTGGCAGCGGCTTGCGAATGTGCCGAGCACAAATGTGCCAAACTACAGTTTCCAGGCAGCTACACTTTCAGACTCGACCAGCGGCGGTATGCCTTATTTCAAATTCATCGTCTGGGCACAAACCTCCAATCAGTCTATATTCTGGGAATCCAATATCGACAGTGGCTACTCCGTGGATAACCTTTCCCCCGGCCCGGTTACCACGGTTTTCGCCGAGGTACAGGATGGTCCGGCTGTTTTGCTGCACTGGCCCCCTGACGTGACCGATCCAGACGTCTCCCACTACGAAGTGCATCGGTCTATTAACCCAAACTTCAAACCTACTCCTCTTACCCGCATCGGCCAAACAACCGATACCATGGTTGTCGATAGTTTCCCAACCGCAGGGGCAGTGAATTGCTACCGGATACTTACGGTCGATGTGCACGAAAACAAAAGTGACCCCTCGCCGCTTGCCATGGCTTCAGTCTCTGGCACCGGACAGTACAACGTGTCAGGCCGTTGGAATATGGTTTCGATTCCTTTGACGTTGTCGGACTACCATACATTGGCCCTCTTTCCGACTGCGAAATCCAGCGCATACGCCTACACCAATGACCGATACGTCCCCACACCTGTCCTTGCCAATGGGCGTGGATACTGGCTCAAATTCGATTATGGGCAGACGATCCCGATGACTGGCTCCGCGCGAGCATTGGATACCATCCAAGTTGTTGCTGGCTGGAACTTGATCGGCTCCATCAGTGCGCAAATAGATACGTCGACCATCACATCTATCCCAGGAGGGATCAAGACGTCGCGTTTCTATTCATACGATTCATCAGGCTACAAAGCTGCGACAACAATTGATCCTGGGAAGGCATATTGGATAAAATCAAAACAGAGTGGAAAATTGATTCTTGCAGCTCAACTACATCTGGACCCCGGAGCAAAGATACATATTCTTCCGACAGAGGATATCCCTCCGTCATCACCTGACGAATATGAAAACTCCAATCTCGAGACCGGGATCCCAAATCAGTATCAGCTTGAACAAAACTATCCCAACCCGTTCAACCCCACGACCGATGTGCAATATGCGATATGCGATGTGAGTCACGTAATCTTGAAGGTATTCGATGTGCTGGGAAGAGAAATCGCGACGCTTGTGAACGAGGTGAAGGAGCCGGGAGAGTACAGGGTGACATGGAATGCCGAAGGGATCCCGAGCGGAGTTTATTTCTACAAAATGACTGCGACTGAATTTACAGATGTGAAAAAGATGTTGATGATAAAATAAGTGATCTTAGTGCGACTGACCGTCGATCTATTCATCCGGATAAGAATGTGAAAACAAAACATCATGAACACATCATATTCCACCACCATCTCCATCACCGATTCCACGCATCATATCACATCAGGGTTTTCTCGATATGTAGGTTGTCGTAGTGATTATTTTCTAGTACCCTCTAACATAGACCCACCGAGAGGATGGCTGCTTATAACAGTCGACGAGACACCCAGTGAATTCAGTCTCACGGTCGGGTTGCACGAATGGAATCGGACTGCTTGGGCGGGAAGTGGCAACACTAGCGGATGGAATCCAAGAGGCAGGATACAAGAACGTGGATTGGGATGCGAGCGCTGACCTGCCTCCAATAAAGCGATCCATTTATCCGTTGCTCCGTAGGAGTTAACTCCAGAGTATTACGGTGTGGTCCCCCTTGAAATAGCTAACATCTTTCACGATTTTGAGAAAACCTGCCATCGGAAAAATGTTGTTGACTTTGAGAGACCAAATTGCTACGATGGAGGTAAGTCACACAGCGGGCTTCACGCGAAGCGGCCCAGGCGGGGGTTCCGAGGAGAGAGTTTGGATCGCGTTTCTTGTGCTTTGCCTTTCATGTACTCTGATGAAGAGCATATCCAGCGTCAGTAAATGACGATAAGAATTCTACTTGATGTTATGTCCCACGCAGCTCAAGAACTGGATCGATTCAGATCGTTCCGGAGAGTTGAGGGGTACATTTTATTTTGTCTTATCTTGTTTCTCAGTTTGACCATAGCTCTGAGGGCACAGAGGAAGTTCGATGTTGCTCCCAGCCCCGACTGGGTTCAAGAGACGACCATTCAATCTTTGCCATCCCCCGATACTGAAGCTGCAAATGAGGGTGTCGTTTATCTCCTTGTTGACCAGCAGGAAAATATTGCCGAGAAGACGACTTATTACCACTATGCGAGAAAGGTTGTCTCGCCCACCGGATTGCAGAGTGAATCTCAATTAGTGTTCGTGTTTGATCCCTCGTTCCAAAGGCTTGTTTTTCATTACATCAGGATTTGGCGAGGGGGTAAAGTGATCGACAAATTGAACCCGAAGCGTATTCAAGTCATTCAACGGGAGACGAGCCTTGAATACAATCTTTATGATGGTAGACTTTCAGCTTTGTTGGTGCTCGATGATCTGAGGATCGAGGACATCATTGAGTATGCCTGCTCTTTCCGTGGTGAAAATCCGGTGTTCAATGGACATTATGCGTCTTCATTCCAGCTGCAATGGCGTGTCCCACTCGAAAGATTGAAGTACCGGTTGATCGTACCAAACGCTAAGCATGTCTACATCAAGAGTCACAACTCGGACTTTACACCAACCGAGACTCACGAAGACGACAAAATAGCATATCTCTGGGATAGATCCAAGATCAATGCGCTTATACCTGACGACGAAATCCCACCATGGTACAATCCATTTCCCTGGGTCCAGGTGACCGATTTCAACAGTTGGCAGGAGGTTGCGAAGTGGGCGGGCGGTGTGTTCGAAACCTCCTCTCAGGTTTCTCCCACGCTACAACGGAAAATCGATGAGATCAAACGACATTCTTCATCCCCTGATGAGCGTGTGATGGAAGCGCTGAGATTCATCCAGGATGAAATCCGATATTTTGGAATAGAACTCGGTACCAGCTCTCATAAGCCTACTCCTCCGAGCAAAATACTCGCACAACGTTTTGGGGATTGTAAAGACAAGTCGCTGTTGCTTTGCACGATGCTGCAAAAAATGGACATTGAAGCGGTTCCAGTCCTCGTCAACACCTACTTGCGCCGTACCGTTGAAGACTTGCTCCCATCCGCCGTAGCATTCGATCATGTTGTGGTGCAGGTGCGTCTGCCTCAAGGATCGAGATTTTTTGATCCAACCATCTCAAATCAAGGTGGAGACTTTGAAGCCAATTCGTTCCCGGACTATGGCAAAGTTCTCATCGTGGACAAGCACATTGAGCAGCTTGTACCTGTGGAGCGTCCAGGGGTTCAGAGTCCATCAATTGAAGTGGCAGACTACTTTGCCATCCCGAGCTTCACTGATGATGTGGAACTCACGGTTATTTCGACTTATAGAGGCGCTGAAGCTGATTTCATGCGATCGTACTTTGCTGCCAACAAACTAACGGACGTTGAGCGTGAATATCAAAAGTATTATGCGAAACAATATGACCGCCTGATCGTCCGACAGCCACTCGAGCAGGTCGATGATCGTATCCATAACGAATTGAAAACGACCGAGCACTACACCGTTCCAGATGTTTGGGTCCCATCATCCGACAGCATGAAGCTCGTGGGGAGTTTCTATGGCCAGATTTTGCGTGATCGGCTCAAAAAACCCAGCACTGTAAAGCGAACGATGCCGCTTGGTCTACGCCATCCAATAAACCTGAAGTACGACATTGAGGTCGATCTTCCTCATCCATGGGGGTTGTCAAACAGCGAATTGAGAGTCAACGACAAGGGCTTTACTTTCTATTCCAGCAGGGAATGGAGTGGATCGCAATTGAAGATGAAGTATGCCCTACAGACTCTATCAGATGTGATGTCTGCCAGTGATGTCGAAAACCATATTCGAAATATTGATCTTGCCTTGGAAAAAATTGGCTACACCTTGTACGAATACCGCGGTCAAGGTGCAAAATATCCGGTGTGGTTCTGGGCTCTTGTCGGATCTGTATTCGTGATTTCCGCGTTTGCGGTGAAGATCGCGTGGCAGAGAAGTAGACTCAAAGCATCCCAGGTCACCGAAGGCACAGTCTCGCCTGAGTTGCCACTCCAGCAATCGGAAGAGTATCATAACATTCGAGGTTGGCTGCTGCTTCCAGCCTTTGGCGTGGTCTCCACTCCCTTCTCGGTCCTATGGCAGCTCTGGAAAGATATCTTTCCAGTGTTTACGATTGGGCAATGGGCTGCGGTAACTACTCCCGGAATGGCGTCTTATCATCCCTTCTACAGTGTTATGTTGATTGTTGAACTGCTCGGAAACCTGCTAACGGTTACGTTCGCCGTCGTCCTGGCCATCTATCTTTTTCGACGGAAGCGCGAGACAGCAAAAATATTTGCAGCGTTTTGGTTGTTCAATCTTGCCTTTATTGTGGGAGATCATGTATTGACGAGGCTGTTCATAACGACCAATTCTTCATCATCTGGTGAAGGTGCTGGAACTATTGTTAGGACGGCCTTAATTTGCGCAGTGTGGATACCGTATTTTTTCAAATCGCAGCGTGCCAGACGAACATTCGTGAACTAAGGGAAACAATGGCCGCTAAAGTACAAGCGTGCAAGAAGGTTGGAAGGTTTGTCACTTTTCCTCGTGCCCGGAACAGGACTTGAACCTGCATGACCTTGCGGCCACTAGCTCCTGAAGCTAGCGTGTCTGCCAATTCCACCATCCGGGCTTGATTTCAACATGTTTAAGGTGTTCTCTCTTGCCGCCAACCCTTATTTTGGTGTATTTTCAATGTCGATGGGTACAGTTTGGGAACAGCTTGTAACCACTGGTAAATGCTTGTAACCTCTGTGGGTACATAATGATACCAAATTTTCAGGTGATTTCCAACGGCTGTTTGCTCTAATATAGAGAAGCCTCGACACGTCGGGGCTTTTTTTTCATGTGCGGTGAGAACTCACGGCATCTTGACGCGCCGGCAGAATACAGATCCCAATCAAATTGGGTAGAACAGCCACTTGCAAATGAGACCTCTTGACTCTCATTCATACTTTTGATATCTTCCTCGCATCACATCTTAGCCCAAGTTCGACACAATTCGATAGAAAAGGTTGATTGTGCGTTTGAATCAACAAAAGTGATCAAGAGTTTTCACTACAAATCGTGTTTCATTTCCAGTCGAACTGGTACATGGAGATCGAGTTTCTG
>Ga0209726_10003158_pt1 | contig 22954 bp, 20 predicted proteins | sample Subgrocontami54m_FD_187453 | JGI IMG/M metagenome (GOLD analysis project Ga0209726, IMG submission 187453) | Subsurface groundwater microbial communities from S. Glens Falls, New York, USA - GMW46 contaminated, 5.4 m (SPAdes) (version 3) | ecosystem: Environmental > Aquatic > Deep subsurface >... | reverse complement strand
TCTAGCCTGGATTGCGCACAACTCCGGAGGGCGGGTTTTCCAACCCGCCCATCCTCGCAAGAGCCGTTAATTTGGGCGGGTTGAAAAACCCGCCCTCCGGCCGTGCGCAATCCAGGCTAGAGGTAATGATCCCGTCGGAGCTACCGTTGGCCGATCACTCTCAGCGCGCTAGTGCTCCGTCACACGTCAAATGATGGATCGGGGCGAGCGATTCAGAGCCGCGCACGAAGTAAGCGGTCCGCCAAACCGCTTACTTCGTGCGCGGCTCTGTCATCCATCGTGTCACGCGTGACGATGCACTAGGATACGCCCGAACGTGCGGACTGCGTTCATGGGACGGGGTGAAGGGATCGCACAGTTTTTTGCAGCGTTTTTGCTCCGCATAGGATAATGTGGATGCGACATTTGAAGTGCGGCAGTATGACGCCGCTTTGAATTTTGAACTTGTCGCTCAAACCAAAGCGGCGTCTGGCCGCCGCACTCCAAACAGAGCGTTGAAAACCTGCTCTCCTTGAGGAATTCCAATAAACGCTCCCACGCGAATCCAGCGTCGGCGATTCCTGACAACGGCCGCAGCCGCCATGGCAGCGCCGTTCATTCTCGATCCGCGCGTCCATGCGCAGGACCGCCAGGGTCAGGGCCCCAACGGCCGCATCAATATTGGCTTCATCGGCGTCGGCATGATGGGGCGCGGGCACCTGGGCGGGTTGCTTGGCAACGCCGGCGTCCAGATCGTGGCCGTCTGCGATGTGCACCGCGTCCGGCTCATTGACGCCATCGAGCGCGTGCACCGCGCTTATGCCCGTGAGCGCAAGGCAGGCACGTATCGCGGCTGCGCATCGTTCAATGACTTCCGCGAGCTGCTCGCCCGGCGCGACATCGACGCCGTTGTCATCGCAACGCCCGATCACTGGCACGCCATTCCCGCCATCCTTGCCGCGCGCGCCCGCAAAGATGTGTATTGCGAGAAGCCGTTGTCGCTGACGATCGCCGAAGGCAAGGCGATGGTGCAGGCGGCGCGCGAGCACAACATCGTCTTCCAGACCGGCAGCCAGCAGCGCACTGAATTCAGCGGTCACTTCCGCAAGGCCGTCGAATACGTGCGCAGCGGCCGCATCGGGACGGTGCGGACGGTGCGCGTCGGCGTTGGCGGTCCGGCCCGGCCTTGCGATTTGCCCGCCGAGGACACTCCCGACGGCATCGATTGGCAACTGTGGAACGGCCCGTCGCCCAGCCGCGCCTTCAACCATGTCCTGTGTCCGATCAACATCCACAATCACTTCCCGGCCTGGCGCAACTATCGCGAATATGCCGGCGGGCAACTGGCGGACATGGGCGCCCACCATTTCGACATCGCCCAGTGGGCCCTCGACATGGACCGCAGCGCCCCGACCGAGATCCATCCGCCCGAGCGCGGCGACACTGGCTTGCGTTTCGTTTACGCCAACGGGATCGAAATGATCCACGGCGGCCGCAGCGGCTGCACCTTCGAAGGCGCCGACGGCGCCATCTACGTCGATCGCGGCGGCATCGAATCGACGCCGCGCACCATCCTTGAACAACCGCTGGACGAGCGCGATTTCCGCCTGCCCAACGTCGGCAATAATCACCGGCAAAACTGGCTCGATTGCATCCGTTCACGGCAAAGGCCCGTGGCCGACGTGGAGATCGGCGCCCGCACCGCTCAGGTCTGCCAACTCGGCAACATCGGCTACTGGCTGCGCCGCCGCCTGACCTGGGACCCGCAGCGCCAGGAGTTTTTGCGCGACGACGAAGCCAACCGCCTCCGCAGCCGCGAGAACCGGGCGCCGTGGAATCGGGTGTAAGGAAGGTCGATCCGCAGATTGCGCAGATTTCACAGATTTGAATGCGAGACTCTCGCCTGGTTCTCTTCAAATCGGCGAAATCTGCGTAATCTGTGGATGATTGTCCTTTTTCTCAAGGCGTCACCGCGCCACCACCGTCACCAAATCGAAACCGTCGCGCGACCAGCGCGGATCGTCGTCCGTCAGCAGCCAGCGTCCGTCCTTGCGGCCGCCGTTGTCGGTGCGGTCGGGGCCGATGCTCCAAAGAATGGCGTGGCCGGCGGGAACGACGATGGGATTGCGACCCAGAATGCCGCCGGGCTGTACGGCCTCCAACTTCTCGCCTTGTGAGATGCGATACTGAAATGGCTTGCCGCTGTACGGGTCCACGGGCAGCTCCGGCAGGTCTTTCGGGACAAGGTCCTGCAGCTTTTGGGCCAGCTTGCCTTCGCGGAGTTGATAGAAGCGCAGAGCTACTGCCTGGCGACTAGCGTCCAGACGCCAGCGCGAACGGTTGGCGGCGGAACGCAATTTCACCACGTCGGCAAAAAGCCGGTCGTCTGCGAGCCAGGAGGCATCGAGGAGTCGGGCCAGTTGGGTGACGTTGACCGACGCGCCAGGTCCGTTCACGGCGGGCAACCATCCGCGCAGAATGTTGCGCGTGACCGGATCGGCGCTCGGGACTTCGGCGGCGGGTTGCGGCAGTTGCCAGTGCGGAGTTTGCAGGGCGCGCAATTGGCCCGCCCAGACCGCGCGCCATAGACGCGTCTTGCGCTCGGATTCCCACGGCATTTCGAGCGACAGGGCGATGCTGCCGGCCAGCCACTGCTCAGCACCGGCCGTCGCATAGAACGACCAGGCGACCGGAATGTCAAGCACCCCGCCGGCGCGATAGCATTCGGTCTGCAGGCAGTCGAGGGCTGTCGGCGTAGCGGCGGCGTGGCGGTCCAGCTCGGTCAGCGCACGCTTCAGCAAACCGGACGACGGCTTATTGGCGGCGACCCATTTTTCGAGATGATCGAGAGCGATCAATTCGGTCTCCACGCCCGCGACGTACGAAGCCAGCGGCGCCTGGTTGCGCAGAGTCCGCGACAGTGTCAGCGCTTGGGCGATGTAATCGAACGCAGTCTCTTTCTGGCGTTCTTTCGCCGCGGCCTGCATCAAATTGCCCAACATGGTTCGACACGCCGGCAGGTGGCGCAAACTCGGCGTCTGGCCGTCGCCCTGCGGCATTTCGAGGACGCCGGGTTTCAAGGGGACCGCTTCGCCCAACTTACCGGTCCAGACCGCGAATTTGCCGCCTGGAGTTTCCATCTCCGCGAGCGCTTCCTGAATCTTCTTGCCCGCCAAGTTTTCGTCGTTGCTCGGGATCGCAGCCCTATATGCGGCGCGGTCGAGCGGCTCGCCGACGTCGGGAATCTCCCAGGCGCGATAACCGAAATTCATCCCGGCCCAAACGAGAATGCCTGCGACGACGCCGGCCAATCCGGCCAGCGGCCTGCGATCCGCGATGCGCCCGCCGGCCCAGGGACGAATCAACACCCGCGTCGCCAGCAACATGGCCAAGGGCGGCAACCACACCTGCCAACCCGCTCATGCCCCGGCACAACAGCGACGGCAGCCACAGCCCGAGCGCGGCAAATGTGACTATCGCGGAGATGATCACCGCATACACCGTCTTGCGGCAGAAGAGCACGACCACCTGCGCCACGCAAAAACCATACACGGGCCAAATGGCGAAAAAGACGACCGGGCCCAAAATGTCACGAAAGGCGCCGAAATGGAAGGTGCGGGCCGTGAGCGCGAACACCATCGCCGCGCCGACAAACAAGAGCAGCGTCGACAGGACCATCGTCGTGAGCCAGAAGAGAACCTTGGCATTCCAGATCGTCTTGAGCGGGAAACGCTGTGCCGCCAGAAACTGATAGGAGAGATCGCTTTGTTCCCACGCAAACGTCGCCGTGCCGCACGCGATGCCGACCAGCAACGTGGTCATGGGCCACAGCACCTGGCCGGCGACGGGCATGAAGAATCCCATCAAGAAGGTTGCGGCCGCCAGGCACGGAAGCACCACCTGAGCTTGCTTGAAGGCCAGCCACAACACGACTTCCTTCGCAGATTCGGCTTCCGGATAACGTCGCCGGCGGCGGTTGCCGGACCGTGTCGGCGCCGTCGGCTCGGCTAGAATCGCCGGCACGACAACCTCCGGCTCTGCGGCTGCGTCACGCGCCAACACGGCCGTGCGGTAGTCCATGTGCCGTTCGCGCTCCAGCTCGCGCATGACGGCAAGCTTCGGATCGAGGCGCGGCGGCAGCGGCGTCAACGCCAGAAACGTATCGCGCGCCTGATTCAAGAAAATCGTGTACGAACCGAGCAGCACGAAGCTGAACACCATCACGCGCACGACGATCGAAGCCGGCGGCGGAAAAGCGATCGACAGCATCCAGGCGAAAAAGCCCATCAAGATGCCCAGGCCCGCGCCGGCCAACACGCGCTGCGTGAGCGCGGAGCCAAGCAAGCCCCAGGCTAACGCCTCCAGCGTCACCATCGGCAAGGCGGCAAACCAAAGCCAGGCGCTCGTCGGCGCTTGAAGTGGCATCCCCACTTGCCAGCTCCCGAGCCCAACGATCGTCGCCATCCAATCGGGCGGGTCGAGCTTGAGAAAGTACAGCGCCGCGGCCACCGCCAGCGCTTCGGTAATCGCCAGCACCGCGCCGATCAGAAACTTCCCCGACCACAACAAGCCGCGCCGGCCAAGAAACACGTCGAGAAAGACTAGCGTGCCGCCTTCCTTTTCGCCGGCAAACATCATGGCGCCGCAGACGACGCCGTAAACTGCCGCCATCGCCAGCACCGTGATGCCCATTGTCCCGGCCGGATTCAGCGAGAACACTGGCTGACCCGCGCCCAGGCCGAACAGCACGGTCATGATGACCATGCTCACCCAGACGGAGCGGTGTTCGCGATACTCTTTCCAGAGCAGCGTGATCGTCATCAGGCGCCCTCTCTCTTCTGCAGAAGGGCACAGTAAATCTCTTCCAAATTGAGCGGCGTCTCTTCAAAATCACTGACGCCGGAGCTGCGCTGCAGCTCGGACAGGTTCTGCCGGTTCGGCTCACGCAAGATCACCTGCCATTTGCCGCCCATGCCTTGCTCCTGTAAAACGATCCCTAGACTTGACGCCAGCGGCGGCGGTCCATCACAGCGAAAACGAACGCGCACCACCAGGTCGCGCAGATCGGCCATCGCTGCTGCCAGCACGACCTTCCCCTTCGACAAGAATGCGACATGACTGGCGACTCGCTCGACCTCGGCAATTTGATGGCTCGAGATCAAGATGGTGCGTCCCTCCCCCGCCAGGCGAACCATGCTCGACAAAAATTCACGCCGCACCAGCAAATCCAGGCCGGACGTCGGCTCGTCGAGGATCAGCACCTCCGGCTCCACGGCCAGCGCCAGGGCCAGACCGACCTTGGCGTATTGGCCTTTCGACAAGGTGCTGAGCCGCGCCTTGGGTTCCAGCAGAAACTGCTCGGCGAGATCAAGATAGCGGTCGAGAAAGCCGCGCTTCTGAAAGCCGGACGTGAACCAGCCGATCTCGACGATCGACATCCAATCGTAGAATTTGGGACGTTCCGGCACGTAGCCGATGCGCTTGCGAAGCTGCCAGGCGTCGGCCCAAGCGTCGTGGCCGAGCACGCGCAGCGAGCCGTGGTCCGGCGGCGTCAGGCCGTTGAGCATGCGGATGGTCGTCGATTTGCCGGCGCCGTTGTCGCCGAGCAACGCGAAGATCGCGCCGCCCGGGATGCTCAGGCTAAGGCGATCGACCGCCTTTTTCCCGGGATAGGTCTTGGATACCTTGTGAAGCTCGATGGCTGCTTGCATGCGGCGATTTCTTGAAAGAGTTGAGAAGTTCCGACCCGGCCAGCGGCGGCGCCGGCGGCGCGGCGAGCGCCTGGTCCACGGACTGACGAATATCCGCTTCGGCCAGCCCCGACGCCAGCCCATGCCGCACCGCCTGCCGGACCTGCTGGCGGGCGCTCTCCTGAATGCGGGCCCGGCACATCACATCGGCGCCGGCGACGACGACCATGCCCCCGGACGCATGCTTCTTGAGCACGCCTTCCCATTCCAGGTCGGCATAGGCCCGCTCAACCACCTGCGGATTCGTGAGCAGCTTCTGGGCCAACGTCCGATAATCCGCCAGCGTCGCCCCGGCCGGCAAATCGCCCGACGCCACCAGTGCCAAGATCTGGCTGGTGATCTGCTCAGGAATCGGCACCGGCGAATCATGCTGAATGTCGATCATGCTGCTATCGATGGTAGCCTGCGGGGCGGCCGAGTTCAATCATTTCCTTACGAGCCAGCCATGCCTCGATCAACCTAATTGACGCTCCGGAGAGGTTCGTTTCTCATCCTATTCTTCAGCGGCTGCCGCGGCGCGTGGCCAAGCCGTTCCATTTCGTTCCACCCATTCACGCACAGGATCATGGAACGAATTGCAGGCGATGGAACGAAACCGGTTTTTGCGACGGTTTGGCAACTTCTCAATAATAAGCAATCGAATGCGGCTTTTTCTTCTCGACGATCAGATACCCGTGCGGTGCTCCCGGGCCCGGGTCCCCGTCAAACAGAATGCGAATCTTGTCAATCACGCCGGACAGACCCAGCAGGTGCCGAGCGCGAGTCGTCGGCGGAGCGTTTGGATCGGGCATAACTCCAGGATCGCCGAGAAAGAAGCAGGGGAACACGTACTCGGTCTGGTCCATACCCACGATTTGGCAACGAATGTAACCGGAGCGAATTTCGAGACCGGTTTGTTCATGCTTCAGAGGGACGGGGTTGGCAGGGAGCGGCAATCCCAGCCTCTGCGCGTCGTGGGCTGGCATGGTGGTCATGTCCGAGGAAGTGTCCACTCGAAAGGTCCTTGCATGCCAGTTGCCGTAGTGGTCCTTGAGAAGCAAATCGAGTTCGACACGCAGGATGAGATCGCCGGTGTTCCAGAGCATGCGATGATTGAGGGGTTGTTCGAGGCGGCTCATCAGGGCTGCACCACCTTGACGTTCGGGTCGGGCGGCGACACGCAGTACTCGGACGTTTCCTCCCAGCCAACGCCCAGGACCTGGATCCCGTCCGGCAGCGACTTGTAGGCAACCGGCAGCCCCTCGTAATACCAAATCAATGTCTGATATTCCAGGCTTTTCCGGGCGTACTCCTCGGTAAAAATCTCCGGCGCAAACCGAGCCCGTTCGCGGGCAATCGCGTCCCGGATATGGGTCGGGAACTTCACGACGCCCCTGGGGAGCTGCGCAAATGATAATTGATAACGCGGACTGCTTGGATCGGTAAAGGTCTGCACCACGAGGCTCCTTTCACGCTCCAGTTTAACCTTGTCCGGTAACCAAAACAAGCACACGACAACGCGAAATCGTGGACATGCCGGCCGGCGTGCATTATCCCGAAGGGATTTCACTCATGAGCCCAGGGTCGCCGCTGCCGCGCACCGTGGGTGACGGCATCCCACCCGCGACCTACGCCGAAGGCATTGCACCCCTCTCCCCCCCTTGCGAAGGGGGGGCGTGGGGGGGGTGCAACGCCTTCGGCGTAAAGCCAACGACTGCCGACCGATCTGCGAAGGAATCGAATGCAGGAGGGAATCATCGGCCGCGGGCCACCCCTGCCCATCCTCCGGCTTGCTGCCCAGGTCGGCGTGGGCGGGCTACCGTCCGTCGCAGCCAATGCCTTCGGCAAATTACGCAAATAATGTGCCGAAAGCAACAAAAACAGACTTTTTAGACCTTAGACGTGATCACCCGCCGTCGACACGCGAACGCGATATTGCCCAACTGCCGGCATGGTTCAAAACCGGGCGGCTGCGGGTAGCATGCGACAGTGCCACTGACTAGGCCACTTGGCCTAGTCGGTAAAGTCGTGGTGGTTTTCCGTAACCATCATAACTATAACGCTTTCCGACCACAAAAATGGGCGACTAGGCCACAATGCACGATCTTCCACACACACACAAACCTTTTTGTGGCCCGGTTTTGAACCATGCCCTTAGCACTACAGCGCTACGTTATGCTGTAACTCAAGGATGTATATTCAGTTACGTCAATCGATCGGAAACGGGCCTTCTGTCGTAAGTGTCGTGGTGCCAAGGTCTTGCGGCTGAGCGTAGCGCTGTAGTGTTAGAAGTCATCCCCGTACGACTTGCACTCGCAGACGTTGCCGTTTTTGTTGATGTAGCAAGGCAAGCAGACGGGGTCATTCATGCCCGGAACATTTTCAAGAATTAATTAGAGACAAAAACCGTCTCAATTACCGAAGGCAAGGGAGGTCGCGCCGGACGGGGTTGTTGCGGCGTTGGCAGGTTTGGCGATGGCGAATGGCGTGCGGCGGTTCTATGCGAAGACGCGAGCAGAGAATGACAAGACGGTAATTTCCCTAATACCCGGCGGCGGCAATGGTCGCCGCTGAGCAACCGGCATCTTGCAGGAACTGCCTGAACTCGGAGTTGATGTGTTCGTCGCAGCGGTTGACGAAAAACACTCCACGTCCTGGATTACCTTCAGGACGGTGCCACTGACCTTGAGAGCTTGGGGCGAAACCTTCGGTCGGTCGCAATTGTGGATGCAGTCGTGCCGCCGTTGGAAGAGTTCCGCGAAACGGTTTTCGAGTTGCTCTTGGGCAGCTTGACGGGCCAGTTCCTTATGCTGGGGCGTCATCGCCTGGTAAGCCACGGTCGGTACGCCGAACAACCGCTTCTTCGCTTCGGAGTGCGTGAACCACGCATCGAGAGCGCCGACGGCAAACATCCAAGCGCTGCGGAGGAGGTCGGAGCGAAGAAGTTGCTCCGCCGAGTTTGTCACGGGAAGAAGATCGGCATGGGCGACGAGCGCGCGCGCCCGAGCGATGTCCTGTAGAAAGTGCTGGCGTGCGGTGGTTGGCACAGGAAGCTCCGGCAAGTTGCACGGAGAAGTTCGTTACTGCTCCGCGTAGCGCGGCTCCCTCTCGTTGAAACGCAAGGCCTCGTCTTCCTCGTCGTAGCAGACATTCCGGTCGGCTGGAAAAACAACGTGCCAGAGGTCAACCACTTCCTCCGGCTCAAGACTCGTCCGAATGTGCCGAGCGAGGTCGTGGGCGAGCGGCCCGGTCGAGGGCACAGCCTTCGCCGGGAACAATTCGGTGTAGATCTCGACGAGGTCGTCGCCGGATGCCTGCTCAACGGCCTTGGCAAGGCGCTCGACCGCTTCCATCTTCGTGATCGCGGGCATGACTGTCCTTCCGCTCGCAGCATTTGGATGGACCAAGATGCAGTCAATTCTACGCTCTTGATTGGTCCCGATCAATCCACTGAACCCGCTCGCAGGCCGGTAAATTCGGTCGCGGGGCACCCCAACCCATTCTCCGGCTTGCTGCCCAGGCCGCGGCGGACGGGGTTGTGGCAGCGTTGGCAGGTTTGGCGATGGCTCATGGCGAGTGACGGGGGCACGGAAGAGCGAGGCGGTACGAGCACAGATGGCTGTACGCCGCGGAAGAGACAAATCAAAACGCGCGCGCAATTTCCTCCCATGCTCAGCCAAAGCCGCGCACAATCTGTATAGGATAGGATCAACTCAGCGCCAACGAGTCACGGCAGATTCCGCCATGATCACCGACCCGATCTTCTACCGGCTGTTCGAGACCAGCCCGGAAACCTTCTTTCTTCTGCTCGGTATGGCCGCCGACTCGGCGAGCGCGATGGCGGCGCGATATCAGTACCAGGCGCTCGAATTCAAGGAAACGTCGCACCGTGCCGATGGAGTATTTGCGCCCAAAGAACTCGGATTACCGGTGTACTTCTTGGAAGTGCAATTCTATCCGTTGTCCAGCGTGTACGCCGACGTGCTTGCAAAGACTTACACCTACCTGAAACAGCACGACCCGAGCCAGCCGTATTGCGCTGTGGTCTTATTCGGCAGCCGCGATTTGGAGCCCACGAGCTTGACGTCCTACCAGCCGCTGTTGGACGCGGGGCTGCTGCGACGCGTCTACTTGGACGAAATGCCGGAGATGACGAACGCGCCGCTGGGCTTGGCGATTCTTTCGCTGATTCGGCAAACGGAACAGCAGGCCGCGACGACCGCCCGAGACCTTGTCGCCCGTGCCAAAAATGAAATCGAGGATGAATCGCTGCGCGCCGATCTGGTACAATTGATCGAGACGGTCATCATCTGCAAACTGCCCCGGCTAAGCCGCGAGGAGATCCAGGCCATGTTGCAAGTGCATGACATCCGCGAAACGCGGATTTACCAAGAACTCAAGGAAGAGCTCTGGAACGAGCTCAAGGAAGAGGTCGCGAACGAGGAGCGGCAACGGAACTTGCAAGAAAAACTCCGCGGCATCTCGAAAATGGCCGCGCTGAAGATGGCCGCCGCAGAAATCGCCGGAATCTTGGAACTCGACGTCGATGTCGTTCGCAACGCCATGGCTCAAACCAAGTAACGGGGGCGCCGCGTGACGCACGGCGCCATGCTCTTTCATCGACGGGAGATTGAGGCCATGTTTCTGGTACGCGACGTCCGCGAGACCCGAGTCTGGCAAGAGGGCTACGAAGAAGGTTACGAAGAGGGCTATCGAATAGGCCTGCAAATGGCGATTGATGAAATCAGCAAAGACGAGCAGCGGAATTGGAAATTCCACGCCATCGCAAAACTGTCGGTTCTGCACATTTCCGCAGCCGACATCGCCGACATTTTGGGACTCGACCTCGATCTGGTCTTCGAGACGATGGGCAAGAAAGGGTAGGCAAGCGTTCTTTATCCCGAAGGGATTTCACTCGTCAGCCCAGGGTCGCCGCTGCGGCGCACCCTGGGTGATGGCGTCCGATCCGCGACCTACGCCGAAAGTGTTGCACCCCTCTCCCCCCCTTGCGAAGGGGGGGGGGCGTGGGGGGGTGCAACGCCTTCGGCGTAAAGCCAGCGACTGCCGACCGATCTGCGAAGGAATCGAATGCAGGCTGGAATCATCGGCTGCGCCCAGCCCAACTTCCGGCTTGCTGCCCAGGCCGCGGCGGACGGGGTTGTTGCAGCGCTGGCCGGTTTGGCGATGACTCATCGTGGGCGGCGGGGATACAATAGAGCGAGGCGGTTCAGGCACGCTTTGCGACGCCGCCCGCGGAAGGGGCAAATCCAATCGCGGACGCGTTTTTGTCCCTTGCCGACAGTACGTCGTGGGAATTGCACCCTGCACTTTGCTTTACAACTCGCCACAATCAGATAAAATTATGAATGACCTGTCAGTGTTCAGGTTTCCGGGTGACACTCGCAACGGAGAACGATTGATGGCAACCATCTCAGCCATGCAAGTTGCGGCCAAACAGGCCGCCGAAACGCTCGAGCAGCGCTTCCGGCGCCTGGCGGCGGCTTGGCAGGAAGCGACTGCCTACCAGTCCTCCACGACAGCGCGCAACAACCATCCCGCATACCGCGAGCTCATCGGCCTGGGCTTGGATGTCGTCCCGCTGTTGTTGCGCGATCTCGAAGAAAACCAAACGCATTGGTTTTGCGCGCTCCGCGAAATCACGGGCGCGAATCCGATTCCCGAATCAGCGGCGGGCAACATTCCCAAGATGGCGGAAGCTTGGCTGCGCTGGGCGAAGGACAACAACTATTCATGGTAAAGCCCATCGACGAGACCTTTCCCGCTTTGGCCAAAGGCGGATTCCAAATCACATCTCCCGTTGACAAGCACTACAACTGCATCGCCTACGCAGCTGGTGACACGGCCAACTGGTGGTGGCCCTTCCCGGCCGATGTCCGCGAGGTTTTTTGGCCGGCCGGCGCGACGCGCGAGGAAACGCCCGCCGCATTTCGCGATGCCTTTGCCACGCTGGGTTTCACGGCATGCAGCACCGAAGACTTCGAGCCGGGCTTTGAAAAGCTCGCGCTCTTCGCCGACCATCTGGGCGTTCCCTTGCACGCGGCCCGGCAACAGGCTGGCGGCCGCTGGACCAGCAAGCTCGGCGAACGCGAAGACATCTCCCACAACCTGCGCGACGTGCAGGGCGAAACGTACGGAAAGGTCGTGCTGATCATGAAGCGGCCGCTGGCCAAGGATGCCGGCGAATAGACGAAACCGACATGCCGGCCGGCATCGTCGGATGCAGGCCACGTCAGTCCATTCTTTGGGTTGCTGCCCAGGACGCGGCGGACGGGGTTGTGGCAGCGTTGGCAGGGTTGGCGATGGCTCATGGCAGGCGGCGGGGCCACGGAAGAATCGACCCGGTTCAAGCACAGATTGCCATGCCGGTCGCGGAAGGGGCAAATCAAAACGCGTTGCACACTGTCCTCCCCTGCACACGCAAACCCGTTGCTGGGCACCTCGTACGCTTTGCGGCCAGCCAATCCAATCTTACGTGATACAATCCATCGCTAGAAGTTCATCCGGGATTTGTCGCGCATCAGTGATCACGATCGTCCCATATTTGTCGTCAAGCCCAGTCGCTTTGATTTGGTGGCCCCAGTAATTCTCCACGACAATCATGTTGGCGTAAGGTACAGCTACCGAAAGCTGCAACAAATCCCTAAAGTCGTTCACAGGAATTGTTTTAACCAAATCCTGGTCCCTTGCCAGCGCCAAAGTTCCCCAGACATCGAAGGTGGGGATTCTATGAACGAAATCGATGAATTCCGACCCGTTGTTCTTGAAGCGGCCGAAGAACTCGCTTGCGGGGATCTGCATTTCCTTGAGCGTCTGCGTCAGTTCTGGAATTGGGCTGAGATCCTTGTCAATCAGGGAAGCCACCTCGATTGCAAGCCGTTGGTCGGGGGTAAGTCCGGCCTCGGCCATTCGTTTTCGCGCTTGCTCGAATCTACCGATCGAAGCCGCTTCCAAGGCACGAGTCTGTTCGAACAAATTCCGATCAGCCGCCGCGAGCAGCATTTCCACCGTCATTTCTGGAGAGTGGGCATTCTCTTGTGCGGCGGCATTCGTTGCGTCCGAGCCCCCTGCGATTCGCATCTTTTTGCCAAAGGCGTTGAAAAGGCCTCGGGCGAGGACACCGCGGCGAATGGGAAACTCTTGCCCACGATCGAATGTCTTGCGCAACAAATTTCTGACCTCCGCAGGGCAGATGGCGCAGTCTGAGAGAATCGAAATGTTGCCGGACAATTCGACCATGAACCTGGCGAGTCGCTCGCGGCGGGCGGCGTCCCTGTGCACCATTCCCTCAAGCGCGTTAATCTCAGAAAACGGTACGAGAAGTGTTCCCGCTGAAATCGCGGTACGGACCGCCCGTAGAGCGTCATCATATTGTTTGCCATCATCTCTGCCGTAATGCGATCTCGCTAGGGCGATCCACTTGTTCTGATCGAGATACATGCACTTGGGGAATTCGTCCTTGGATGCGGGCAACATGGGCAAACCCTGATTGGTCAAGGGCAACAACGGTTGCGCGTACACGACCGCACAATCTCCGAAGGTGTTGTTCCCGGCTCAGGAATGAGATAACCTATTGCAGAGCAACGCCTTCCCATTGTATCACTACCGCAGCTGCGTGGGGAAATCGACATCTCATTTTCAAGAGAGACGCACGCCTGGATCCAAAGGTTCACACAACTCCGCCACCTACCAAACCGTGAGCATGGCACCCAAAGAGTCCCGACGTGCGGAGAGATTAGTGGATTTGACAATCACTTCCGTCGACCTGTGACAATCTCTTCCGCCAGATTGCCGGCGTCGTACACCTTCCGCAGTGCCTCCGGAATCGCCGACGAGCTAACCGAAACAGCACGTGCCTCGTCGTCGGTGAAGGCGAAGTCCCACACCAGCGACTGGATGTTGCCGTCGAAGATCAGGCCGACCACCTCGGCGTTCTTGTTGACCACCGGGCTGCCGGAGTTGCCGCCGATGATGTCGTTCGTCGAGACGAAGTTGAACGACGTTTTCAGATTGAGCTGGCTCTTGCGCTGCACCCAGCGCGACGGCAGATCGAAGGGGAACTTGTTGTTCTTGTCCTTGGCCTTTTCATACAGGCCCTCGAAACTCGTCTCGAAGGGAATCTGTTTGCCGCCTTCGCTGTAACCCTTGACGGTGCCGAATGCGAGCCGCAGCGTGAAGGTGGCGTCGGGGTAGGTGTTGGTGCCTTCGACGGCGAATTTGGCTTTGGCGATCTTATCGTAGGCCTGCTTTTTGGGCTCTTCGAGCTGCGTTTCCAAGATCTTGCGCACGGCCCGAGCATCCTTGTCCACGAGCTTGGCGAGCAGGATCATCGGGTCCTTCGAAGCTTTGATCGCCTTGGCGCCGCCGTCGTACAGCTTCTTGCGCTCGGCCACATCCCACAGCTTGGTGCCGGCCATCACATCGGCGGCGCGCTGGCGCGGCGCCTTGCCCGCCAGGATCATCTGCACAGCCTTGTCGTTGAAGCCGAGGATCTCGCACATCCAGCCCATCGAATCGGACAGCTTGTGCAGTTCGAAATCCGGATACAGCGGCCGTTTCGAGAACAGCCGTTGCTCGAGCGACTTCTTTTCCGACTCGCTGAACTCTTGCAAGCGCTTCTCGTTGGGCTTGGGAAATTCCTCGGCAGCGCGGACCAGCGTGCGGGCGATGCCGAATAGCGTCGTGTTGAACGCGACGCCGCCTTCCAGCATGTTGAAACGCTTGATGTTCGCCTTGCGCACCGTTTGCATCTTGGCGATCACGTCCCAGGCGTCGGCCACGTCCTTCAGGTTCGCGTCCTTGGCGACCGCCTCGCGCAGAGCCTTTTCCTGCGCCTTCTTGCGGGCCATCATCGCGGGATCCTGCAAGCCGGCCAGGCCGCCCTCGCGCGCCTTACGGCTATTGGCGACGCTGAACAGCATGTCCTTGGCCCGGCGTTCCTCTTCCTCGCCTTGGCCGCTGTAGATCGTCAGCATCACTTCCAGCCGATTGAGCCGTTGCATGATGAACGGGTAACCGAAATCGCGCAGGTATTCCAGCTCGGCGACGACATTCATGCGGTCGGTGTTTCCCGGATGGCCGGAGACAAACACCAACTCGCCATCGCCGGCGCCGCTCTTGCTCCATTTCAGATAATGCTCGACCTTCGCCGGCTTGCCGTCTTCGTAGATGCGGAAAAAGCAGCAATCGAGATCGAAACGCGGATAGGCGAAGTTATCGGCATCGCCGCCGTAGAAAGCGATCTGCTGCTCCGGGGCGAACACCAGCCGCACGTCGGTAAAGCGCTTGAAGCGATAGAGATGATATTGCCCGCCCTGGTAGAGCGTGATGACGTTGCTGCGCAGGCCGGTCTTCTTCTCCGACTGCTCTTCGATCTTGGCGATGACGCCGCGCCGCGCTTCAAACGCCTCGGTGGCGCTGGCCCCCTGCTTGACCGCCGCTTTCACCTGATCGGTGACGTCGATGATTTCTTGCAGTACGTTCAGCTCTTCATCGACCGCCGGGAATTCTTCGTCGAGCGTCTTGGCGTAGAAGCCATCCTTGACGTAGTCCTTGCCCTTGGAGCTGAGCTTTTGCAGAGCGCCCAGGCCGACGTGGTGATTGGTCATGACCAACCCGTCGGCCGAAATAAACGACCCGGAGCCGCCGCTATTGAAGCGCACGGATGCTTTCTGCACGTGGTCATACCACTCCGGCGGCGCATCGAAGCCGTAGCGCTCCTTGAGCAGCTTTTTGGGCGGGTTGTTGAAGAGCCACATGCCTTCGTCGGCGAGAAGTCCAACCGGGATCATGGCAACACCGATCAAGGGAATCAGGAACAAAGAGATTTTGCGGAACATACGCAGGGTCCTTTCGAATGGATGATGTCGTTTTCGTTTAGAAGCTGTTTCAAAACGGGGACTGGCCCATTTGCTTTGTGGGGCCTGTCCCCGTTTTGAAACAGCTTCTTAGCCCCGTTTCGCAGAAACGGGGCGGACTTGTCCTTGGGCAACCATGGTTCGCCACGGGCACCGTCCCCGCCCCGGTTCTACGAACCGGGGCTAAGCGTCGGTGGGTCATCGGCGGCCGTCTCCGGGTTCTTACGCACGCCGACGATGATAAGCAGCGCCGCCAGGCCCGCGAAGGTCAGCAGGGCGGCGATCTTGCCGTAGTCGGACTCCAACCACACACCGCTGTACCTCGACGTGTGAATCTCCGCGGCGTCGTCTGGCGTTTCGGCGGCCGCCACGGCGCGACTTATCTCGTCGACCTTCTTGCTGACGGCAATGCCCTGTCCGAGCGGCGCTCCGAGATTGATCGCCCGATTGAAACTCGCCATCATCGGCACGGAGAAGAAAGCGATGATCAGCCCGCACAACGTGCCGCCCGCGATGTAGCCGCTCGACAGCAACACGCCTGGGCTGGTTTCCGTTTCGACGTCCGATGTCGACGCGCCGCGAATGCGATCGGTCAGCCAGCGCAACAGCCCGCCTGCGAAGATCGGCGTCGTGGCGCCGAGCGGAATATACATGCCGACGGCGAAGGGCAAGGCGCGAACGCCGGCAAGTTCCATCGTGAGCGCGATCAGCACGCCGATGATGAAAAGGCCCCATTCGAGCGTGCCGCCCAGAATGCCCGTGATGATCGACTGGAAAAGCTGCGGCTGCGGCGCCGTAAAGCCCTTGGGAGCCTCCGCGCCGTTGTCCATCTTTTTGGACTGTTGGTCGATTGGCGTATCCGTCCGGTATTTGATGCGCCCCTGGTCATCAACCAGGTAGCGGCCCGGCTTGACGTCGGGATATTGTTTCTTCTGATCGGCGCGCACGTGGACCACGCGGTAGGTGTTCTGGTCCTTCTCCTCGTGCGGCCGGCCGACTTTTTGCGTCGGTGCATCACTCGGCACAACCAGCGTGCGCTCGGGAAAGCCCTTGTTGGTGTAATGCGTGCCGACGGCGTCGAGCGCCAACATCGTGCCGCCGATGACCAAGGCTGACGTCAAACTGCCCACGAGAATCGCCAACTGCTGCTTGCGCGGCGTGGCCCCCACCAGGTAACCCGTCTTGAGGTCCTGCGAGGTCGTGCCGCCGTTGGACGAGGCGATGCACACGACCGCGCCAATCGACAGTACGGTCAAGGTCACGGTGGGATCCTTGGTGATCCTGTAGTCAAGGACATAGAAAATGCCGCACGTCAGGAGCAAGGTGGCGATAGTCATGCCGGAGATGGGGTTCGACGAGGAACCGACTTCACCCGTCAACCGCGACGATACGGTGACAAACAAAAAGCCAAAGAGCAAAACCATGGCGGCGCCCATGACGCCCGCGATCGATAGTCCCAGACCCAAGGCCGGGATGGCCGCCATGACCGCCACCAGCCCGAGGCTGCCGAACAACACCACGCCCATCGACAGGTCCTGCTCGGTGCGCGCGGTTCCCTTCGCCTCGGCGCTGCCGGAGCGCAGGTCGCGCATGCCGCCCACGATGGAACTAAGGATGAGCGGCAGCGCCCGGCACATGCTGATAATGCCTCCCGCCGCGACCGCTCCCGCGCCGATGTAACGCAGATAGTTGCTTTTGATTTCGTCAGGTTTCATGTCGCGGATCAGCGTTTTCTCTCCTGGCTGAAGCATTACGGGCACATCCAGGCTATCGCCGAAATTTGCGATCATGGGCCCCAGCACGAAGTAGGACAAGAGCGCACCGCCCATCATCAGCGAAGCAATGCGCGGGCCGATCAAATACCCAACGCCCAGCAGCTCCGGAGCCAATTCACCGCTGATCTCTGCGCCCTTCAGTCCGGTCTGCGCGTTGTCCTCGACTTTATACAGGCGTTCTGAAGGCACATCCGGCCAAAGCTTGAAACCCAACGTCGAAAACTTATGCAACATCGCAATGCCGAAGCCGACAAACACCATGCGCGCCGTCGCTCCCCCCTTTTCCCCGGCGACCAGTACTTCGGCACAAGCGGTCCCTTCCGGATATTTCAGTTGGCCGTGTTGCTTGACAATGAACGCGCGCCGCAGCGGAATCATCATCAAGATGCCGAGCAGACCGCCGAGAACCGCGACGGTCATGACGCGGATGACATCCATTTCCCAGCCCAAGAGCAACAGCGCCGGCATAGTGACGCCGACGCCGAACGCGATCGACTCGCCAGCCGACCCGGTCGTTTGCACGATGTTGTTTTCGAGGATCGTGGCCCGGCGCATACCAAAGAGACTGGAGAAGCCGCGGAAAAGCGTGATCGACAAGACGGCGATCGGAACCGACGCCGATACGGTCATACCGACTTTGAGCACGAGATACAGAGACGACGCGCCGAAAATGATGCCCAGCACGGCACCGACCAGAACCGCCGGAAAGGTGAATTCCGGTATCTGCTGGCCATCGGGCACATACGGTTGATGCGCGGGCGTCGGCGACTCGGCAGACATGTAATAGGCTCCTTGCCAGCGGGACTCACGGCGATGGACATAGCTTCGCCGCTCGCTCGGAACAAGGCAAGCCCCTGAACCAAAAATGTGACAATCGAGCCGTGTTGAGAGTCAAGCCAAAGTTGCCGGGGATCGAAACCGACTCGCTAGCGGACCCAGCGCAGGCGGACCAACCTTACGCCATCGCCCGGCTGCGTCGTGAAGTCCTTGGGCCGGTCTTGGCCCGGCGGGGCGACGTTGTTAGGCTAAACCAACAACCTTGCACGGCGTCCGCACGATATGATGGTATCGGTCCATCCAACCGAAATGCAGGTGGTGCAATGTCCGCCCCAACCCAAAGCGATTCGTGTTTGAGCCTGACGGCGCCGCTCGTGCCCATCGGAGTTGTGCCGGACAGCAACGGCAAGTCCGCAGCGCGCGAAGCACAATGGGATTCCCTTTGCGATCAGATGGTGCGACTGCGCGATTTGCCGCTCGATTGGGACGGACAGGGCTCGTTGGCGCCGGACCGTGAGAATGTCGAGCAGGCATCGCGCTGGCTTGCTGATACGCGGCGCTGGCCGAGATCGGTTCCCCCGACTTGCGTCACACCCGGAACCTCCGGCGAGATTGCCGTGGAATGGCGGCAGAACGCATTTCAGCTCATCGCCGAAATTGCCGCACCCGATCGCGTCGCCTGGCTCTTGAACCTGCCTGGCCAGCCGATGCGGCATTGGGCAACCGACCTGAGGGCGCCGTGGATGGTGCTGTCGGAAGGTTGATCAGTGCAGTGCTTGCCATTCCAGAAAGGTAAGGCGCTGCGCGGAAATAAACGCGCGAAATCATGAACGACGTAAGAGCCGCGCACGCAGTAAGCGGCGGCGTCAAGCCGCTTACTGCGTGCGCGGCTCTTGAGCGATTATTTCCGCGCAGGTGCTAATTTCGTCGCGCGCTCGCGGCAACCCACGCGGTGATCGGATTCCCATCGCGTGTGGGATGCTGCGAACGCGAAACGATTCTTCAAGTTACCAATCCGCCCCGGGGATATCTGCGCCTGCGCGGGTGATCGCGGCACGCAACGTCGCCTCCCGCAGATTAGGGCTCACCGTCCGTACCGAAGCGTCGGCAAGCGCGACCAGGAAGACGCCACCCGCGTAAAAACCTCCCAGCTTGGGCAGCGGCTTTTGTGCGTCGTATGGAATATCCTCCGGCTTCGTCCACGGCACCGATTCGGCGGTTTCGACGATCATGATCGTGTTCGACGGCCCATCGGTGATCTGGGCGCGGTTGACTTGCTTGTCCAAATCGAACAACGCCCCGCCGCCGACGAATACGCGATAATGGGTCTCGCCGAGCTTGTGAGGCGCCGCCGGAATGACATAAACCGGCGGGATCAGCGGCAGCAACTTCTTGTTGTGCTCGCTGTCCCACGGCTCGTCGAGCTTGAATTGCTTGTAGAGATGTTCTTTCTGGATAAACGGCAAGATCGCGACGCGCCAACTCAAAAGCGGCTTGCCGTTTTTGTCGCAAATGGCTGCGGCCGGAAATCCTTTGTGTACGTCGTCGTAATTGTACATCGCGATGCCCAACTGCTTCAAATTGTTGGCGTCCTGCGTGCGGGCGGCGGCTTCGCGGACCTTCTGCACCGCCGGAACCAAAAGCGCCGTCGAGATGGCGCCCATGCTCAGCACCGCCGAGCCACCCTGCGGCAGCGGCACCGACAGGTGCAATGCCGTGCCTTCCTTCTTGAGCGGCGGATTGGCCAGGAATTCTTCGAGCCGATTCAGCGCCCCCAGGCCGAACAGCGATGCCGCGGCTTCCGGTAACATTTCCAGGGTGCCCGGCTTGCCGTCGCCCAGCACTTTCTTCGTCAGTTCGTCTCGGCCTTTGGCGATGAACAACTTAGCCATCTGAATGCCGGCTTTGACCGCCTGTTCCGCGTCGTCGGCTTGCTGGGCATTCCCGTAGATGAGCCGCAGATCGATCTGGCCGTTCTTCTCGAAGTCCAAAGTCAGCGTCGCCAGCTTGGCCTGCGTCAGGGCCTGGAACGGCGGCGGCACTTGCTGCAGCACGCCCGGGGGCAACAGCGCCGACAGGGCGGCCGCATTGACGGCGACGACGAGCGGTTTGCCGTCCTGCGCCTGCTTCAGCGCTGCGGACAAATCGCCCTGCCGGGCCGCGGGCTTGGCCAGCGCCGCCCGCACCGCTTCGACCGGCCCAAACGCCAGGGTGCGGTCGTTGACGAAATAGATGCCGATTTTCTCCTTCGCGTCGACGTAAACGTAGTACGTCTTGCCGCCGGCTTGCTCCTTCTTGGCGCCGGGCACGGTGTGCTCCAGGAATTTGTCCTGATCGATCGGCTTGGTCGTCGCCAGGATCACGACCACGTTCGGCTCGCGCTGGTCTGGGCCGGTCGGCGCCGCCACAACCACGGTCAGCCGATCGATGCTCGACGGCGCCGGCACGAAACGCTGGTCGAACGCAGCCAGGGCCTGATCGCCCGCCTTGAGCAGCGTATCGCGCCATTCCTTGAATTCGTTGCTTTTCCAGATGTCGGCCAGACGCACGTGGATGAAGCCGATGCCGTCGGCCGGCACAAAAGCCAGGTCCGCGGGCAGATCGCGCTGCGCGGCGCGCGGCATCGTCGATCCGGCAAAAGTCAGTATCAGCGCAGCGACGACCAACCAGGCCATGCGTGGACGAAACATGAGCATCTCCTTCGATGGGAAAGACGATGTGGAGCGACGGTGATTTTAAGCAAAGCGGGCGGAAGTTCAAGTTCAGCCCAGCGCGGCCGAACCACGACCAAAAAGAAAGAAGGATTCATCGGCGCCCTGGAAACCCAGGGTGCATCATGAGCCGGCGGCGGGTGCAGGTTCGATTTGGCGCAGCGCCTCCGCGGCGGCTTCGCGCAATTCTTCGCTGTTGTGTTTCAGCAAAGCACGCAACAGCGGCACGGTCGGCCGGGCTTCCGGGCCGATCTCGCCCAGCGCTTGGACCGCTGACCAGCGCACGCGGTCCGAGAACTCCTTTCCCAAAGCCGCGGTGAGCGCCGCCAGAGCATCCGCGTTGCCGGCCCCGACTCTGCCCAACGTCAGCACCGCCATTTGCTGGATCGAGACGTTGAACCGCCCCAAGTTCGTGTCGTTCGATTTGTCGTTGAGCGCCTGCACGAGCGCGGCAGTGGCTGCGCGCGCGTCCGCTTTTAATCGTGAAAGCGCCATGACGGCATTCATGCGCACCCAGGGTTCCTCATCGTTGAGAGCCTGAGCAAGCGCGGGCACGGCCAAGCGCGACGCGGGCGCCATTTTCGATAGTGCCAGCGCCGCTTGGCTGCGCGTGTTGCGGTCGGGGCTGCCGGTCATGAGCGCGGCCAGCACCGGCACGGCTTCTTCCGCCCGGGCGCCGATCGCTCCCAGCGCGAAAATCGCCTTGTTGCGCTCTTCCAGATCTTCCGTCTCCAAAGCACGAATCCAGTAGGCCGTCGAGCGCCCGTGGAAGTGCCAGCCGGACGCCAGCAGATCCGTCAAGTAAAACGGGCTGCCCGGGACCACAAGTGCGACCACGGCCAGCACGAGGATGACGGTCATGGGCCACATGATGCGACGCGCGGTCATGTCCAAGTCCCTCCAAAAAAGATCTTCACGAGTTGCAAGCCTATTTCGCGCTGGCGCGCGGCGTGGCGTCAGCCGGCAAATCGCCCAAGGCGTATTGAATGCCCGCGAGGTAGTGTTTCAGAATCATCGGATTCCAGTAAATCTCCTGGCGGTGGCCCAACGAGCAGTAGAAATTCCGGCCCTTGCCGTAGGTCGCCACCCAGGCGACCGGGAAGAAGCCGTCCGTGCGCGTACCCTTGGCGACATCTTTCTCGGTCATCTTGGTCGTATCCAGCGCGAGCAGATAACGACGCGCGTTGGGCAAGGCGGTGTCGTCGCGGAACATGTAAATCTCATCGGTGATCTCGAAATCCATGCCGCCGAACGCCGCGTTGACCGGGTGCTTCGGATCCAGAACTTTGACGGGGACTTTTTGATGCCAGGGATGGCTGACAAAGGCGCCGCCCATCATCTGGTTGTATTCCTTCCAGCCGCGATAGGTGTCGGTGCCGGAATGCGTACCGATGAGCCCTTTGCCGCCCGCTACGAAATCGACAAGGCTCTTCTTCAGCATCTCTTCGCGTTCCTTGTCGCCGTTCTTGGGCCGCAAGGGCTCGCCCGTCGTGTTGAGCATCAGCACGGCGTCGAATGCCTTCAGCTTTTCCGGCTCGAAGAACGATTCGTCTTCCGTGGCCAGGGCCGTGTAGGCGCCCGTCTTGTCGCCCATCATGGTGATGGCTTTGACGCCGATCGGAATCGAGTCGTGCCAAAACGTCGTTGTCTTCGAGAAGATCAGAATCCTGCGCGGCTGCTTGGGCTGCACAGGCGCCTTGTCCGGCAATGCCTCCGTGACTTTGTCGAGGAATGTTTTGTCGAGGTATTTTTTGTTGAGGAATTTTTCCTGCGCCAACATGGGCGTGCTGCTGACGGCGACGAGCGCTGCCAAGCCAGTCACCCAAGCGCAGAGGAGAGTGGAACGCTGCATGCGAAACCTCTTTCTTGGAACGGAAGATCCGGCGTACGTGCGGTTGAGCGGGCGAATTGTCCTGATGACATTTCTATGAAACTTGGCGGCAATGTGCATGTATTAACGATTCTTGATCTTGACTCTTCCAGGGATTCTTGTCTCATCCGGGAAATGCGCGTAGTGCTATGTCACACGTCGAATGATGGATCACAAGAGCCGCGCACGAAGTAAGCGGCTGCGAGTGGGCCGCTTACTTCGTGCGCGGCTCTTACTT
>Ga0209726_10003148_pt1 | contig 23021 bp, 25 predicted proteins | sample Subgrocontami54m_FD_187453 | JGI IMG/M metagenome (GOLD analysis project Ga0209726, IMG submission 187453) | Subsurface groundwater microbial communities from S. Glens Falls, New York, USA - GMW46 contaminated, 5.4 m (SPAdes) (version 3) | ecosystem: Environmental > Aquatic > Deep subsurface >... | reverse complement strand
TGCGGTGCACGTAGTCCGGCATCTCCTTTGGAAAATTGTACTTTCTCAAGTTCCTCCCGAGCCTGCCGTTCCTGTACTTCCGAAATATAGCTGTCCTCGCGCATACGGCGCAGCACCTGCTGGCTTCTCCCGATGTACGCCTTGGGATCTCCGCTAAACGGGGAATAGCGGCTGGGGGACTGCGGGAGTCCTGCAATGATGGCCGACTCGACAAGGGTAAGTTCACGTAGCGGTTTACCGAAGTAATACTCGCTTGCCGCCTCCACTCCTACGGCTGTTCCGCCATAGGGCGCTTCGTTTAAGTACATCCGCAAAATTTCATCTTTAGAGTACTTCCTTTCTATCTGGATTGCGAGGATGGCTTCCTTGATCTTTCTGGGCAGCGTTCTCTCTTGAGTCAAGAGAACATTTTTTACCAATTGTTGGGTGAGGGTCGAGCCTCCCTGGAGATTACGGAAGATGAAGATTTTGATGATAGCCCGCAGAATCCCGGTTCGGGAGAGTCCTTGATGTTTGTAAAAATCCTTGTCTTCTACGGCGATGGTCGCGTCTTTGAGCTGTTGCGGGATATCTTCCCATTTGACGAGGATACGGTTTTGGTCCTCAAAGATATCATAGAGCTTCTCGCCGTTTCGATCCAGAACTACCGTCGAAAGCCCTTCACTGCGCTTGACCTTATCCGGCCGTGGCAAATCTTTCGCATACCAGGCAAACAGCAATCCGGTGAAAAGCACTCCTCCTGCGAACAGAAAAAACGTGGCCATGGCAAGAGTCGACCATGTCTTCATCTTCCATCGCCCCCTACTGAATTTCCGTTTCCATTGCCTCTGAAAATGCGCTTCCCTCCACATGTTTCTATTGTACGTGGATAAGAGACTACTTGCAATTTTCGTCAATTTGTGGTATAGTACATGTTTACAAGTTAATAAAAGCGTTGAAGGAGTCTTTAAGTAAATTGTGTTTTGAGACAAAAGAGAGGAGACGGATGGTGCAAGATCTCCCGTTAAAACAGCAATTGAAATACCCTCCTGAGCTTCCCGGCGAATTACAAAGTAGCCGAGGACGGGTACGCCCGTAATAGCAGAACGATTGTGTTGCCTAAAGCAAAGCAATCGAAATGAGGCTAAGGTCAAAATCAGTCTTCGACTGATTTTTTTGTGGTTTAGACTTCTAAACCACCATTGACAATCATAACGCGATCGCGGTAAGTTTGTCAATGAAAAATCCTTCGCAAAGCAAGGTGGTACCGCGTGGTTTATCGTAAACCTCGCCCTTGTTCCTAACAAATGTTGGGAATAGTGGCGAGGTTTTTTAGTGGAAAGCTGAGGTGGCAGAGTTTGGCAATTGCCCCTGACTGTAAATCAGGTGCCTTATAAGGCTTCGGAGGTTCGAATCCTCCCCTCAGCACAAAGGAGTAATGATTTTATGTCAAATAAAGAAGACACCATCACTGATCAACTCGGAGCTGAATTTGGCTCAGGTTTAAGGACGACAAGTGGCTACACAGAGACTGAAGTTATGCTTCGACAAGATGGATTAACCGATGCGGTCTTAAACCGTACCCCTCCCGTTGGCGTGAACTTACAAATACTATCTGGTATGGATGCAATTACCGAGCTTCGTGGTGCTATACAAGCGCCGATAGCTGCAACAATTGTGGGACTTGCAAATATCGACGGCATTGAGGATTTTAATAGATTTATGCATAGCGCACTAGGAACTGATTGGAGCAAGCTTCAAGTGGTCGATATAGATCCTGAAATAATTAGCCAAGTCGAGCCTACCGCGCGGATACTTGGAATAAACCACGTAGAGGGGCTTCTTCGAGATGCTCGTCACACGGGTATTGCGCGCAGTTCTCAAGACCTTGTTCTTCGGGATCATACGGGTAATTGTTGTCCGCCAGCGATTGATCGCTCAATCAACCGAGAAGTTTCCGAAATTCTCAAACCCGGTGGAATCTCTATAGTAAACATTACGACGAGTGAGATGCTCCCGAGCTCCTCAGGCCGGGAAACGGCATGGTTTGAAGATGTTAAAAAAATTACAGATAGTTACGGATTGGAAGTGTTGCAAACACGTATATACGATCTTTCGCAATTAAAACGAGAGTTTGGCAATCAGTGCGAGAAGTTACGTGGATTGTTGCTTGAAATTGAACCACAGGGAAGCTTTGTGGTCTTTGGAGAGGATTTCGACGGCCACGGCGAATGGTTTCGATCTCTTGAGGATCACCAACGCCTCTGGGAAAAAGACGGTTTTGAAATACTGGAAATTAAAACACGGGAAGGAGACGACAGCCACATTCCGCCCTTACGGTGTCTCCGTCATAATGTCGTGATGCGAAAGGTTACATAGGGCATTTTTATGAAAGACCAAACGCGTCTCATCCATACTATTGGATCTCCCGATAAAGAAACCGGAAGCATGGTCGCGCCAATTCACCTATCAACGATTTTTGCGATGCAGAAACCGAGCAGTCATGGCGGATTTCAATACGGAAGAATCAGAAACCCTACCAGACAGATTCTAGAAGATACTCTTGCACATCTTCATAACGCCAACCATGCGGCGGTATTCTCGTCTGGCAGTGCAGCAATGACTGCAATACTGGCGACTTTAAAACGGGGAGATAACGTTGCGTGTCATGATGTTGTATATGAAGGAACGCTTCGCCTGTTAAAAAGAGTATTCGAAAAATTTGGAGTGACCGTGCGTTTTACGGATTTCAAACAACGCACTGTTGTACCTAACATTTTTCTTGCAAAAACGAAGTTAGTGTGGATAGAAAGCCCAACGAATCCATTACTCGATTTACTTGATATTGCCCACATCGCAAATCTTGCCCACCGTCAGGGAGCACTCCTCGTCGTAGACAACACATTTGCGACACCCGTTTTACAACAACCTTTAGCGCTTGGCGCTGATATCGTGGTAGAAAGTCTTACCAAAGGCATAAATGGACATTCAGACGCCATAGGCGGTGTTGTTGTTACAAACAACAGCAGCTTCTTTTCATCAATTGTTTTTCTCCAACATACCATGGGCGCTATTCTTTCTCCGTTTGATAGCTTTCTCATACTTCGGGGAATAAAAACATTACCTATCCGCATAAAGCAACAACAGGAGAACGCTAAACGCATCGCAACATGGTTACAAAGCCAAGCTGTGATACGCACAGTTCACTTTCCAGGATTAAATAGTCCATCCGAAATACAACTCTTAAACCGACAAATGCTCGGCCCAGGGAGTCTCATTTCTTTTAATTTACGATTAGACAAAATAAAACCTTCCGCTTTTCTCTCAAAGCTAAAGCTTATATCCATTGCCCATAGCCTTGGCGGACCAGAGACGCTCATTCAACAACCGACAACAATGATGGATTTATCGTTCACTATTGAGCAAGAAAGAAGGTTTGAGATAAACGACGGATTTTTCCGTCTCTCCATTGGATTAGAAGATCTCTGTGATATTATCAGCGATCTGCAACAGGCGTTAGCGCCAGGTAAAAAAATATGATAGAGTAAAGGAGGCTATGATGGATGCAATTGAAGAATTATTGACGAGAGGTGTTGATAAGATTTACCCCAGCCGGGAGGCTCTGGAGAAGGTGCTCCGGAGTGGCAAGAAGTTGCGGCTCTACCAGGGATTTGATCCAACAGGAGCACAACTCCACATCGGCCATGCCGTAGGATTCAGAAAGCTCCGGCAGTGGCAGGACTTGGGGCATGAAGTCATTTTTCTCATCGGCGACGGTACCGGCCAGGCAGGGGATCCCTCCGGTAAAAAAACCGCACGGGATAAATTTTTTACTAGCGAGCAACTGCGACAAAACGGGAAAGATTATGTCATGCAGTCAGGAAAAATCATGCGGTTTGACGGCCCAAATCCGGTAAAAATTCTCTACAACGGCGACTGGCTCAACAAACTTGGGCTTGTCGAAATCCTTGATATTGCAGGCCATTTTACGCTCCAACAGATGCTCGAGCGGGATTTATATCAAGAACGATTGAAGTCAGGCGTTGACTTGAGTCTGCGTGAATTTATGTACCCGCTTCTGCAGGGATACGATTCTGTTGCTATGGAGGTCGACTTGGAACTAGGTGGGAGTGACCAAACGTTTAATATGTTAGCCGGCCGCAAACTCGTCTCCCAGATGCTTCACAAAGAAAAATTCGTCATGACGGTACCACTTTTAACGGACGCCAAAGGAACGAAGATCGGCAAGACGGAGGGTAACGTCATCGGGTTGACCGACGCGCCGAATGACTTCTTCGGCAAAATCATGTCGCTGGGCGACGACGCGATCGTCAACTGTTTCACGCTTCTGACCGACGCGCCGACCGCAGAGATAGAGGAAATGAAAAAGAAAATGAAGGATGGAGAAAATCCGATGGTGTTTAAAAAACTCCTCGCGTTTGAACTCACGAAACAATTTAATTCTACGAGCGTAGCAAAGAACGCCCAAGCAAGTTTCGAACAAACATTCCAAGACCGGAAAACACCGACAGATATAGCGGAGTTTACGACAAAGCAAACCGATTGGGATCCGGTAGAGCTGCTTATGGCAGCCTCGCTTGCATCAAGCAAATCCGACGCCAAGCGGCTTATTGAGCAGGGGGCAGTGGAGATCAATGGGCAAGCCATCAGCAATCAGCAATCAGCTCTCAGCGTAAAAAATCATGATATACTCAAGGTGGGAAAGAAAAAATTCTTAAAGATACATGTATGAACTTTTTCAGGAAACATGAACTCTTTTGGAAGGTGATCGTCGTCATCGCGAGCCTCGCGCTCATCGCGTCCTCTTTTGTACCCCTCCTGTTCGGCGGACTCTAATTCAATGTGGACATTTTTCGGCCATGGCGGAAAAATGTCCACCTTTTCGCTTGTCTGGAGCCTACAGGAATGACGTATAATCAGAACATGGATCTCAGTCTCACTACGCCCGTTCAATATATACCGCGCGTAGGGCCTGCCCGCGCAAAACTCCTCAAGAAACTAGGGATTGAGACCATCAAGGATCTCCTCTATTACATCCCCTTCCGCTATGATGATTTCTCTCTCATATCGCCCATAGATCGCGTGCAACCAGGGGAGACCGTCACGGTGAACGGTACAATCACAGCGTTTCATAACGCATTCACCAAATCCGGCAAAAAACTTCAGGAAGTGACGTTACGTGATGAAACCGGGACTCTTGACATTATTTGGTTTAATCAACCGTTTCTCTCAAGAATATTACCCGTCGGTACCCAAGTCCGTCTTGCCGGGAGCATTGGTTGGTTTGGTCACAAACTCGCCATGACCTCTCCCTCCTATGAAATCGGCTCCAGCCTCCATACCGGACGGCTTGTACCCATTTATTCTGAAACCGAAGGACTTACTTCCAAATGGTTACGGGGGAGAATGGCGCACGTTCTCGAACATGCTCTCGGGCAACTTATTGATATATTACCCGAGAATATCCGATCATCTCATCATTTATTATCACTTACCCAAGCCGTGAGCGAAGTGCATTTCCCCACGAAGAAGGAGCGGGCCGGGGAGGGCCGCCGAAGACTCGCGTTTAATGAACTTTTTTTCCTGCAACTTCGCGCGTGGCAGGAGCGCCGCGTCTGGGAGGATACGAAAAAGTCCTATCCATACCGGATAGACAAAAACGAAATAACCAAACTCATAAACACGCTGCCATTTACGCTAACCGACGATCAAAAAACTGCCATTGATGAAATTCTCACCGACCTTACCAGGGCCTACCCCATGAACCGCCTTTTGGAAGGCGACGTGGGAGCGGGCAAGACAGTTGTTGCCATGATTGCGATGTTCGTGGCTCACATTAACGGTCTTGGGTCGGTACTCATGGCACCGACACAAATTTTGGCCGAGCAACACTACATAACCATAAAAGGTTTTCTTGAACCATTTGGCGTACAGATTGGACTGGTTACGGGTTTGGCAAAAAGCGATACAAGAGATGTTCTCGTCGGTACGCATGCGCTTCTCTCTAAAAAAATTAAATTCAACCGCCTGGGTCTTGTCATCATTGACGAACAACAACGATTTGGAGTATTGCAACGATCAGCTCTCGAAAAAATAACCAAACGGGGTAAAACTCCTCACCTCCTGACGATGACCGCCACTCCCATACCCCGTACCGTCGCCCGTACGATTATGGGTAATCTGGATCTGTCTATTTTGGCAACAATTCCCGACGGCCGCAAAAAAGTAAAGACATGGGTCGTGCCCAATGAAAAACGTGAGAGGGCCTACCAGTGGATCACAAAACAGATCAATGAACATGGTGGTCAGACGTTCGTCATCTGCCCGCTTATTGAGGAGTCTGAAACTCTTGCTACTGTCAAATCGGCAAAAACGGAAGCAGATCGCCTCAGATCTGTTTTTGGGGAATTTCGCTTAGGACTTCTGCACGGCCGGATGAAAGCAAAAGAAAAAAACGCCGTTCTGGAAGACTTTCGCAGCAACAAGATTCAGATTCTTGTAGCGACTCCTGTTGTTGAGGTTGGCATTGATATCCCCAACGCCGCGATCATGCTCATCGAAGCTGCAGAACGTTTCGGTCTATCCCAACTTCATCAGCTGCGCGGCCGGGTAGGCAGGGGAGAGCTCCAATCCTACTGTCTCCTATTCACCGAAGACCAAAATGCGCAAACGATCACCAGGCTTAAAGCCATGGAAACTATCCACAGTGGTCCGATCTTAGCTGAACTCGATCTTACGCTTCGCGGCCCAGGGGAACTTTTTGGCACGCGCCAACACGGGTTACCGGAGCTTAAAATCGCGCGCTTTTCAGACTCTGATCTTATTGCCGAAACCCGACAAGCTGTTCACGGAGTCGTAGGCCAAGACCCTAACCTTTCCTCGTTTCCCCTCTTGAGAGAGAAGCTTCGGGAGAGTACAATAACCAATATACGACAAGATTAACAATATATGGCTCCCTTACCCAAACGAAGACATAGTACAAGACGCGGCGGCAAACGACAGGCTGAGTGGCTCAAGGCATTTAGTCTTCCTCGCCTCATCACGTGCCCGAAGTGCGCTGCACCACGTCTCTCACACCGCGCATGCCGCGCGTGCGGGTGGTATGATGGGAAGGTAGTAATCGTCAAAAGGGAAAAAACGAAGAAAAAATGAAAACCTCCCATGATCCCCGTCATCAACACAGGATTGACCGGATGCAGAAGCTTTTTGCCCAATCGTTTCAGGGAGATACACAGAGCCAATCTATAGACAACATCATCCAGGCAGCTGCACCGGAATGGCCTACGAATAAAATTGCCAAAATAGATCTTGCAATCCTCCGCCTTGCAACCAACGAACTTTTGGTAGAAAAAAAGGAACCACCCAAAGTTATCATCGATGAAGCAGTTGAACTTGCCAAAGCTTTTGGCAATGACAATAGCGCAAAATTTGTCAACGGTGTACTGGGAACAATATTAAAATCTTTATGACATTTGATGAACTGCAAAAAAACATCGGGGTACAATTTACAAACCTTGATCTCCTGAAAGCTGCTTTCGTCCACCGATCCTATCTCAATGAGAAGCGGATGGTAAAGGAGTCCAATGAACGGTTGGAATTTTTGGGTGATGCTATATTGTCATTTGTTACATCCAACTTCCTCTATACAACATATCCGGACTATCCAGAGGGAACGCTTACCAATATCCGAAGCAGTCTTGTAAAAACTCAAAGTCTTAGTGACTCAGCGCGGGAACTTAAGCTTGGGGAACTTTTATTTTTAAGCCGCGGAGAGGAAGATTCGGGTGGCCGGACCAACAGCTCACTTCTTGCAGACACCTTTGAAGCCCTTCTGGGCGCTATTTTTTTGGACCAGGGAGTAGACCGGGCAAAAAAATTCCTTGAAGAGCATCTATTTCCAAAGGCAAGTGACATCGTAAAAAACAAATCGTACATTGACTACAAAAGCCTCCTGCAGGAAATAATCCAAAGCGAACGTCGTATATCACCAACGTACCGGGTAACCAAGAGCGAGGGCCCCGACCACGCGAAAACCTTTTGGGTGGAAGCGAAAGCTGATACAAAGATACTCGGGAACGGAATGGGTAAATCTAAACAAGAAGCGGAAAGCGCCGCCGCGGTAAATGCGCTTGCCGCAATGGGAAAAATTTGATACAATAGGATAGTCATGGTAAAAATTAGATTGACCCAAACAGGAACGAAAAACAGGAAAACTTACCGCTTTATTGCCATTGAAGAAGGAAAAAGGCGTGATGGCCGGGCGATAGAAACCTTAGGATTTTATAACCCCCTGGTGAAACCCCCACAGATCTCCCTTAAGCGTGACCGTGTGGATTACTGGCTTTCCGTAGGCGCGAAGCTTACCCCTGCTGTAGAAAAACTGATGAAAACGTGATATGAAAGATGCCCTCCTTTTTCTTGTTACGTCTATTGTTGATCATCCGAATGATGTCGTGGTAGAGGAAAGTGCCGATAGCGACCGCACAATGTTGCACCTCACGACCAATCCTGAAGATATGGGTCGCGTAATCGGTAAAGCAGGAAGAATCATCCGGGCTCTACGGGATCTCATCAAGCTCATCGCAGCCAAGCGAGGGGTATATGCGGATGTGGAGCTGACCGAAAACGCAAGAGACGCTCGACCGCTCGAAGACTCGCTCGCGTGAATCGCGATCGCGATTCGTGCGACTCATGCGAGGCCGCAGGCCGATCAAGCGATTATGCATATCACGATCCTCACCCTCTTCCCGGACATGTTTACCGGCCCCTTTGACTACTCTATCGTCAAACGCGCGAAAGATCAGAAAAAAGTTGTAATACATCTCATCAATATCCGTAACTTTGCCGCCGATACGTATAAATCGGTTGATGATCACCCTTACGGCGGGGGGGTGGGTATGGTGCTCAAAGTAGACATCATTGATAAAGCTTTGAGCAATGTCAAATGTCAAATGTCAAATGTCAAATGTAAAGAACGCGTACTATTACTAGATCCTCGGGGAAAAACGTTTACCCAAGCGAAGGCACGGGAGTTTGCCAAACTCGATCACCTCATCCTCATCTGCGGCCACTATGAGGGTGTAGATGAACGTGTGAAGTCGCTCGTCGATGAGTCCATTTCTATCGGCGATTATGTGTTAACCGGCGGAGAGCTTCCTGCCATGGTCATTACTGATTCTATCGTCCGCCTCCTCCCCGATGTTCTTAAAGAAGAAGCTACTCAAAGAGAATCGTTTTCAATATCCCACGCTCTTGAATATCCGCAATACACAAGACCTGAAGAATATAAAGGTATACGCGTACCGGAAATCTTATTATCGGGTAACCATCAAAAGATAGAAAATTGGAAAAAAAATAATACTACCGTGCGAAAGGATTGCGCTTCCCACCGGAAAAATCCGGCGCAAGAGCTTCCAGAAACGTCTGGGAAACATCGGGGTACTGTGAAACTTTCATAAACACTTCTTCTTCTTTTGTTGTGAGAGCAATTACCGGCGACTGGACCATCCCGACGTTGGTTGGGATAGGCTGGTAAAATGCGGCAAGAGAAAGCCTTACTTGGGTCGCACCGGTACTTCCGATTGTAAGATCAAAACTCGTAACATCAAAGAGTCTACGAACTTTGTTTATTTCGGAAACAAAGGATCGGATCTGATCATAGGAGCCTGTTGCGTTCATCGTAAAAGCTAGTGTGCCTGCACCGATCTTTTTCTCTGCGGCGGATTGTCGGACCGCCGCCCCTGTTGCAAGCGATCCCATACCCATCAGGTTCATATCAATGATGCTTACCCCGGACTTATTTGCAAGACCATCTGCAGAGCTGAATATCGTAGGTATAGACTTTTCCGCAGGAACGGCCGAAAGCATCGTCATAAGACGATTACGAAGGTCATCCTCGCTTAAACTTTGCAAGAACGCAAATTTTCCGGAAAGGGCCTGGACTTCTTTTTGGACATCTTTAAGATTTCCATAGAGATCCCGTGTCGCTTTAATACCAGGTAATACCGCCAAAAAAAATGCTGTCACACCAAATATTATAATGGCTCCGGATACCACAAATCCCTGGTAAATACGCAAAAATCGTCGTAAGTAACGCATCATAAATGTCTAAAATATCGGTATAATGGTAAGCGATACGCTGACTGTTCCATCTTTTTTATACTGTACAGATTCAAGGATGGGATTTGCGATAGTTTTTGCTGATACTTCTTTTAAAATCCTATCTACTACACCAAACGTATCCTCAAGCGTATTGTTGGTAATACTTAAATTCACCTCATCATTTTCATTCACGGCAAATGAGGTGCGTGCGCCTGTTGCCGTGACTCGATCGATAAGATCCAACACTCCTAGCCAGGAGTGTTGCTGGTCTATAATATGGCCAACAATGACAAGCCTATCCTTCAGCGTAGTGTAAATTCCTTCTTTCTGAAGTTCTTTACCAATTGCAGTCATAAGCGATTGTTTTTTTTCCGATACGGAAGTAAATTGTCTACTCAAAATGATATATCCCGCGCCAAAAAACAAAGATGCGCAAAATAAGGCCAGAAGAATCACGAGGCTTGCCGTCCGTAGCTGCCCTTCAATTGCTATCATCCCAGGAGTAAGCGTTGTTTTTGCTTTAAGAAGATTGATGTCAGAAGACTTTGTCATACTCATCCTAACGAAATGCCAACCCCACGGCTACGCTAAACACAGGGCCCTCATTGTCCAAGACATGGAACCGCTCGTCCCGAACGATCCCAAACCAGGGATTGGCAAGCTGAACTTCAATACCTAAATTTTCCGCCATATACACTACCATACCCGGGACCCTGGCAGTTCCTCCCGAAAGGATGATGACGCCCAGTTGTTCTTCTCTGTGCTTCTCCTGATAAAATGCGATTGCCCGTTTCATTTCGGCTAAAATGGTATCCATTATAGGCCGGACCGCAGTTACAATTTTTCCTTCGAGTTTATCTTTCTCCAAACCATATGTTTTTTTAAACTCCTCGGCTTGAGAAATTTCAAATCCAAAAGACTGAGCAACCGCCCGTGAAAGCGCTTCACCACCAGCGCTTATCGAACGGGTAAAAGCCAATACGCCGTTTCTGACAATCGCTAAATCCGTCGTTTGAGCACCTAAACTCACAATCATAACGTTACGAACTGAACTCGCACTACGAATAAGCGCTCTTGAAGCAGCTATGATCTCCGTTTCAACAGCCACCGGAATAAGATCTGCATACTCGAGGATTGTCACATATTTTTCTACAAGCGTCTTCGGACTTGCCACCAATAATACCTCCATCTTATTTGTCCCTGTATCTTTGGCAGTTTGGAGTACCGTAAAGTCGACTGTTACCTGATCCAGTGGCATCGGAATATACTGTTCAGCTTCCCATTTAATCGCGCTTGTCAGCTCCCGGGAGGAAAGTTCAGGCACCTCTATAACACGCGTAAAAACTTGTGATTCAGGCAGAGCAATGTTGACATTTTTGGTCTTTGCACCGGTATCTTTCCAAAGCTTATTCACGACGACAGCAATTCCTTCGATATCCTCAATGGCAACCGAAGAAAGAGCCTTGGGTGGTGTAGGGAGGGATCCCGCAGCCAAAAGCACCGTATCTTGCTTCCGGCGTTCAATTTCAATGAGCTTAATAGTATGAGAGCCGATGTCCAGGCCGATAATAGAGTCCATGTTAGTGTCCGAATGATCCCTGACTATAAATGACGGAGTCAAAAACGGATGGAGGAGATCGGTACTGTTGATACACCACAATTTTTCTCGTAAGCCCTCCTTCGCTCGTCCCGGTTGAATCAAGCTTACTTCCTTGGATGGGCAAGGCTCCGGAGGCAGTTATTGCAATGTTTGTATCCGCATACAATGGTTGCAGACGAAGCATAAGAAGGGTAGCCATATCCGGTGTGAACGTTATCGTCTGTTTATACGTTGTACTCCCGTCTCCGCAGCCTCCGGTTGAGACGGTAGGAGCCGAAAAGTTATTGGTGTTCCGGCGGCTCCCGTTGGGGTCATACGCGCCCCTGGCGATCCTATACGCTCCTCCGGCAGTTTTATAGATCACCGAAACGATCATGGCAGGCGTGGTGGTTTCACTACTCCAACACGCATCAATGGTTGCATCCGTATACGTCGGTGTCTCGATAAGCGTACCGTCTGCGTTATGGTTAACAAGCCACAATGTCTCTGTCGTACCTGTACTAATCTTTTTGGGAAATATATATGCTCCGGATGCACCGCCAATATCTGCTTTTGAGACGGTATAGGTGACACCGGCATTCAGTACTTGTGCGCCGCTCGTTCCAACGCCCGTCTTGAGCGCTTCTTCGATACCTGCTTCTGCCGCGCTAAATGCCCGGGAAGATTCGCTTATCTGATTACTGATCGTCACATCCGTCGTGGACCTGCTAATGAGAGAGAGTGCCACTGTTGTAGCTATGGACAACGCGAGCAAACTGATAAGCAATACCTGGCCCTCTTGATGCCGCTCACATCTCATAAATTTATTATACACTATTGGCTTCTTAGTCCAACGCTTGTTTGAAACTGTGTACTTGCTTTCTCAAACTGATCCGTCGGTGTCCCTTTTTGTGATAATTGGAATGTGACTTTGAGACTCCTGGAAACTTGGGCAATCGACGTGCAGTAAAAGTTTAAACTGTCCGTATCACAGGACGTCCCGCCAAGAGTCACGCTACCGGCGGTCAGATACTGGGTCCCGATGCTACTGACTGACGCCACACGGGTGACCGACCCATCCAATGCGCATTGAAACGTGGTAGTAAACCCGTCCGGGCTCACGATAGCCGCCGAGGGCGTGGCTTGCGTGCCGCCGCTTGTGCACGAAGCCGTAAGAGTACGAGCATTACGGATCATACGCTCCATGACGGATAATGCATAATCCCCGTTTTGTTTGACATCAGTAAGTTTTTCTACTTTCGTATTGCTTCTGGTTGTCGTAAAAAATGCCTGAGCAATCATGATTCCTAAACCGGAGATAATGGCCATAGCAACCAAAAGCTCTATGAGCGTAAAACCTTTTTTCATACTATTTCCATTGAGTAAAGTACGTCGTTATAGGAACGGTAAACGTTTTATTCCCATCAATCCAGGACACGGAAACATCTACTTTCATTTTTGGGTCATTCCACGTAAATGTCACTTGTCTCGTATAAAAATTATCAATGTTGGCGCTGCAGGAGTCAGACATTGGAGCCCATACTCCTGATTTATCCAAACACCACGAAACGGGGGATACACCGCCGTATGTAGTAAACGTCGTCCAACCGTTATCGCGAATGTTACGCGCAAGCTCCACGGCCTCCTGTGCGTATTGCACTGCCTGACTTCGAGCCTTTCCGTACTGGGACGCTTTAAGGCTGACACTTGTTCCGACTACGAGTCCCGTCACTAAAAGTACCACTACGCCAATGGCAACGACTACTTCAGCAAGTGTTTGGCCTCTCGAACTTTTTTTCATGGTACTTGTGTCACTTCACTCATATCTCCGCTTCGCGAAACCAAAAACTGATAGGATTTGCTTGACCCGACGGCTTTGATGGTGGTATCCGTATCTATTCCGCGACTCAACACGCGAAAGGTAATGGTTGCCGGAACAGGAGAAAACGTGATCCCGGTATCCAATGAAAAGTCTTGTGCCGCCCCCGCCAATCCTCCGGAACACATCGCTTGAACTATATACGTGGTCGCAGTAAAACTCACCTGATAGCCTCTAAGCTCGGTGCACCCGCTTGCCGGCTTTTCCCCATTATACGCCCGGGATTGAACAAACCGGAGATTGTTTTTGATAGTCAAAGCCGCTGCCCTGACTTTTTGCGAATCATTATACGTGTTGTAGTTGACGATAACTCCCCCCGTCATGACGATAATAATGGCAACGGAGACAAGAAGTTCGATAAGGGTGAAACCACTAGGGGCTTTTGACGCCATAATTGTGACTGCTTCCAGAATCCGGCGTGCAGGTATCATTGGGGTTTTCCGACTCAATGAGTGCGCTCATGCAGTACCCGTAGTAGTTGCCACCGGATAGATTTGTGGCTTTGTAGCGGTAGGTCTGGGTGGATTTTGGATCAGACGGAATTGCAGGAAGGTAGGTAGATACCAATACTGTTGATAATCCCGAGGCGTCTCCCCAGCTCCCGCTACCGGTGTTCGGATAATAGCTGTTGTCCGCGCGGTACATCTCCACGGCACTTCGCAGCTGCTCTACATCACCTTTCCGTTTTGCATCCCTGGACCGTTTATTGACCGAGCCATACGACACGACGCCGATGGAAGTCAAAATCGCAATGATCGTCACTGCCACAAGCACTTCAATGAGAGTGAAACCTCTTCGCATAGTTATTGTACGTTTTTCACGCAATAGAAACCTGTATACCCTGAAGGAGGCGCCCCACCGCTACAATTCGTAGTAGCATTGGTTTCCCCTTCAAGCGCCGCACAGACGCAGTAAGCGCTCGTTGAGCAACTATACCAACCTGCTGTTGCTGTATAGGCAGTTCCGGTTTTAGGATCAGTCGGCATACCGTTTGGCATATAGGTGGTACTTAAACTGCAGGTTGCCGGATAATTGTTGCTATTGTCCGCGTAGTACTGCTCAAACCCGTTCTGAACTGCTTTTAAATCGCTTCTCCTTCTGCTATCGCGGGTCTTCTTCTGCGCCGATGTGTAGGCCACGGTAGAAATTGATATAAGAATCCCAATAACCGCGATCACAATAAGAAGCTCCATGAGAGTGAATCCACGTTTCATACCAGCCTCCTCCACAATTCAATCAACTGTTGTCCCCAAATACGTGCTATCACTGTTCCCGCGACGAGAAACGGTCCGAATGCAATTTTTTCTTTTAGTTTCTTTTTCCCCAATAAAATCAGTATGACACCCGCGCCTGCACCCGTCAAGAATGCCAGATATGAAGCGATGATAATATTGGGAAATCCCAAAAGAAGACCCATGAGAAATGCAAGTTTGACGTCCCCAAATCCCATACCTTTCCCCCGTGTAACGAGCCAAAGGAGAAGAAAAAAAGCTGAAACGCCTGCGCCCGCCAAGATATTCTCTCCTGTAACCCCTATTGCCCCTATTACCCCTATCACCCCCATGACCACCATGCTATCCGGAATAATCTGGTATTTAAGGTCAGCAACAAAAATAACCAGGAGCGAAGAAAAGATGAGCCAGTACCAGTAGGATGGAGCCAAAAGAACAAATCCCACTCCAGTTGCGATCTCCACCAGCGGATATTGCCACGACAGTTTTTTGTGACATCGCCTGCACGTACCACGTTGGAAGACAAAGGAGAGTATTGGAATTAGTTCAAACCAACGAAGGTTTTTTTTACAGTAATCACAATGTGACCTACCTGCTATAACATCCAATCCTTTCGGTAACCGGTCAATGAGAACATTGAGAAATGAGCCCACTGCGAGCCCGAATAATCCTACAAACCACATACGATCATGATACACTACCGGCATGAAACGCGACATAGTAGCGCTTTTCACCATTTTTTCACTCGTAATTATTTTCTTCTTCCGACTCTTTTGGCCGGAGTCGCAACTCATCGTCACCCCGGACTTCGGCAGGAGCGATGCATGGCACTTCAGTTTTGCAACCAAGTTTGCACTTTCGCAAGCTCTCAAAGAAGGCCGCCTTCCCCTCTGGGAGCCCCGCCTAGGCGGGGGGTTTCCGCTTTTTGCCGAAGGTCAAGTTGGTGCGCTATTTCTTCCTAATTTAATTCTCTTCAAAATAATTTCAAACCCGGTTGTGGCGTATAACGCTACGTACATCGCCCTATTTCTCATTTTGGGTTGGGGAATGTATGCCTGGCTGCGGGTCATCGGATGCTCGCGGATTGCAAGCCTGTTTGGTGCAATTACGATAGTCTTTTCCGGCCAAACAATTCCACGACTCCCGCATCACACGCTCCTTGAATCATTAAGCATGACCCCGCTTATCCTGGCCCTTGCCCATCAAGTGCTTACAAAAAAGAATCTCCTTTGGATAAGCCTATTTGCCTTTGCCCTAAGCCAGCAACTCTTTACCGGCTCTCCGCAGCCGGTACTCCTCACGCTTCTCATGGTTGGAATATACGCTATTTTTTCACGAGGTAGTCTCACAAAACTTGCTTTAGGCGTAGTTCTCGGTGTCGGAATTACTGCCATCCAACTCTTACCTTCCGCAGAAATGCTCCGGGAGTCTACTTCTCCGGGAGGATTCTCTCCGGAAGAGGCGAGTTACTACTCGTTTCCACTCGTACACCTCAAAACGCTGATAGCCCCATTCATTCTCGGAAATCCAAAATTCGGAACATATCCTCCCTTTACCACATTTGACGGAAGCATATTTTGGGAAAATAATCTCTTCATCGGCTGGCTGCCTTTAGCGTTTCTTGTTTTCGGCTTGAGAAAATTTTTCGTCGTAGCGCTTGTTGTTTCCTTCCTCCTCATGCTGGGTAAGCACTCGCCCCTCTATCTTCTCTATTCTGTCTGGCCGCTTAATCTTTTTCGCGTACCATCACGTTTTGCATGGATTTTTCTTATAACTATTATCTCTGCCGCATCCTGGTCTCTATCTCGGATGAAAATTATTTCCATAGTAGCTATTCTTCTTATCGCTCTGCACGCCTATCAACTCATGACGACGTGGTGGGATTATCATGCGATGGAACCTGCAAACCAGTGGCTCACTGCAACACCATTTATTAACACCATACAAACATCTCAAGGATCGGTCCGAACCATTGGATCAGAACGTATGCACAACAACTATTTTCTCAAAGACGGATGGAACGGAAATCTTGACCGGTATCAGTTCCTCGCAAACGTGCCCTCCCCCAACAGTAATCTCTATTGGAATATTTCCCAGACGGATGTCTATGCGGGACGTTTTCTCAAACGGTCTTCGCTTGTGGAAAGCCTCCTCGGAAACGAAATAAAATCCTCCGAATCAGTAGCAACCGTCAGTGCCCAAGGGAAACGACTTCTTGACCTTTATCATTCGTCAACAATTGTGAGTGCTCTCCCGCTTGATATAGAAAGACCCTTACCAATTATCAGTAACAACCAAAACGTCACGGCCTACCGCAACCGGCAGGCTCTTCCCCGCGCATACCTAGTCACACAAACGGTCATCGCGCCGACACTGAACAAGGCCGCCGAAGCGCTGGCCAGTCCGGCGTTTATCCCAGGAAAAACCGTACTCGTACACGATGAAGCATTCTCCCTCACTGAGGAAGGGGCACCGGGATCGATCAAAATTATCAGCGAAACCCCAAAACGTGTCATCATGCAAGCTGATGTAAAATCGTCCCGCGCCATCCTCGTCTTTGCAGACACGTACTATCCCGGCTGGCAGGCAACCATCGACGGAAACCCAACGAAAATTTTTCCGGTCAACATCAAAGAGCGGGGAGTAATTTTCACGAAAGGCACCCATGAAGTAATTTGGTCGTATGAACCCATGTCATTGATCCTGGGCGCACGGATTTCGCTCGTGACCCTCATGCTAACTATTTTACTCCCAATGGTATATCCTCTTTTTGCCGCGCGGCTTCGTAGAGGCGCATGAGTTCACTAGCTTTCTCTTTGTTGTTGCACGCATCCCGCTGGGCAACACTCTCATAGAGCGTCAAGCTTACATCCGGTACAAGACTCACCTTCCGGGCACTCTCAAAAGCAGACAGTGCTTCGGCGCACTGGCCGTCAAAAAGTTCGGCAAGACCCAAATACGTGTACCCGTCCTGTTCTTCGATATCACTTTTATAGGAGATCGCTTCGCGGAAATATCGTTTTGCGTCAGTCGTATTGCCGCCACGAAGTATGGTTTTTCCCACGGCGATCCGGCTATCGGCGTAAACACTTACTATATCTGAAAGCATAAGATGATTGTAACGCGAAAGAATTCCCTGACGCGGATCGTGAAACGTCTCCCATAGTTGGTCGTTTTTTGCAATAAAAACGGATAATGAAGGAAGAGAATCTTTTGAAGTAAGCGTATAGACAAGCCCCTGCTGTACCCAAAACCACCCGTCATCAAGCGGAAACGTGGTGTTGGAATAGATTGAGTGCCGTTCTCTATTTGCTTTTACGAAATCAAGAGCAAACTTGCCGGGGTCGCTTTCCGGCACAACAAGCTCGGGGAACCGGATACGGATGGTCGCCGGATAATCCGTACTCCAGAGTCGGTTGGCATGGAGAAGAATCACGTCGCTTCGGACGCCCAAGCCATACCGGACATACTGGCTCACAAAAAGCGGCGTGTCACGGCTCAAGAGAAGTATTGATCCTTGAGGGAGACCCGCTAATATATCTTGGCCTAACTGGTCCGCGGTCCGGTCTTCACGAAGCCCCCAAAACCGCCACACCGTCATAGAACCGATAAGAAGAGGAAGAAGAAATAAGAGAACTCCCCATTTGCCCCATTTGCCCCATTTGACTAATTGTCCCCATCCCACACCCAGAGCGACGGACAGTATAGTATAAGACGGCAATAAAAAACGCTCGTACGTTCCGAGGCTGAAACGATTCATAAGAGGGAAACTTGCGTAGAAGAAAAACCCGGGTCCGATAAAAAGAAGAGTGAGGAAAAGAAGCCAAAACATCCGCCTTTTTTGTTTCCATAAAAATATAAACCCCACAAGACCCAATGCAATTCCTATCCACGTAAAATCAAGGAGCAGAAACTTACCATATGCCTGAAGTTGCAGCAATCGATGGATCGGAAGCGACCCATAAAAACTGTTTGCAACAAACGAACCATAATCCTGGCGGGTTACAAGTCGCACAAACCCCTGCACATCTATTGCTCTGTCCCAGTTAACGATCGCCGCACCACGTGCAGCAAAAGGAATATAGAGGTAGGGGAGAAGGCCAAGGAGAAAAACAAAACCAGAAATATAAATAGTATAACGTTTATAATTTTTATAGTGGTTATACAAAAACCATCCCATCGCCGGTACGAGAAACAACATCACATGGTGATGGGTAAGGGATAGTCCGAAAATAAAAGAAAAAAGATAGAGGTAGGGAGGGTTTTTCGTTTCATCCCAAAGAAACAAAAGATAGATCACGAGAATAATAAACAGATCAAATAGTGCAAACACTTCAGGCGTCACGCTGTAGAGAAAAAATAAATAATTGCCCAGAGCCATAAAAACAGCAAATAATCCGGCAAGAATACTGCCGCTCAACCGCTTCGTCAGAAGAAACACCAAGACGAGGGTTATCGCATGGGGGAGGGAGGAAACCAAGCCGGCCCGCCACGCCGGAGTGAAGAGAGGAAGCCTCGTTGCCAGCCAAACGAACATCGTGTATAACGGATACCCCGGTGGGTGGGGAACGCCAAATTCAAAAGCAGCCGTCACGAGATCCCCGCTATCACCACCGGAAATTCCTATTGCTTGAAAAAGGAGAAAAAGAATGAAGCTTAAAACGCCAACAAGAAACGCAACCATTTTACTGCACGCAGTAGTAGCAGCTCGTTCCGAATGTTCCGGAAGTCTGAGACTTACAGATCGTCGCTGATGTATTACCATCGGATCCAAACAGCGTCACCGGATCTTCCTGGAACGACTTGGATTCCGGTTTGAAGCATACTGCGACTTGCTCCGCACCCGTTGACGTGACGTAAATTTTTGCTAAATTAGCAGTGCCTGCCAAATCAATGAATCGGGCTTTGAGCTCTCCCATGTTAATCAAGTCAGTGACTTCACTCCCCATGGAGTTAACGGACTTTGCCGTAAACGACGTGCCTGTGCCCCATAAAAAGTTACCCTTCGTCGCATAGGAGCGCAGGTTGGCATTATAAAACTCTGCGGTTGTGTTACGAAGTGAGGTGTCCCGGCCTTTTTTCAGTTGTTCAAACGGATCAATGGTAGCAAGAAGTCCTACGGCCAGTGCCCCAAGAAGAGCAATAACGATAAGAAGCTCAATAAGCGTAAATCCCTTTTGTCTCATATAATCATAAAACACTATTTAAACTGGCTTGTCAAGTTGTAAATAGGCGTAATCACTGAAATTACGATAAAGCCTACTCCCACGCCCAATACAACCATGATGATGGGTTCAATGGCAGTGGTTAATCCCCGGACCAGATGTTCAGACTCACTTTCAAAGTAACGCGAGAGCTTGACGAGCGTATCATCAAGCTTCCCTGTTTCTTCGCCCACTTTCATCATTTGAGAAACGATAGGAGGGAAGACATCATAATGGGCAAACGTTTGTCCCAAGGGGAAACCTTTCTCTACCTTCTTACTTATTTCATCAATGGCATTTCTGAAAAGGACGTTTCCCAATGAATTTCGAAGTATCTGAAGGCCTTTTAATATATGAATGCCGGCACTAATAAGCATGGCAAGCGTCCGGGTAAACTCTACCAGAAGAACTTTCTTCGTCAAATCTCCAAATAATGGAATTTTAAGCGTGATGCTATCAACCATCGCCTCGCCAATTGGTGTCTTTTTCCATTTCCCGAAGGCAATGACCAAACCAACCGTAGCGGCAATCATTAACCACCAAAAATGGACGAAAAAGGTAGAAACGGAAATAAGTATCCTCGTGGACACGGGAAGCTCAATACCAAAATCTTTATAGAGATCGGTGAGTTTGGGGATGACGACCGTCATCATGACCATGACGACCGCGGCCATGCCGACGACAATAATCACGGGATACACCATTGCCCCTTTTACTTTGCTTTGGAACTCCCCTTGAGTCTCAAGCGTATCAGCAAGACGAGACAATACCTTATCCAGCGTACCCGATGACTCCCCGGCGCGAATAAGAGCAATATAAATAGGAGAGAATACATTGGGATATTTGCCCAGAGCGCCGCCCAGATTACCGCCCCCGATGATTTGATGCTCAACGTCGGCGATAAGACGGGAGAACGTAGGATTCGTTGTCTGGGTTTTAAGTATGGTAAGTGCGTCAGGAAGAGATAGACCGGCCGTGATCATGGTTGCAAGCTGCCGCGTAAAGTTGGATACGTCATTAAAACCAACTTTTTTAAATCGCGCCAGAAGATCAGCTATACCGGAGGGGCGTACTTCTTTGATGGATATAACGAACAAATTGCTGGTCCGAAGAAGCTTTACCGCACTATCACTACTCGGTGCTTCTACGACTCCGGACGTTTCTTTACCATCTTTATCACGTGCCTTGTAGTTAAAGGATGCCACCTCATACTCCTTTCAGGAGGGTATTCAAATCCTCCGGCCTGACCGCATAGGAAGTTGCCGTTTCCACAGAAATCTTTCCTTCTTTCACGGCCTTAGCAAGCGACGTTTCAAGAAGCATCATCCCGAGCTCTCCGGATGTTTGAATGATATTGTCGATAAGGTGTGTTTTGCCCTCACGAATCGTCGTTTTTATTGCAGGGCTGGAAGTGAGTACTTCTGCCACCGCTACCCTCCCGCCCGCGACAGCCGGGATAAGTCGTTGAGCCACAATCGCTTCCAGAACGGAAGACAGTTGGAGCTTCACCTGTGGTTGTTGATTTTCCGGAAATACATCCACGATCCGGTCGATAGATTGTGCTGCAGAATTTGTATGAAGCGTAGCAAAAACCAAATGACCGGTTTCGGCAACAGTTAAGGCCGCGGCAATCGTCTCGTAGTCACGCATTTCACCGACAAGAACGATATCGGGATCTTCCCGCAGAGCGCTTTTCAGTGCCACGTTCCAAGAATGTGTGTCGCTATGCATCTCACGCTGAGAGATAATAGACATACCTCTGGGATAAATAAACTCTATTGGATCTTCTATGGTAACGATATGATGCGCTGATTTCATATTAATTGTATTTATCATCGCGGCTAAGGTCGTCGATTTACCATGACCCGTCGGCCCGGTAACAAGGACGAGTCCCTGACGAAGTTTCACAAGCTCATGACAAATCGAGGGGAGTCCCAATTCATCGATCGTTTTAATTTTTGCAGGAATCAGGCGGAATGCAGCGGCAATCGTGCCCTGTTGGTAATAAATATTGCTACGAAATCGGCCGGCGGGACTCGTTACGGAAAGATCTATTTCTTTATTTGCCCCCAAAAGCTCTTTATGTTCCGGAGTCAATACGCTCATGGCAAGCGCTTCCGTATCCTGCGGCGTGAGAGGAATTCCGGATGTGATTGGGCCAAGTTTACCGCTCACCCGGAGCATAGGAGGAAACCCCACAACGAGATGGAGATCGTTTGCCTCAAGCCTCGCTGCTTCAGCAAATAGTTGTTGAATATCCATGCTAATCCTGCGCTACTCTCAATACTTCCTCGAGTGTCGTCGCGGCTTCCAAGGCCTTAAGATACCCATCTTGTTTCATGGTTATCATTCCTTGGCCAATTGCGGCCTTTTCTATCTCTCCCATAGGAGCTCGCTCCAGTATCAGTTTACTGATTACATCGCTTACAGGGAATACCTCAAAAACACCTAACCGGCCTAAATAACCCGCCCCGCCACATGCCTGGCATGGTTGACCGTTTACGGATCCTAATCCGCGATAAAGCATAATTTTTTTATCCGTTGGCAATAAATTTCCCAACACCTTCCGAATGTCTTCTGCGACAGCCGCTTCCGGCTCAAATTCCTCTTTACACGTCGGACATACGCGCCTTGCGATCCGTTGCCCTACTACCGCATTAAGCGCGGAAGCGACTAAAAACGGTTCGGCTCCCAGATCCAAAAGCCTCGGCACTGCTCCGGCGGCGTTATTGGTGTGGAGAGTCGAAAACACCAGGTGTCCGGTGAGCGCGGCTTGAATAGCCAAATCCGTCGTTTCCGTGTCCCTGATTTCTCCGACGAGAATAATGTTGGGGTCCTGGCGGAGGAATGACCGGAGTCCTGTCGCAAAGGTCAAGCCTGCAGCGGGATTAATCTGTACCTGATTGACTCCAGCAATTTCATACTCCACTGGATCTTCAAGCGTCATGATGTTGACCCTTGCGCTATTGAGTTTAGCCAGCACCGCATAAAGCGTCGTCGTTTTTCCTGATCCGGTTGGACCGGTT
>Ga0209726_10003145_pt1 | contig 23024 bp, 24 predicted proteins | sample Subgrocontami54m_FD_187453 | JGI IMG/M metagenome (GOLD analysis project Ga0209726, IMG submission 187453) | Subsurface groundwater microbial communities from S. Glens Falls, New York, USA - GMW46 contaminated, 5.4 m (SPAdes) (version 3) | ecosystem: Environmental > Aquatic > Deep subsurface >... | reverse complement strand
GTCCGAGAGGATAACCGGAGACTGATCCGGGCGGCCCTGGCAAAGGGACCGGATGACGATGAGGTCACCCTCCACTGCCATTCCACGGACAAGGAGGTCAAGGAAAGGGGGATCATAAACCGTTCTGGAAGTCGTTTTGAGGTGGACCTCAATAAGGTCAAAAACGCCCTTTCCAAGAAGCATGGAACCAAGCGTCACGACAAGGTAATCGAAAAGATCGGACGGCTTAAGGAACGTCACAAGCGGGTTGCCCGCCACTATGAGATTACGGTAACAAAGGATGAAAACACGAAACGGGCGACGGCCATCTGTTCATAACAGTCCTGGCGTATCATGTCCTGCACACCATGCGCGTCCGCCTGAGAGACCAAGGAATCAACGATAGTTGGACGACCATCAGGAAGTGGCTGTCCAACCATGCGCGCATCACCACCCCTATGAAACGGGACGACGGCAAAATCATCCATATCCGGAAGTCCGGCCGGCCGGAGATATTCCACAAGAAAATCCATGACGCCCTGCGCCTGCCCCTCCGGCCAGGAAAAACGATCAAGACCATCCTGTGAGATTTGAAATCTGTAGTGCCTATCTCTCTCATCGGAAACGAAAACTGGCCGTGTTAAAGGCGTAACGCTATGTGTCGTTTTAGGGTTATCAAGCATCCGGCAGTTTTCCAAAATAGGCTGTGGAAGGGAAGAACGTCAAAACATCATTTAAGTGAAGCTGCGTCGGCGTTGTGCCTGCCCCGGCTTCCTATTGCCGTATTTCACAAAGGGTTTGCCAGAATCTTTTTTTGCGGCTGCTATCTGTGACGGACGCGCCTCGCCTCCCGACCTGCCCTCTGTCCGGACCCCGGCGAATTGGCGCCTTGACGCCGCTGGGCGGGGTTCGCGCTGGAACTCGTTATCACTACTGCCGCGGGGAGCCGCCAAATTATAATCAAACCCGTCCAAGGTCCGACGTTCGATCGGCACGCCCAGGATGCGCTCGATGGCGCGCACCATCAACTTGTCCTCACCCGTAACCAGAGTATAAGCATCGCCGCACCGGGTGGCACGACCGGTCCTGCCGATACGATGAATATAGGCATCCGTCGTGGTGGGAATATCGTAATTAATGACGTGGGAAATGTCAGTAACGTCGATCCCGCGGGCAGCGATATCCGTTGCCACCAGGACCTGGTATTTGCCATCGCGGAAACCGCCCATTGCCGCGTTCCGCTGTGCCTGGGAAAGGTTACCCTGCAAGGAGGCCGCCCGATGGCCGGCCTTGACGATCTGTTCTGCCAGACGTTTGGTGCGGTGCTTGGTACGGGCAAAGACCAAAACGGATTTTGTCTCGGTATTTTCCAGCAACGAAAGGAGCAGCGTCGTCTTCAGATGTGAGGCCACCGGGTAAATGGCGTGGTTGACCGTATCTGCCGGTGCAGTATCACCGATCTGTATCGTTACCGGTTCCCTCATGGTATCGTTGGCCAGATGCCTGATCTCCTGCGGCATGGTAGCCGAAAAGAGGAGCGTCTGCCGCTTCTGGGGAAGACGGGCGATGATGCGCTTGATGTCAGGCAAAAAACCCATGTCAAACATATGATCAGCCTCATCGAGCACCAGCACTTCCACCTGCGAAAGATTTACCGTGCCTTGACCGACATGGTCCAGAAGCCTGCCGGGACAAGCCACGATTATTTCCACACCCCGCTTCAGTTTTTCCACCTGAGGATGGAAACCCACGCCACCGTAAATTGTTGCGCTCTTGAGGCGCGTCTGATGCCCCAGCAGCTCGATGGCCGTGTGTGTTTGCTCCGCCAGCTCACGGGTCGGCGCGATGATGAGCGCGCGCGGGTGTCGGCGTCCGCCCTGCATCAGGCGATTCAGAATAGGCAGTACAAAGGCCGCCGTTTTACCGGTACCGGTCTGTGCCAAAGCCATGACATCACGTCCCTTCAGGACTGGCGGGATCGCCTGAACCTGAATCGGCGTCGGGGTTATGTAACCTGCCGCCGTTACCCCGGCCGTGACGTCGGGGTGAAAATCGAATACATTGAACTCCATTAAATCCTCTTTCTGTTTACCGCAAAAAAAAGCCCCGAGTGTCTCCCGGGGCTAAAATGACAAAATTTTCATCTCCGAACTGCGGTTTAACGTGCGAACCCTACCAGATATGGTAACCACCTGTCAAGAGAAATAAAACCAGGGGGGTGCGACAAATTTATGAGGGCGATTTTCGCGCTGCCGGCCGCTGCTTTCCATGCTGTTTGAAGCCCGATATGTGAAGGGCCAGACCGTAAATAAGAAGCGCCGGCAAACCGAAGTAGCGGAGCACCCGCGTCACATCCTGTGCAAAAAACCCACTCATTGCCAGCAGGCAGTATATACTCAGGGAAGCAAGATGTCCCAGGGCAAACCAGACCGTAAATTTTGCTAACAGGCTGCCCTGGCGAAGCGGTGCGCCCCTTTTAAGGAGTAATACTCCCCAAAAGAGAACACACCAATCAAGGGGCCAGAAAAGTGCGAGATTGGCATTGTGGTGCACCACCGTATGCTCGGAAAAAGCCCAGGCCAAGGTCAGATAAAGGCCGAAAATTCCGGATACAGCCCCCCATATGGTCAAGGCCAGGCCAATAATTCTTAGACCCGTTTTCTGAAAGGAGATTTTTCGTAAGTTCGTTAAGGCGCTTATCCCGCTTACCGGGGTTAAGTAGAGAAGCATCCCCAGCAGCAGCGGGCTTCCCAGCAGCGCCAGAAAAATCATGTGGCCATTGCAAGGCGGATTCACCGGGTCGGGAAAGGAGGTTAGGATGGTCTTGTCAGATAAAAGCTTGACACCAGTCCGCTCACTGCCATCATCGTTATAGGCGGGCAGCAACAGGAGATATTCCCGTAGTTTAAGGGGGACAAACATCTCTTCCCATGGGGAAATGCTGCGGTCAACTTCGCTGCTCAAGATTATGTCCTGTCCCATCGCCAGGATGGGGACGGAGGCGTTGTATTCCATAACCTTGTCCCGGAAGGTGACTTTGCCCCCCCTCCCTTGGAAACTTGCGGCAAGTTTGCCGCCCAACGCTTTATCGATCACATCGCGTGGTCGCGTGGAACAGTTGTCTGTAAAGAACAAATAGCGATAATGACGCCGGGGCGGCTGGGCTTCGCGGTTGAGTTCCGCAAGGAAAAGCGCCTTTTGTCGGCGTGTGAGGTTGAGCCGTTCCTGCACCAGCCATCTTTGCTCAATCTCGGAAATCCGGACTTCAAAATCGGCAGGCGAAATATCCAAGTGATAGCGCAGGAAACCGCGCAGAAATTTTCCGATGAAGCCCGGCTCTCCAAAGTTAAAGGCCCCCCAATTATAGGCCACGTCTAGACCATGTGATGGGTCAACAACACGGATCATCGTGTGGCCGTATTTCGTATAGACCTCGGCACCCGCGCCGCGTGTCAGAAGATAAATCTCCACCGCGTCTATATTTGTGGGCACGGGCGGGATGAAGCTGAGACTTGCCCTTGCAAAAGCAGGCAAAACCAGCAGAAAGAGCGTGGCCCAAAGACAGGCACGTAACTTGACGCTAGCGGGCAAAATCATCGGGGGAACCTCCGGTGGCAAGAAAACATTATGCCCTCCCAATACTGGTGATAAGAGATAAAAACTTACGCTCGTCTCAAACGCGTAAAGCGTTGCCGCTGCGTACACATAGCATAATTATCCCGTAGTTATCCATAAGTTATTATGATGGCAACTAAATGTGGCAGTTCCGTTTTTTTCATGTTATGAGAACGCGATAGTATGAACCAATACCCGCTTTTGCGATTACATTTAGAGGAGAGATTATGCCTGATTATTGGATAAAGATTACGGAAACTGAGGAAGATGATCTGAAGCATCATCATTACTTGATTACGGCCAAGGACGAGCGCGAAGCGAGAAAATACGCCATGCGGTTTATGGAGCGCTTCATCGACGGCGACGAAAATCCCGATAAGATTGATAACGGTTTTGCTTTTTACAATAATTCAATTTTTGTCCGCCTTGCCGATATAAAGGAGACCACCAAGGAACAGTTCAAAAATTTTCTTTTAAAGATTCATACCCTTAATATGACCTGAGGATAAAAACTGCTGTAATGGCGGCCTATCCAGTAACGGGGCCATTTTTCGCACCGGCAACTTTTCCTCGGTCGTACGGTCTGCCAGAGCCAGAGCGGCGGCGTTCCTTTCATAACTGCAGGCAGGCTCGTAATTCCAGCCGTGGGCCAGGCGTTCTTCCTCGTTTTTCAGGGCTCTAAGGGCGTAAACTCCGATCACTGGGGCGAGCAGGCGCGTTGGCCAGCCAAAGGCGGCACAGATGTCTTTGAGCAGGACGTCCATTTGCCCGGCAAGCCGCGGCTCGTGCCTGTACCACTCGCGCATGGCCCAGATGGCGCCGGCATAGGTGGAACGGAGTGGAAAGACCTCTCGGGCATAACGCCGCCTGATCCGCCCTTCAGGATGATTCTTATAGCGCTGCCAACCTTTCAGCAGCACGCCGATGAGACGGAAGAGACTGGGACCGTTGACGATAAAATCACGCTTAAAAGCATCGTGTAGATACTGCACTTCAGCGCCGGCGGGAATGCTTTGGTGGTGATAGCCGAAACGATGCTGGCCGTGGGTATCGGCCAGAGGAAACTCTGCTTCGGGGAAAAGCTTTCCTTCAAGGTGTTTTTGTTCGTAAAGAGGAGTGCCGGCGTTCGGCGTATAGAGCATGAACTGGTGAAATACCGTATTGTGGCTGATAGCATAATCCACAATCGCTCCGATGTTTTCCGGGGTGTGCTCTTCCAGGCCAATGATGGATGAGCCAAGCACCCGAATCCCCTGCGCTTGCAAACGGTCCACCAGGACTTTCGTATCCACCCCCCGGAGCTTCTGATAGACGCTCTCTTCTCCTTCCAACCCCATCCAGACCCAGCCGATCCCCAATCCCACGAGCTGCTCCATGGCATAGGATGTCAGCACGCGGGCGGAGCTGAACACGTAAAGGGCCCAGTCCTTGTCATGGGCTTTCATCAACTCCAACAGACGAAGCGCCCGTTTGCGGTGCAGTAAAAAATTCTCGTCCAGGACAAAGAAGGACTTGGTTTTAAGTTCGGCGGCAATCCGGGACATAACGGCAAAGAGTTCATCGCCGGTCTCATAAAAATTCAGGAACTTCCCCTTGCCGCCGAAGAGGGCGGAAGTGGAACAGAAATTACAGCCGATAGGGCAGCCGACGGAAGGAATAAGGATTGCCGCCGTTCCCCCTTTACGGTTGCCGAGATTGATCCCCATGATCCGGCCGTCAAAACCGGAGAGGGCGGACGGATGGCGGATGGGAGCGTCTATCGCTGCGCCGAGAAACTGACGGAACCAGCGGATGCCGTCGCCCCGGACAATGACGTCCGCATCAATGCGTTTCTGGAGATCCGGGGCATTAGCCACATGACCGCCCACGACAATCAATGCCCGGGGGCAATGTTGACGGATAAGCTCACACATGTGCTTAACCTTTCCCACATTGGGGATGATCGCACCGATCCCGATCACATCATAGTCATGTTCACGGATCTCGGCCAGGAAACGTTCCCGGGAGGGAAAATCCAAGAGCGTGCAGGGCGCATCGATGTTGGCCTGAATCATCATCAGGCCAAAAGTGCGGTGAAACATGCGCAGGGAGAAACCGCCCTGAAAACGTGTTACCTGGTTCTGGTAGAGTTCCATGGGGTTGATGGTCCGGCTGCCATATTCGTCGTCCTGGGCGTACGGCCCGAAGACACTGGTTAATAATATGCGCGTTTTACTTCCCTTGGAGTAGGGGAGGATTGTGGCAACGGTTTCGTCTTGCCGGGAGTTTGCTTTATGCATGGTTGCTGCCCTTCTTTTGCGTTTTCTTACATTCTATAATGTCATATTAAGTAATGATAGCAGCAAGTTATCTTTTACAAATGTTTTACAAAACTTCCTTCGCCGCAAGCTTGGCGGAGCAGTTGACTCTGCTTTAAGTCTGTGCAAAAATAAACCATGACGCATCGCAACCCGTGGTTTTTCCACCCCGTTTTTGTTTTTGTTTTTTCTATCCTGGCCCTGGCCTCGTCCCTGGCGCTTTACATCTACTGGTATGTCAGCGTCAGTTCCGGCCTCCAGACCCTGGTGCGCCGCTATCAGCTGAATCCCCGTGATTTTCTGGAAGCCAAAACCTGGATGGTGATTATGGTACTCTCCCTTCTGGTCGCCGCCATTCTGGCCGGGACGCTCATTATCTTTATCTACAGTCAGAAAATGGTGCGCCTCAACCGCTTGCAAGATGAATTCATAAATAATTTCACACATGAGCTAAAAACTCCCGTTACCTCTTTAAAGCTTTACCTGGAAACATTTAAGAGGCATGAGCTGCCACGCGCAGCGCAGCTTAAATATCTCGTCTATATGCTTCAGGATGCCGACCGCCTCACGGAGCATATCAACAACATTCTCAACCTGGCCAAGCTGGAAGCGAAAACCTACCGCGCGGAATTTGTTGCGGTTGAGCTGATACAAACGGTGCAGCATTTTGTGCAGGAGAATCGGCATCTATTCGGAAATAGCGACATCCGCATTCATAACTCTGCCGGACAGTCTTTCCGCTACCCGATCAATCAGCCCCTTTGGAATATGCTGCTGATGAACCTCCTGGCTAACAGCGTCAAATACAATGACAGTCCCCACCCCCATCTTGACATCCGTTTTCAGCCCGAAAACAAGAAGTTGCGGATCAGCTTTGAGGACAACGGTATTGGCATCGACCCGGGGGAAACAAAAAAGATATTCAGAAAATTCTACCAGGGGAAGCATGCCTTAATGCACACGGTCCGGGGCACCGGGCTGGGGCTTTATCTGGTACAGCAGATCGCCCGGTTGCATAAAGGCAAGGTCACCGCAGCCAACAGGCTGAATGATTGTGGCGCCGCCTTTACATTGACCCTGCCCCTGCCTCCCCAGGAAAACGAATGACCGCCTTCCAGCGTCGTCAGCCTTTCGTAACGGCACGGAGCATATTGGCAAGTTAAGAATTATCCCGTTCGGGGTTACACAGGAAAAAGGATATGGAAGATTCAGGTAAAAAACGCATCCTGGTCATCGAGGATGATGCCCACATCGCCGAAGGCCTAAAGCTGAACCTCCTGATGCAGGGTTACGAGGTGGATGTCGCCCCGGATGGGGGAGCGGGCTTGCAGAAATGGAAGAGTTGGCAACCCCATCTGATTGTGCTGGATATCATGTTGCCCGGTATTGACGGCTTGTCCGTACTGCAAAACATCCGCCTGCAGGATGATAAACTGCCGGTCTTGATCCTTTCGGCTCTGGGCAGCGCGGCGGAACGGGTCAAGGGGCTGATCTGCGGCGGCGACGACTATCTGGCCAAGCCATTTAATCTGGAGGAGTTTTTACTGCGCATCGAAAGGCTCTTGGTGCGTGCCTATCGGACTGAAGGGCAGGCGATCCAGGCTGTAGATGGCGCTGCCCTATCTTCTCCGGTTTACACCTTCGGTGACAACCGGATTGACTTCCGTACTGCCACAGCCTATGTTAACAATGGAGTTGTCATCCTGACGGAACAGGAGGCGAAACTTTTGAAATTGTTTATCAATTACCGGGGGCAACCGCTCACCAGGAAGCAACTACTGGAGATAGGCTGGGGCTACACCGGGGCCGTAAAGACTCGCACCGTGGACAATTTCGTTGTCCGCCTCCGCAAATATTTTGAAAAGGACCCCCAGAGGCCTGTCTATTTCCGCAGCCTTCGCGCTGTGGGCTATATCTTTGATCATGAAGACGACTAAAAAATTTTTCTTTTATTGTAATTATTATTTGACAACAACCGTTCTTATGCAGTATTTAGCATAGCAAGGAGGTTAGACTTTATGGATAAACTTAGGGAGCTGGGGATAAAATTGACTCCCCAGCGGATCGCTATCTTGCAATATTTGGATGGCAACACGGAGCATCCGTCAGCGGACCGTATTCATAAAGCCCTGTCCAAAAAGTATCCCACCCTCTCCACGGCAACGGTGTATAACACCCTGGAGGTTTTAACGAGGCGAGGATATCTCCGTGAACTTACGATGGACCCGCAGAAGAAACGCTTTGACCCCAATACTAAGCATCATAATCACCTGATGTGTGTTGCCTGCAAGAAAATCGTGGATGTTCACAGTGACATACAAGTACAGATACCTCCAGAGGAACAGGGAGGTTTTGAAATCCATGGGCATCATATCGAATTTTATGGCTGCTGCCCAAAGTGTAATAGCAATAAATAAACTTAGAGGAGGAAGTGATCAATGGCAAACGTAGAAGATTGTTTGAAAGAAGCTTTTGCAGGAGAGTCCCAGGCCAGCCGCAGATATTTGGCGTTTGCGGCCAAGGCGGATCAGGAGGGCTTCCTGCAGGCAGGCAAACTGTTCCGGGCCGCTGCGGAAGCGGAAACGGTGCATGCCCATAATCATCTCAAAGCCCTCAAAGGGATAAAGAGCACCAAGGAAAATCTTGAGGGAGCAATGGAAGGGGAGCTTCATGAAGTTAAGGCAATGTACCCAGATATGATTGCCTCTGCCAAGGCCGAAGGGCACAAGGAAGCGGAAAGGACCTTCAAGTACGCATATGAGGTGGAGAAGGTGCATGCGCAGTTGTATAAAAAGTTGCTGAATAACCTGGCCCCCACAGCAGTAGCGAATTCCTATTATGTCTGCCCCATATGCGGATATACAGCAGAACAGGAGCTAGATGGCCCCTGTCCCGTCTGCGGCGCCAAAGGAGCTATGTTTAAAAAAATCGACTGAACGGGTGTATGAAGAAGCAAACATTTGGAAAGATTTAACGTAAAGCAGATAACGAAAAGGAGGCTAAAATGACTAATATTTTAGAAATATACAAGTGCGAAGTATGCGGAAACATCGTGGAAGTTATGCATACTGGTGTGGGAGAACTGGTATGCTGCGGCCAGCAGATGAAGTTAATGGCGGCGAACACTACGGAAGCCTCCCTGGAAAAGCATGTTCCCTTGCTCGAAAAAACTACCACGGGAACAAAAGTTAAAGTTGGGAGCATTGCCCATCCCATGGAGGAAAAGCATTTTATCGAGTGGATTGAGGTTGTAACGGACGGGAAAACAACGCGGCAGAGTCTCAAGCCCGGCGAGACCCCGGAAGCCCTGTTTGCCGGGGATGTTGCCCCGGTTACCACTGCCCGGGCGTACTGCAATCTGCACGGCCTTTGGAAGGCATGATAATAGATAGGAGGGGGCAAGCATGGGGCCCCCTTCAATTTAGAGCGAACAAAAAAACAGCCGGAGCGTAGCGATCGGCTGAATTGATTGGGTTAGCATTTTCCTAGTGAATACCAAGTTGAATTTTGACGGCTTCCTCTACTTTGCGCATGTCCACTTCGGAAAGAAGGCCCGCACGGTTGAAAAGTCTTAATTTGCTTACCGTGGCTAATTGATCTGCCATTGCCTTGCTTTCTTTGCCATCAAAAAGTATCAGCGCCTCACTGGGATAGAGACGATCTGTCTTGCTTGTAAGAGGTACAACTTGTACTCTATTGAGAAATTTATTTGACGCATCATTACTGATGATTACCGCAGGACGTTTCTTCTTGATTTCTCCACCGACAGAAGGATCGAAATTTACCCACCAGACTTCACATCGCTTCATGATCCATATCCTTGAATGTATTTTCAGCCCACTCCAGGGCTTCATTCTCCCTATTCTCTTCTTTTGCCATCTCAGCATAAGCGGACTCGTAATTAGGACGCACGACATGAGGACGAACTATCTCCTGAACAAATCTGCTGATTTTACGCGGCCCTATGATTTTATGGAGCCCCGCATATACTTCTTCATCCACTGTTATGGTTAATTTCTTCTGCATAATGCACCTCCATTGCACGTGCATTATACGTGTAGCTGCACGGCATGTCAAAGAAAATATTTTTCATTGTGCTAACGCTAAAGGTTAGCAGTGCGCGGCTTTTTGCGCATCCGCTGTAGTGCCTGGTCAGGCAAAGATAAAACTATCCCCTTTTTCTCCTTACATGTGGTTCGGAATACTCGGATTATTTCGAAAAATCCACCAGATATTTTTCATGATCGGTTTGCAGACCAGGCGACGTATTCTCTGAACGATACCGGTCCAGTTTTGCTTATTTACCAATAGTCAACCTGATCGTGGTGCTGGTCGAGGTACTGAATCCGCTCTTGGAAGAAGGATGCTCGGATGCCCCTTTCTGAATTCATGATTGTGCCTTTACATTAGTTGCGATTGATACTGTTGGTTTTCATATTAGCTACAACAGTTTTGCCCAATGATTTATTTCGGGAAGGCACATTATGTTATAATCAACAGGCTTTTTTGATGGGTGTAACACAATGCAAGCGGAAACCTTCATTTTTCATTGCCTTTTCACCCCTCCTGTGTTAACCATCACCCCTTCATAAAAGGCTCCGAAAGAGATATTTAATCATGGCTGTAATCAAAGCAGTAAAGGGTTTTAAGGATGCTTTGCCTGAGGAAACGGGCAAGTGGCGTTATATCGAAGCTAAGGCCCGTGAAGTTTTCGCCAACTTCGGGGTGCGGGAAATCAGAACCCCCCTGCTGGAAAAGACGGAACTCTTCCAGCGGGGCATCGGCTCCACGACGGACATTGTAGAAAAGGAGATGTACACTTTCCTGGACCGGGGTGATGATTATCTGACCCTGCGTCCCGAGGCCACCGCCTCTGTGATCCGGTCTTATGTGGAACACAGCATGTTTAATACCGATCCGGTGGCCAAGCTCTTTACCATCGGCCCCATGTTCCGCCGCGAAAGACCGCAAAAAGGACGCTTCCGGCAGTTCCACCAGATCAATGTGGAATATCTCGGTCTCGACGATCCCCGCATCGACGGTGAAATCATCCTGCTCCTTACCCACCTGCTCAAGAGTATGGGTCTTACCAACCTGGGGCTGGAGCTTAACTCCCTGGGCTGCCCGGCCTGCCGTCCGGCCTTCCGTGCCGCTATTCTGAACTTTCTGGACGGAAAGACGGATGGTCTTTGTGAGGATTGCCGGCGGCGCCTCCAAGCGAATCCCCTCCGGGTGCTGGACTGCAAGGTGGAAGGTTGCCGGGAAATCTTGACCGGCGCCCCTGGGCTCGGTGATTTTCTCTGCCCGCCCTGTGAGGTCCACCAGGCAACGGTCCAAAAAATCCTGGAAAAATTTGGGATCGCTTATAAAATTAACCCCCGGATGGTGCGCGGTCTGGATTACTACAGCCGCACGGCCTTTGAGGTAACGACGGAATGCCTGGGCGCGCAAAATGCCGTCGCCGGGGGCGGCAGATATGACCGTCTCGTAGCCGAGTTGGGCGGCCCTGATATTTCCGGCATCGGCTTCGCCATTGGCATGGAACGGCTGATTTCCCTCCTTCCTCAGGATCAGGAGGACTTTAATGCCCGTCCCGCTCTATTCATCGTCGCCTTGGGCGAGGCAGCGCAAGCGGCGGCCTTTGCACTGGGCAACCGTTTGCGAATGCGGGGTCTATGGACGGAAATGGATTATACCGGCAAGAGTCTGAAAAGCCAGATGAAACGGGCCGACAAATTCGGCAGTCGCTACGCCCTGATCCTGGGTGAAAAGGAAATGACCGAGGAAAAGGCCATCTTGAGAAACATGCAGGACAGCACCCAGGCAACCATCAATTTTGCGGCTTGGGAAGAAACGCTGCTTAAGACCATAAAGGCGAGGTAAAAGATTTTGTCAGATTTTATCACCACTAAAAAAAGAACCCACTATGCCGGCGATCTATCCCCGGACCTGGTGGGCAGGGAAGTAATCCTGATGGGCTGGGCGCACCGGCGCCGCGATCATGGCGGGGTCATCTTTGTCGATTTAAGAGACCGGGCGGGCATCGCCCAGATTGTCTGCAATCCAGAAATTAACCCCCAGGCCCACGGGGAAGCGCAAAAAATCAGAAGTGAATTCGTTCTGGCCATCCGGGGCAAGGTTTGCCTACGTCCCGAGGGCATGGAAAACCCCGATATAAAATCGGGAGCCGTAGAAGTCATCGTCGAGGAACTGGAGATTTTAAACGAGGCCAAAACGCCCCCCTTTCCCCTTGATGACTGGACCGATCCTGCGGAAAACCTGCGGCTCAAATACCGCTACCTGGACCTCCGCCGACCGGAGATGCAGAAGAACCTCCTGCTCCGCAGTGAGGTCGCTGCCGCTACGCGGGATTATCTGCAAAAAACCGGTTTTATCGAGGTGGAAACGCCCTTTTTGACGAAAAGCACGCCGGAAGGCGCCCGCGACTATCTGGTGCCCAGCCGGGTCAATAAGGGAATGTTCTACGCTCTGCCCCAGTCGCCCCAGCTCTTCAAGCAATTGCTGATGGTCTCGGGCTTCGACCGTTACTACCAGATCGTCAAATGCTTCCGCGACGAGGACCTGCGGGCCGATCGCCAGCCTGAATTTACCCAGATCGACGCGGAAATGTCTTTTATAGACGAAGCGGATGTCATCGGCATCATGGAAGGTCTCATGGCCCATCTCTTCCGGACCTGTCTCGGCCGGACACTGCCGTTACCCTTTCCCCGCCTACCCTATGCCGAGGCCATGGCCCGCTACGGCAAGGATAACCCAGATGTCCGCTTTCCCCTCGAATTACGGGATATTACCGATATTTTGGGTGATTCCGCCTTTAAGCTGTTCCGGGAGGTGATTGCCGGCGGCGGCGTCGTGAAGGCAATCAAGGTTGAAGAAGCCCAGGCGCTGTCCCGCAAAGATATGGATGACCTGAAGGATTATGTGGCTCCCTACGGTGCTAAGGGCTTGGCTTGGGCGCGGATCACCGCTGAAGGCTGGACCTCGCCCATCTTCAAATTTCTCTCGCCGACAGAGGTGCAGGAGATCAATAGCCGGATGGCGGTTCGGGAAGGGGATGTCCTCTTTTTCGTGGCGGATACGCCCGCCGTCGCCAATGCTTCCCTGGGACATTTGCGGCTCCATCTGGCCAAGAAGCTCAATCTTATCGATGCGCAGGAATTTGCCTTCACCTGGGTTACGGAATTTCCCCTTTTTGACTACAGTGACACGGAAAAACGCTATGTCTCGACGCACCACCCCTTCACCTCGCCCGCACGGGAAGACTTGCCGCTGATCACGACCGATCCCGGCAAGGTCAGGGCCAGGGCCTACGACCTGGTGCTCAACGGTTCGGAAATCGGCGGGGGCAGCATTCGTATTCACCAATCAGAGGTACAGTCCCTAATTTTTCAGGCCCTGGGTATCGGCAAAGAGGATGCGCGACATAAATTCGGCTTCCTGCTCGATGCTCTGGAATACGGCACGCCTCCCCACGGCGGCATCGCCTTTGGCCTCGACCGTCTTATCATGATGATGACCGGCGCCGAATCGATACGCGACGTGATTGCCTTCCCCAAAACGCAAAAAGCCACCTGTCCTCTCACGGACGCCCCTTCCGAGGTCGGCATGGATCAATTGCTGGAACTTTCCCTGAAGATTGTCAAGTAGCGGAAAGAGAATCAATAAATGCGTGTCAGCCTTTCCTATTGACAGGCTGTAGTAAGCTAGTGAATAATAGAGCCAAATAAAATTGGAGAGATTACTATGGCAAAATGGAATGCAGAGAAAAGAGTCCTGGAACACGAACATACCAGGGGCTGGAAAATTGAGCTGAAGGATGTGGCCGAACCTAATCTGCATAAGGATATTTTCCCCTATTCCGAAGTTTGCAAAATCGATTTTGACCACAAGATATACCCGATTACCCCGGCAGAAGAAATATTCATCACCGACACTACCTTCCGGGACGGTCAACAGGCAAGGCCCCCCTACACCGTGCAACAAATCGTCGACCTGTTCACACTTATGAGCAAACTGGGCGGCCCCAATGGGATCATCAGGCAATCGGAATTTTTTCTTTACAGTAAAAAAGATCGTGAAGCCGTGGTGGAATGCCAGGCTTTAGGCCTGCCCTTTCCGGAGATCACCGGCTGGATCAGGGCCAATAAAGAAGACGTGCAGTTAGTCAAAGATGCTGGGCTGAGGGAGACAGGCATCCTGACCTCCGCTTCTGATTACCATATATTTCTGAAACTGAACAAAACCCGCAGGCAAGCTCTCGATGACTATCTGGGTATCGTCAAATCCATCCTCGATGCCGGCATCGTGCCGCGTTGCCATTTTGAAGACATCACCAGAGCGGATATTTACGGTTTCTGCATTCCCTTCGCTCTGGAATTGATGAAATTAAGAGAGGAAAGCGGTATCGACATCAAGATCCGGCTTTGCGACACCATGGGATACGGTGTAACCTATCCGGGCACTGCTCTGCCCCGCAGCGTCCCCAAATTGGTACGCGCTTTCATAGACGACGCCTTCGTACCCGGCCATCTTTTAGAGTGGCATGGCCACAATGACTTCCATAAGGCGATGATCAATGCGACCACTTCCTGGCTTTACGGCTGTAGCGCGGCTAACTCCACGCTCCTGGGCATGGGGGAAAGAACGGGCAATCCCCCCATCGAGGGCCTGGTCATCGAATACATCGCTTTAAGGGGAAATCTGGATGGTATTGACACAACAGTCATTACCGATATCGCCACATATTTCGAAAAGGAGGTCGGGGTCCGGATTCCGTCCAATTATCCCTTTATCGGTTCGGAATTCAACGTCACCATGGCAGGCGTCCATGCCGATGGTCTGATCAAGTGCGAAGAAATTTACAATATCTTCGATACCAAAAAGATTTTGAAACGGCCAATAACCGCTACGGTAAGCGACAAATCGGGCAATGCAGGCATTGCCTTCTGGATAAATCAACATTTGAACCTACAGGGAGAAGACGCCTTAGACAAGCGGCACCCCGGGGTTTCCAAAATCCATAAAAAGATCATGGAACAGTATGATAGCGGCCGTGTTACAGCCATGTCACATGATGAAATGGAAAAGCTGCTCCGCAAGAACATCCCGGAGATATTCATGTCCGAACTGGACCGGATCAAACTGGTGGTCTCGGAGGCCGCGGTGGCGGCCGTGAAACAGGTCATCGGCCACGATGTGATGAAAACCATGGCGCCGGAACTCCAAGAACCTGTTTTGCAAACCTTTATCGAAGAGAATCCCTCAATCCAATTCGCCTACGTGGTTGATTTGAATGGCAAGAAGATCACAAAAAACATCACCAACGTTATCGACAGGGCCAAATATGAAAACTATGGCATCGGCGTTGATCAATCAGATCGGGAATGGTTCATCGATCCTATGAAGACGGGCAAGATACATGTCACCGATTTCTATGTTTCCAAGATGACAGGAGCTTTATGCATTACCGTCTCCTCGCCGATCGTGGATGATAATGACGACATGGTAGGGGTCTTCGGCGTGGATATCAAGTTTGAAGACTGGGTGAAGCGGGAGGAAAACCTCGCCGAGGCAACCCAGATCGCCATCAAATCAGAAATTGCGGCCAAATACAAGCACGACTGGACACTATAAGACCGCCCCTGTCAGAGATGTCTGCTTTTGTTCTTCTTTTGATTCGGCGCGTAGCGTCCGAGCCTTCGAGAGACCTTTGCACGACTACACAAAACCAGCAATTATGTCCCGGCGAAAGCCGGTATCCGTGCGCCTGAAAGCAGGCGCGATCTGAGAGGTGAAAGTCCTCTCTCGGGAGATGTCCTCTCCCGGTAGCCGAAGGTAACTGCGTCGCTGTGAAGCGGGGTGGGGAGCAACCGGAGGCGAACATGCAGTCCGTAGGATAACGAACACGATTCGGGGATTTAAGATTTTTATTGGCTTTTTTGAAGTATTTCCTGATTAGAGGATAGTTGGGATTCTCGGCAGCCTTTTCTTCAGAGTAGCTTTCAAATATTTCTTTTGATAATTTCTTTTTATTTTCAAAATAAGCAACAATCTCTCTCTGGCGTTGGTTTTCAGGTTTGGCATTTCTTTCTTCTATTTCTTCATAATCATCATCGTCTTCAAAATACTCGAAGCCGATTTCCTCCATTTTTGCAATATGGCCTTTGGAATGGTTACGAAAAATTTCACTCACCTTGTCACGGATAATCTCGTTTTTTAATTTTTCGTAGTCATCAAGGCCAGATTCTTTATCTTTTTTGCCCATTTCGGGATAGTTCCCCCGTTTTTATTTTGCTCATAATAGCGGCGCTGACCCGCGAGCACGGCGGATGGGAGCAGGCTCGTCATGCGGACATCCGACGAGCGCAGTCGGGCGCACGCTTTTTGCGCTCCGCTGAATGCCATTGTTGGCTGGCTTATGTAAGTGGGGCAATATTCAAAATGTCCTGTTGAGTCTGTGCCCTTTCCCAGTCCTCAATGAGTTCCTGCTGGTGAATCGTTGCCCATTCGATTACAAACCCCTTCACGCGAGGCGGCAAGTGACCCGAAAAAACCGATAGGTTGCGAATATCGATTAGAGCCACGTCGCCGCTGTACTACGCATGGAAATGAGGGGGGTTGTGATCGTCAAAGAACATTTTGATAACGATTCCGAAAAAGCGGCTGATTTCAGGCATAAATAGGCTCGCAGCGTATTGTGGGAAAAACGTCTTCCGGTTTCTTTCCCGTTACTTTGAGATACAAGGAATCAGGGCAGAGATCAATTTTGTCGAGCCAGACAAGCTCGCCGAATGAACCGATTTGAACCTGTTTGAAAATATGTGGATCACGCCACAAGGTGAAAACACCTTTGCCGACCAAATCAGAGAGATCAACCACCCCACACACACCGTCATCAAAAGCCACTTCAAGGCGATAATTTTTTATTACGGACACCTTGGTGATTTTAACCATTGTTTCGTACCTCCTTTTTCCCTTTTATAGCATGTAACGGAGTGAAATGAAAGGGAGTGACGAAGCAACCTGAAAGCCAACAAGTTATTCTATAGTTTCCGGATATCTCCGCATTTATGTTTGCCCAACATCCCCTTTGCATGACCATGGTTCCACGATCGCCGCCATTATGGTTTCGATAATCCCCTTTCTTCCACGGCACACACCTCCGTTGGCTCGTCCTCACCCCAGATGCAGGCGAGGGTGGTCTGGTTTTTCTTCTCGAAGCGGACGATCAGTTCGCGGTTGGCAGCAACCAGCGCCTGCTGTAAGCTGTTGTTCGCTTTGCTCATGCTTTTCTCCCGTCAAGCAAGATAAAGAACTACGCGCCCTTTCTCTGTAAGTAGGTACTTTGGAGGTGGCTATTGGGCTTGTCTGGAATGGTGTATTGGATCAGATCCGCCTCCAGCGCGGGTCGAAGGTAATCATTCGCGAAATGCATGCGGTCTTTGAGTGCGAGCGCGCTCATGAGCTCGGCACGGGACATATCGCCGATCAAAACCTCCAGCAGCCGACTGACTTGCGGGGTGACTTGCTGGGTGACTTGCGGGGTATCCACATCAGCCGATTCCCCCACCTCTGAATCGGCTACCTCCATTGCCGCCGGATGCACCGGCAGACGTACCATGAAGTAGCTGTGGTCTGCGTCGAAATCAAATTCGGCAGGAGAGGAGAGCCGTTGGCCTGGATGGCGTCAATGATCTTGGGAATCCCGGTGGAACGGCCTTCGGTGAATTCCAGCTCCTTCAGAAACTCGCCGATGCGCCGGTTCCGGTAGCGTCGAGGCATGGCCTTACCGATTCGAAGTTGCTCCAGGCGCACGGAACGGTCCGGTCCGGGGTAACTCAAGACCACCAACTCGTCATGCATAATGCGGATTTCCACCGGTTCCCGAATATCGTAGCCGCGGTGATAAACGGCATTCACCACCACTTCTTCAATGGCAATGTAAGGAATGTTCTCGACGCGGGAGGACTCGGCGCGCCCCGGATGCTTGATGGCGGTTTCGCTGAGGAAGTTGCGCTTGATGTAATCCAGCGCGTCACGGGTCATCCGCGGCAAAGGCCCCCTGAAGATCTTTTCAGAGAACTTGTTGCCGCCCGGTCCTTCCTTGGGGAACCAGACCACATCAATTTGCATCATTCTCTCCTTTTACCCGGACGGTACTGGAGCCTTTGCGGATGAAATAACCGAACTCTTTATCATTCTTACCCAACTTGAGCTTCGCCCTGTACGGGCGGGTCTGGCCCCCGGGCGCCTAGATCAACCGGATGGTGCGCCCCTCGATTTCATATGGCACGACGATGGCGTGGTAGTCCGGCTGGATGGCGCTGTGTCCGAGGTTGAGAATCTCCTTCTGGATGGCGTCTATGCTGCCGGAATCAAGCCCTTTGGGGGGCAAAACCGGCTGTCCGTTCTTCTCTCCAACTCCGACCACGATATAACCGCCGCCCAGATTGTGGAAGTCGTTGGCAAAGGCGCAGATCGTGTGCAGCGTGCCGAGGGGGTTCCACCCCTCCTTGAACTCCAGCCGCTCCCATTCGACACTCTTGCCGCGGAGCAGTTCATGGATATTGATTGGTAATGGCATTCAGGTTCCCTCACAATCGCCCGCCGTCCGGCATGTGAATATAATACTATGCGGGGCCACAGCATCAGCCAGTTTATGGGAGAAAGAAAAGCTTGACAAATCTCCGAAGTTATCGCAGTTTGGAGACGGGTAAGCGCAGGATATGTAGAGGCCGCTCCCTGCGAGTGGCAGCCCATATGGGTGGGATCCTCGGTTCCTGGGACCCTTCAGTTTCATCATAGTCCCTCGAGGTTCAAAGCCTCGGGGGCTTTTGTTTTTACCGTGGCAAAATCCTCCGGCCATACCTTAAATCCGTAGCCCATCGCAACCCCTTTGTGCCGGTAAATCGTTTTTCTCAGATGGGGCAAGTAGCCTGGTTCCGTCTCACCATAACGATTCACCTTGAGAGCAAAATGAAATCCAGACGCTACCGCATCCGCGATCTGCAAGCCAGCCAGTTTCGAATGCTCAACCGAACGAATCCGCTCAGGATCAATTATGGTGTTGTCGATCTGCACCGTTTGAGGGTTTTCCTCAGATTGCTTGAGAACCAACCGCAAGTAGGTACGAATGTCTTCATATGACATGTTACTGCGATTGGAAAATATAATCTCCGTAAATCCGTCACCCTCACCAACTTGCCCCTGGTCCCGGCAAAGCCAAGATACCCTTTCCAGCAGTAGCCGCGTGGCATAACGATAGAGCAGATATTTTGTGTTTTGAAATTTCTCCGGCTCGGCAATGAGGGGTTTGTAAACCAGTACGCTTACCGTACGCATGGGTAATTCCCCTACTCGTCGGATGTAGGGGATACGCTGATCATGTTTCAAATCGACGAAATGCAAGGGCGTTTTCGCTGGTTTCTGAAGAACTTCACGTACTTGTTTGAGGCAGGAAACAATCATGAGATCATTCACTTGCCGAATCACCGCCGCTGAAAGCACGAACCAACGTGAACTGCCACTCCCGTCGGCATTGAAGACAAACCCCTCGTCTCCAGATTCATCGATATAAGTAATAAAACTTGGCTTCATGACTCCTCCACCAGGGGGCCATTATTATTTCCCCAGACGCGGGTGAGGGTGGCTTGGATTTTCCTCTCGAAGCGAGCGATCAACCCGCGGTTGGCGGCGACCAGCGCCTGCTTGGCGCTGTAATTACGAATTACGAAGGAGGAATTATGAATTGTGTTGGGCATTAAATATTTCATTAAAGCTGCGTTGAATAGCCTCAGGGATAGCTCCGCCCTCTCGTATTATTTCTATGGCTTCTTGGATGTCCCTCCTGGAAATCATATCAAATATTTCCAGCGTTGGAACTAGTGCCGTATTTAAATCATTTGGTTCAAATTTATCGAGAGAATCACCATATTTACGCATGCTTAATGACAGAAGTTGCCTTCCGGCATCTGAAAGCAGATATAGAAAGAGGGAATCAATATAGGACATGCCAAAAAGATTTGGCTGAAATCCGTGATAGCAGGTCAGGCTCAAAGCATCGCTTTCATTTTTGATTATTTTATAACCTCCACGAGAGAAAACGCCTAACAAAAGTGGGGAGGGTGATCGGACCTCAGTCTTATACCAAGGGGTGCGATTTTTAGTGAGAAAACGCTTATGATAACCGGCGTTTTCGCCTGATCGAATATATTCTCGAGCCCCTGCTGAAGCTGATCCGTTCGGGCTAAAAAGGAGCACTTTTGCATCGGCACTCTTTAGTGTGCCAAAATCAGATTGCGAGAAAAAGGGCCTTGTGATTTGAGAACTCTTAGTGATGCAGGCAACAACCTCATCATCTCCAATCCCCAACGCGTTGAACCGACTTTCAGAGGCAGTAAAAAATTCATTGGCACCAGTAGCAATTCCACGACTGAATCGTCCATAATAGTATAGCGGAACTAAGCAGCTACGATTGCATTCAACACTGCGTGGTTGAAAATGCTGTAACCATTTTTCGCTGGGGAGTAACATTGCCGTCGGTATTTTTTTGTTTGGTTTCTTCTCTAAACATTCACCAAGTTCTCTTATATTATTGACTACGTGAAACTCTACATGAGACGACTCCGATGCCGAATCAACAAGCACAATTCCAACCGATGTCGTTACATCGGGAAACACTTCCTTTTCACAGTTAAAGCTAATGATTGCCCTGAGCCATGATTTCTCGATAAGCTTCTCTTTGATTAAAGTCCCATAACCAGCATTAAGAAACTCCAGAGGCATGATATAGGCCAATCGTCCCCCCTGTTTCAGTTCCGATAAGGACTTTAGTAGAAAAGCCGAAGCTGTATTAGTATAACCAGATATACGCACTCCGAGTCTTTTTTCGAACTCACGAAAAATTTGCTCGCGACCAAAAAACTTTTGGAACCGCATATATGGGGGGTTGCACACAATGTTGGCATACATAAGTCCCCATGTCTTCAGGTAATCTTCCTGTCTAATTTCGAGTTTTACATCTCGATGATATTTCCTCCAGAAATTCAATATATGTGAATCAATTTCGGATGCTACGAAAGATATTTCGTTTGTTTCGCCAATTGCAGTATAGAACGCCCCCAGTCCAAAAGCAGGGTCATATACCGATGGTTGACCCGATAACAGCACCCATTTAACCATGAATGACGCTACTCTTGAGTCAGTAAAGAACTGACCAAATTGCTTTCTGTGAGTTGCTCCGACTTCATCGCTGTACGCCGAATCAAAGTTAATTATCATAGATAATCTCCTGATTAAGCACATTCATATCAAGGTAACCTTTGCCACCCTCAAAGGTCACATAGAAAAGCAGCCGTCCCCTATCAAGTTCTTTTAAGGCAGATTTGTGTTCAGGCATATCAATCCGGCCAAGAATTTCCCTCCCAACCTGAACATTTATTTTTATGGTTGTTTTACCCTGATTCTTGATGTCTCGCTCAACCGAAAATACCACATCCTCCTTGTTTGGATCGGAGCTAATTTCTAGAATGTCCCTGAAAGGAATTACATAAGCCTTGTCAAAAAACACTTGAAGATAATAATGTCTTATTCCAGCATACTGAATCCAACGATTTACTAGAGCAAGGTCTTCGACTTTCGGTGTTATGCTAAGGTAATCACGCTTGTGCAATATTTTAATTTGTTCTTTTAATGACTTGAGATGATCACTGAGAGTCCGGAGGTGTTCAGAAGTTGACCAACTTCGAAGACGGAAATCAAGCTCGCGAAATGTGGTTGCGGTCGCATTAGCTATCAACGCATGGATATCGGGACTCTTTTCAAAGAGAGTATTGGAAAGAGGTTCTGCAAGAATCAAATTTTTTAATCGTGCACACTCTCTTTCAGCTTGTCTTGTTCTCTCGTCCATGAAGACGGCGTACTTATTAGCCAGGAAACTACTTGATCGTACCTCGATAGCAGCAACGGCTTTCTGGATAAATTCCTCATCATCAAGACCCATCGACTCAATGTTGGGGATATCTGTTCGTCGGAAAATAAGGATATCGGGGCGCTTACCGATGTGGTTTAACTCGTCCTAGTATTTTTGATAAAAATCGGCGAACCCTGGATCACCCGCTCCCATAGAATCGGAGCGACCATATTGGATTGCAACAAACTCGATGGAGTTGTCATTTATAGCATTTAATACCACCCTTTCAGCCCAGTCGCCCTGCTCTTTATTTGTAAGGAACTCTGAGCTTGCCATCGTAGGAGGGCGCCCCTCCATTTTAATGTTGGGATCTATTGAGAAAGGAGCGGCAGCTATCAGTCGAGCTATTGTTTCTTTATAGGTTTCTGGCATAAATTTCCGATTATCTTTGTTTTTTTAAAGCCACCAGTTTTGCCTCCTTACGGTTGATTTCGTCCTCTAATTGCTCAATCGCCATTATCTGATGCGGGCGGACGGTATGGGCCGGAAGGGCGGCTTCTCTTTCCTTCCTCTCCTGCTGCAGTCTGCCAATTTCCTCCTCCAGCAGGCGAATCTCTTCCTTCATAAACTATGCTTCACCATCCTCCGTCTCTTCCGGCGCCAGGCCGGGCAGGTAAGGGATTTCCGTATCCCGCGTATCCCCCTCGGGGCCTTCTCCTTCCGGAACGTCTTCATCCTCCCGGACAACGTCTTCCTCGCGTTCCGCCCGGGCGACGCCGACGAGCTTTTCCTCCTCGTCCAGCTCGATCAGTTTTACGCCCTGGGAAGCGCGATGGAGCAGGGGTACTTCCTCTACCTTAAGCCGGATGATCTTGCCCGCATTGCTCATGAGGATCAGGTCTTCATTCCCCACCATCTGCATGAGACTCGACACGCCGCCCACCTTGGGCACGGTCTTCAGATTGACAACCCCATGACCGCCCCGGTTATGGACGGGATATTCCGCGACATAAGTCCGCTTGCCAAAGCCCTTTTCAGAAACGGTGACAATCGTGTTGCCCTCCGTGGGTATCTCCATCCCGATCACGACATCGTCTTTGGCCATCCGGATGCCCGTGACGCCCCGGCTGACCCGGCCCGTGGGACGCACATCCGTCTCGTGAAAGCAGATGGCCTTGCCGTTCCTGGTCCCCAGGAAGACA
>Ga0209726_10003144_pt1 | contig 23024 bp, 26 predicted proteins | sample Subgrocontami54m_FD_187453 | JGI IMG/M metagenome (GOLD analysis project Ga0209726, IMG submission 187453) | Subsurface groundwater microbial communities from S. Glens Falls, New York, USA - GMW46 contaminated, 5.4 m (SPAdes) (version 3) | ecosystem: Environmental > Aquatic > Deep subsurface >... | reverse complement strand
CAAAGTAAATAATACCTTCCCTGCAATAGACGATAGCCAAACTTTTTCCTCAGGAATCCCATATGTGGGTGTTTTGTAGATTGCTCCAAGGAGCAGACTAACTTTAAACTTTCCCTAGAAAGAACAAATAGTGAAGAAAAATATTTTGGCTGTGAACGTGCAATGCAGGGACTGTTTCCATACTAGGACTTAAGGCTTTTGTTGTCAACTTGACATAGGGGTGTAGACTACTTCTTAAAATCCCAGAATTTTACTTAAAATTGAGACTAAAACAGTTAAAATTTGTTGGGGAATTCCTGTAAAAAGTAAAACTAAAAGCAGTAAAAATCCATACTGGTTTAATCCTTCATAAGCTTTGGCTAGGTTATATGGAAGAAGTGTTAGTAATACTTTGGACCCATCCAATGGAGGAATTGGGAGCAGATTAAAAACTCCTAAGATTAAATTAATCCTGACTGCATAACTTAAAAGTTCAAAGACAAGTTGTGGGATGGGCATAGTATTTAGGATGTGGAACAAAACTGCAGCTACAATGGCCAGTCCAAAATTTGCTAAAATCCCAGCACTAGAAACAACTAACTCACCCTTTTTTAAATCAGAAAAATTAAGTGGATTTACAGGAACAGGTTTGGCCCAACCTAAAAGAATAGGGGAACCAGATAAAATTAAAAGAGCTGGGAATAAAATGGTCCCGACTAAATCTATATGAGGAATAGGGTTTAGAGTTAACCGACCCATTCTGAGAGCTGTTTCATCTCCAAACTGCAGGGCAGCATAACCATGCATCACTTCATGGACTATGACTGAGAAAAGTAAAATTATAAGAGAGAAAGCTAAGAATTCAGGATTCATATTATTAATGTAGCATTCATGCCTTTTCTGCGAAAAGCTAGAAATTCAGCTTGCATTATGCTATAGTGTACCACATGCTTGTTTGTGCAAAATGTGGGAAAGGGAAAAATATATTAGCCTATTCTAGGCACAAGAAAGGTTCATCTGGAGCAGGTGGAACTTGGGCTTTGCGTGCTCCAATTCATCAAAGAACTCAAAAACCAAACTTACATTCCTATAAAGGTCAAAAATACTGCACTTCATGTCTTCGGATAGTTAAGGTAAATTACCAAAAAATAGAAACACCTCAACCTACCGCAGTTTAGTATTACCCTATAGTTTTTGATTTTAAGCCTTATCTTATGATATAATTTACCTAATGATACAACTAGAGTTAGATCCTAGATTTATGCAGCCCAAACGTTTTTCTGAAATAGAGGCTGCCCGAAATCAAATACTCAGAAGAAGAGTGACAGGTGGTGGTGGTGAGTGGAGAAAAGAGAGAAGACTTGCTCCAATTTCTTTTGATAAAGCTCTACAATCCTTGCTTAATAGTGCATACCACACTTTGGAAAGAGAGACTAATGCAAGGGGATATGAGTTGGATTTATTAGTTGGTCGAGTTCTAAGGAGATCTCTCCCATATTTACAGGGCGAAAAAGAAAGTGATTTTGAAACCTTGGGTGATTTTAAAAGGATAATGTTTTATCCAAACATATTGGAACACATTATTATTGATTCTTACCAGAGTGAGTCAAGAAGTCACAAAGAAACGCAAAAGCCCTTTCCTCCGGAAAAAAATTCAAAAAGTCAGCAACCAATGGAAACTACAAAAAGGAAGACTGAAGGTTTTCAGCCAACTTTGTTCAGGTTAAGTGAGGAGCAAACAGGATCAGAAAAAGCTATTGGCCAATTATTAGCAGATTTAAAAAATCCTGATAGAGTTTTGGGCTCAGGGTCAGATTATCTAAGAAAATCACCTATAAGGCGGGTAGCTTTGGAATTAAAATGGCAAAATCCACAATTTAGTAGTGAGGATGTAGCACAGATTCTTGTATTTACAAGGTTACAGAAGGTTTGCTGAATCATCAATAAGAGTTTGGGAGCTAAGAGCTAAGAGAAGTCAATCGATGAGTATTTAGCATTAAAGGAAAATTAGGATAGCCATTTAAGAAATCTTTATAAGATACAGCTTTTTTACCTTCCATTTGGATCAAAAACTTTTCGTCATTCTGACGAAAGTCAGAATCTATTTGTTTGGATCCCGAAACAAGTTCGGGATGACGGGGGGAGGGTAAAAATTTTACAATTTTTCCTACCCATTTTGTCCAGACTCCGGGCCAAGGGTAATATGCTCTAATCATTTTATCTAAAGTTTTCGGATCAGGTGGATTATCAATATCAAAATAACCTGACTCTCTTGTTAGTCTTTCGCAAAAAGTGGCTTTAGTGTGGTCTTGCTCTTTTGGTTTAATTTTTCCATTAATAAAATCTTCAATAATTTGGGGTAAAATTGTGGCAGCTTGTCCAAACATTTTTTTACTCAAATTATCAAATGTATCTTGACCTGACAAACTAATCTCACTGGTATAAATAATGGGTCCATGGTCCACTTCCTCATCCATTTTGATAATACTTATCCCTGTTGTTTTGTCTCCATGAAGTATGGTTTCTTGGATAGGTGAGGCACCTCTATATTTAGGTAGGAGTGAAGGGTGGATATTTATACAGCCATATTTTGGGGCATTTAGTTCACTTGTTGTTAAAATATGCCCATAAGCTGCTATTACTCCCAGATCCGCTTCATTTAAAGAATCTACTGAGCCAAGCTCGCGGACTTCGTCCACTAGAGTAAAATGTTTGGCTAGAGTATCCTTAATAGGTTTAACAAAGTCCGGAGTTCCTAAAAAAACAACTTTTAAATCCTTCATATCTTTACGCACACAAGGCGTCGCCTTGCGAGGCTAAATTATCACCTCCTCATAAATTTCCTGGCCTCTTTTATCAAGGCCCATATATTTAAAAAACCTGCCTTTTTGTTGTAAAACCAAATCTGGGAATAAAACACCGTTTAAATGATCTACTTCATGCTGAAAAACATGAGCCATTAAACCCTTTAAGGTTTTGGTATAAGTTTTTCCTGTCTGATCCTGAAAACTTACTTTTACAAAAGTGGGTCTTTTAACCTCTCCCCAGTAATTTGGTATAGATAAACAGCCCTCAAAATGAGTTTTGAGGGTCTTGGAAGAAGAGATAATTTTAGGATTAAAAACTATAATAAATTTACCTTTTCCACCTTTTTTGGTGGGCTTTACATCATCTAAGGCTACAAAAAAGGAGCCATCAAGCCCCACTTGGGTAGAAGCAAGTCCCACACCCTCTGGATCTTTAAAAGTTTTGGTAAGTTTTATCATAGCTTGGGTAGTTTGAACCAAACCAGGTGTGATTTTTATAACCTTCTTTGTTTTAATCCTGAGCCTTCGATCAGGCGCAATAACAACATTCATTAGAGGGATTGTATCAAATATTGTAATAGTAAGCATACTAAGGCTGCCTAGCTCAAGAGACTTAGGTGATTTCTTTGCGAAGTTGCCCAAGCCGCCACATGAACACCTTAGCTTTGTTTTTAGCAGAATAATAACCTTTGGTAAAATTCAGCGCTTCTTCTAAAAGGCCTCTTGGTTGCTGCTTTGCCAGCTTTATATAAAGGGAATAATGTTTGGTATCTTGCAGGGATTCTGCCAAATACACTCCATAAACTTGGAATTCTTTGGATAAATTTTTAGGCCGATCTTTAAACTTAGTTTCACCCAGGATTTTATTAAGAGATTTCATTTTTGTTCGGCAGCTTTAGTTGCTATTCCTTGCTTGCCCCAAGTAACAAGTTGAGATAATGCTTCTGGATCATTTGGAATTAGTTTTAATACTTTATTCATTGTTTCTACTGCCTCAGTAGTTTTTTTCTGATCAAAGTAAAATAATCCTAGGGCATAATAAGCATCCCTATAATTTGGCTTTAAATTTATAGCTTTTTGTAAAGTCTGGATTGCCTCACTATTTTTATCTATTGTGCCCAAAATTATGGCTTTATTATACAAAAGCTTAGGATCAGATGGAGCTAAAGTAATGGTGTGATCAATAGTATCCAGAGTTTTTTGAACATATTCTGGTTTTATGGCAGAAATTACATAATAAGTTCTAATAGCTGTTCTCCACAGTGAAACATTTTTTGGGCTTGAGTGTAGTGCTTGGTTTGTTTGATCAATTGCTTCATCCAGTAAAGATGCAGAAAGTGTAGATTCTTGGGTGTCTTTTAGCACCAAAGATGCTTGGGCTGCCACGTAGCCTAACTCAGATTCATAGTATGGCTCATTTCCATTTAAAAATGTTGCCTGGGCAAGCTCTTGATAAGCAAGACCTGGATGGCCATTATCAGAATCCTTTTCACCTTTAGCAAAAAAAGTATCAGCTTTCCACATTAAGCTTAGGTTTAATATCAGAATTAATAAAGCTGAGGTGGTAATAATCTGGATGATGAATAAAGCTGGTTTGAGTAAACTAATCTTTGATAATTTTAAAGGTGTTGTGGCATCTGTTTGAATAAAGGCTAGAGCAGGAAAAAGATAGAAAAATAAAGCAATTGCTACCACAGAAAAACCAAAGAAATTCTGGATATGATAAAAAATAATTGAGGCTAAAATTGCTAAAACAAAAAGGTTTTTTTGCCTTAAAGACCATATTATAAAAACTAAAATTATAGCTATGTAAGATATAAAGCCAACTATTCCAGTAGTAGCCAGATAATTTAAAAACTCATTATGGGCTTTGTTATATAAAAAGTCCCATTCAGAAACAAGGTTGTGGGCAACAGGCCTAAACTGGTAATAGGAATAGGCAAAAGTCTCAACGCCTGAGCCGAAAATAGGGTAGTGTTTGAATATTTCAAGTGCCCCTTGCCAAACAATTAGCCTAATTTGGCCAGACTCGGTTCCTTCGTTTTCAAGCTGGGTTAATCCTGTGGGTTGGGAAATGGCAGGATTAGGTGCAGATTGAGTGGGAACAGCAAGCTTTGTTAGTTGAAAACGGGTAATTGCAGAGCCATAAAGGAGGTTGATTAGTAGGAAGGACCCAAGAACAAGTAAAGGTAGTTTTATGTCATTCTGGGGAGGAGCCTTGCGACGACTCCAGAATCGATTCTGGACAAGCCAGAATGACAGGAATACAGCCAACCCAATAATTAATCCTAAAGTAGCTCCTCTTGAATAGGTAAAGGTGAAAGCTAAATAATAAATTATACTTAGTAAGTAATACTTGAGTTTTTTGATGGTAAGCGCAAAATAAATGGCAGGGAAAATTAGCATTCCTAAGTATGCTGCCAGCCAATTAGGTTGTCCTAAAGTTGCAAATACCCGGGCAGTAACATCCTGTACCCAGCAATCAGCGCTAAGATCTCCTCTTAAAATCACACAAGAAGGGGATACTCCAAAGTGTTCAGGTATTGCCCAAAGGGCAACAAATAATCCTCCCAAGAGGCTAGCTTTTAGAAATTTTGTAGCTTGGGTTTTTAGATCGTCAGATCGCAAGCTTTGCTTATCAAAGTTGGAAACAAGGGCGTAGTACAAAAGAATATAGGAAATAATAGAAAGTAAGCCTCCATTAGATCTGGAATAATATCCAAAAAGGGATGTGTGAGGATCTATAGAAAAAATTGTAGAAAGAATCTGAGATCCTAAAAATAAAAGCAAAGGAATATCTAAAGGAGTTTTTTTAATTAGAAGAGTCTTTTTGTTACACATTTTTAGGATCCAGAAAGTTGTGATAATCCCTGTTAAAAGGTAAACAAACATCATTTTGTTATATTCAAAAAGTTCAAAATTTAAAGGGGTCCAAATAAGTGGGGTGAGGAAAAATAAAAGATAAAAGGAAAATTTGATAACTTTATCTAACATCACGGTATAGCTTACAGAAAATAGTTGCTTGAGGCAAGAGTTAGATCTCTTCTTTAAGACGATTTCTTCTAAAGTTTTCAAACTCAAATACATCTAATGTAACAGCACTTACTGCATTTACGAGTGCTAAGATCATATATTCTCTCTGAAGTTGTACTGTAAAAAGCTGATAACCCCATATAGAGGGTATATAGAGCACGCTTATGTCCTTTGTACGGGCTGTTTAACCAAGCTATTTTGGCAGAATCAAACCCTGTTGCATGTGCTAAAGTTTTTTTGGCATATCTAATTAGACTTGGTTCTTTATCTACAGAACTCATATTGGTTTGAGATTATAGCATGTTGTTAAGCCTCAATCTATTATGTTAAACTGCAGCTCACATGTTTGGTAAAATCTGGCAAAAACTCTCTTATGATATTGGTATTGATTTAGGAACTGTAAATACCCTGGTTTTAGTAAAAGGTAAAGGAATATTAATTCGGGAACCAACTGTTGTTGCACTCCATAGAAAAACCAGACAAATTTTAGCTGTTGGAACTGAGGCTAAAAGAATGTTAGGTAGAACTCCTGCTGCAATTGAAGCAGTTAGACCTCTACGCAATGGAGTTATTTCTGATTTTGAAACAACAGAGGCTATGCTTAGGTATTTTATTCATAAAGTTCACCAGTCTCCACAAAATAGTAAATGGGCTTTACCTAAAATCCCCAGACCCAGGGTAGTTGTGGGAATTCCATCTGGAGTAACTGAGGTAGAAAGAAGGGCTGTACAAGATGCTTCACTTTCTGCTGGGGCAAGAGAGGCATATTTAATAGAAGAACCAATGGCAGCAGCAATTGGAGCAAAGCTCCCCATTGAAGAACCAGATGGGGTAATGGTAGTGGATATTGGTGGTGGAACAACAGAAATTGCAGTGATATCTCTAGGAGGCATGGTTATTAATAGATCATTACGGGTTGCAGGAGATGAGTTAGATGTATCAATTGTAAATTACTTAAAGATGCGTTATGGCATTTTGATTGGAGAAAAGTCTGCAGAAGAGGTAAAAGTAGAGGTTGGAATTGCCCATCTTGATTGGTCAAAAGAAAAAGATACCCCTATTTTAGAAACTGTTATTAGGGGAAGAGATTTGGCAACAGGACTCCCAAAATCTATGAAGATTACATCCATAGAGATTAAGGAAGCATTAGACCCTGTAATAAATCAAATTGTAGCCATGATTGCAGAGGTTTTGGAGGAAACTCCACCAGAGCTACTTACAGATATAGTAGAAAGAGGTATAACTTTGGCTGGAGGTGGAGCACTAATTAGGGGCTTGGATAAAAGAATAGCAGAGGAAACAAAATTACCTGTAATGATTGCAGATGATCCTTTAACTACTGTAGTTAGAGGATGTGGCAGAGTTTTAGAAGATCTGGATCTGTTATCTAAAGTTAGGGTAACAGGAGGACTGAGGTAAACGTCATTCTGAGCGGAGCGAAGAATCTCTAGATTTCAGAAGTGATCTCTCAGCAATCTTCCAGCATGCCAAACAAAGAACCCTGATTTCAGTTTGCATATTCATTAAGTGAACCATTTCTCTTGTAGAGACTTCTTTTTTACAAACGTCACAAAAATATTTCACAGACATAGGAGAGCTAGTTTATCATTAGGGATGGAAAATCCGTCAAGTAGGATTAAATAATTCAAAGAAGATCATAACCACGTTCATTAGATGGTTAATGAGGAACTTAAGTAGTTAATTGTTTCATCATATTGTTTTTTGGTAATTTTTTTAGATTTCAGATAGTACTGTAGAGTTGGTCTTAGCTGCATTGCAGAGTATACTTTATAACCGGCTTTTTCTAACTCCTCTACACCACCCTCTTGTCTATCAAATAAAACTATAAGGCCAACTATTTTATAACCTAGCTTTTTAGCAATTTCAAATGCCTCGATTTTAGAGATTCCTTTTGTAATTAAATCATCAATAATTAGTAGTTTTTTACCCTTTCCTTTAGGAGCGTCTTTTGCTGCAATAATGCTTCTCTTAGCCTCACCATCTACTTTGTCATATATATTAATCAAGGGAAGTTTGCTTCTCTTGGAATACTTTTCGGCAATAGGTGTAGCTGCCTTAGGTATTCCTGTACAAAAATCAGGTTTGTCCTTAAGTTTAATTTCAGTTAAATTTTTAGCTATTTGTATTAAGAGTTTTTCTGGTAAATTACGCAAGTTAATGTACATAGGTGAAAGAGGTGCACTCGGAATTTTCTCATGGTGCTTGAAAACAAACTCGCCTGGATCTACTCTGAAATCAATTGGACTAGTGTCTCTTTCTAAAACATAAAATTCAAAGCTGCCATCCGGTAAAGTTTTGCGCCTTCTTACTTTTGCCCTAGTCTTAGTTTTTATTAACATGTCAGCTAGCTTTTGTTGAATTGGTGTTAGTTTTTTCATGTTCGATACTTATTAATTATATTCCTTATTTCCATTGTCTTTTGGCGAGATTTTTTTGCAACTTTTTGAGAGGTTTTATCCATTCTTAGCCCGGAGTTCAGTAATTTGATTATGGAGTTTTAGAGTTGCTTCCCTGGCTGCTTCTGCAAAATCCTCACCAGATGACGCATAGAGAATTGCACTACCAGAATTGATAATTATTCCTTGTCCTTTACTGTTAGGAGCATATTTTAAAGTTTTTTCTAAATCTCCACCTTGGGTCCCAATTCCTGGAATTAAAAATGGTAAGTCTGGAGCTAATCTTCTAACGGGTGCAAAACCTTCTGGATGAGTTGCTCCTACTACAAGTCCGATATTTGGATTTTCTCGAGCCATAATTGATGTTCTTAAAGCAACTAAATAATAAAGTGGTAGGTGTAGATCACCAGTACTAGTATGAAATCCAGAGTATTCTATTGCAGCGGACACCGCTAGTTGATAATCCTTATCATTGAATGGGACTCCGCCTTTTTTCTGTAAATCCTGGTAAGTTGGGAGGTGTATAGGAGCATCTTGATATAACCCAGCTCCTTTATTAGTTGTTTTACACAAAATAAATAGTCCTTTACCAGGGTATTCCAGAAATGGTTCATAAGTATCTTCTCCAAAATAAGGGTTAGTGGTTATAGCATCAAAGTCAAATCTTCCAAAGGCCATTTCAGCATAACCTTTATTGGTATTTCCAATATCGGCTCTTTTAACATCTCCAATTACAGGTGTATCTGAATACTTAGAATGGATATAATCAATGATTTCTTCTAGAGCTGCTTCACCTTCACCGTTCCCTAATCTTTCAAAAAACGCGCTGTTTGGTTTATAGGCACATACTAAATCTGCAGTGGCATCAATAATTCCCTTGGTGAATTTTATAAAATCCTTACCAGCATTTCCCATGTAAGGAACACTTTTTCCTCTAATATGATCTGGTAATCTTGCAACGTCTGGATCAAGTCCAACGCAGACAAATTTACCTTGATTCCATTTGGCTTGTAGTTGATCTATAAATGGTGGTCTTTCTGACATTTTTTTCTTAAACAAGTTGCTTAAGAATATATGCTCAAAAAAATCCTTTGTCAAGTAACCTATCCTTGTGATATATTGGTCCCGTCATGTCCAAGGCTATTCCTAACCTCCAGATATTCTTAACTTTAGTTTTCTTTAGCTTTCTGATTCTTTCTTTGGATTCTTTAAAATTTTTACAAATCCCAAAAACAACTGCCTATTATCTTACTAATCCCGTCTCTTTTGGATTTTATAAAACCAGGCAAGTAATTTCTGGCCAATTTTATTTTATTTTTGCAGCTAGATTTGCAGCTCAGGAAAATAAAGCCTTGCAAGAACAAATTGGCCAGGTAGTTTCTGAAAATGCTAAGTTAAGGTCTCAATTGGCTCAATCTCAAGCTCTACTGGATCAAGAAAATACTTTAGATCCAAGAACTTATAATCTAATACCAGCCCGTCCAATTGGTATAGATAGATATTTAAAAATAGATAAAGGATCAAATGATGGAGTGAAAAATGGTTGGGCACTGATCTTTAAAGATAACTATATTGGTCAGGTAGTAAATGTATCTGCTAAGCAATCAAGTGTCAGACTTTTAACAGATCCAGATTCCAAACTTTCAGCATTTTCTATTGGATCTTCTGGCCGGGCTAAAGGTCTGATAAGAGGGGATTTTGGTTTTGAAATAGTAATGGATAAAATATTGCATGAGGAAAAAATAACTGAAGGGGATTTAGTTTATTCTGAAGGGACAGAAGGTTTTCTACCCCGGGGATTAATATTAGGTAGGGTAACCCAAGTGAGAGAGTTGCAAAATGAAGTTTTTAAACAAGCAAAAATAAAACCAATTTTTGATGTAAGGGATTTGGAATTAGTATTTTTAATTCAAGAGTAATGAAACTTATAATTACCATTTTAATATTAGCTGCATTTTTGCAAACTACAATTTTACCAATAAATTTAGTGCTTTTAATTATAGTTTTGCGCTCTTTTTTAATCGGAGAGGTAGAGAACTTATATCTAGCTTTTGGTTTTGGGTTGTTGATTTCCCATCTAAATGCCACTCCTTTAGGAATTGAAAGCCTGATTTATCTTATCTTAGTAATTTTAGCTAGGAGTATTAGCCGTTTGCCCATATCAAGTAATATTTTGATAGTTTTCCCACTCATTTTAGTTTCAGTAATTTTTGATACACTGATAAACTCTTTTTTACTAAGACAATCTTTCCAACTGACCCAAATAATGTGGACCACAGTTTTAGCAATTCCTATCTATTTAGTATTAAGATTTTGGGAAGAGAGATTTGTTGTTAGTCCACAGCTTAAGTTAAAGATATAGCATGAGAAAAAAATCTTTGGGCTTTGGTTTTTCAGATGAAATAGCCAAAGTAGTATCGCGGGGTAAACATTTTGAAGCTTTCTTTCAAAGTTGGGAGGATAATCTAATCCCAAATTTTGATCCTAATATTCGGCTTGGTTTAGAAAAAAGCTTTTGGCGTGTAACTTTGTTTTTATGTTTTCTATGTATAGTTTTTTTTGCCCTTTTTGTGAGGTTATTCCACCTTACCATTATAAATGGTAAAACTAATGCAAATTTGGCAGATGGTAATAGAATTCAAATAAAGGTTGTACATGCACCCCGTGGAGTAATATACGATAGGAATGGAAAAGTTTTAGCTCTCAACTCACCTGGTTTTAGGCTGGTAGATCCTATGACCAAAAAGGTTACATTTGTAACTAGGGAAGAATCTTTTGCACTGGAAGTAAAAAATGATCCCAAGGCACAATATTTGGAGATAGATAGCATTAGGAAATATCCATATAAAGAAGTAGGAGCTCATGTTTTAGGATATGTTGGAGAAGTATCCCCAGACCAACTCAGGGAGCCCCAGTTTAAGGATTACCACATTGGTGACCGGGTAGGGCAAGTAGGGATTGAAGACTTTTATGAGAAATACTTAAGAGGAGTAGACGGAGGAGAAATTATAGAGGTTGATAGTAAAGGTGAAAAACTAAGAACTTTGAGAACTGTTACTCCAATCCCTGGCCAAAATGTGCATTTAACAATTGATATAGATTTGCAAGAAGTAGCCTTTCATCAATTAAAAGATGCAGTTTTAAAATCTGGCAGTTGTTGTGGGGCTCTAGTGGCGCAAGACCCAACTAGCGGGCAGATTTTAGCTCTTGTTTCATATCCTTCATATGATAATAATGCGTTTACAAATCTGGATGATAATGAGATTGATAGGATTTTAAATAATCCAAATTCTCCTGTTTTAAATAGATCTATTGGTGGTGCTTACCCTCCTGGATCCACTTTTAAAATTATCTCATCTCTTGCAGCTTTGGGTAGTGGCAAAATAAACTCCAAAACTACATTTGTAGATAATGGGCTGATATATCTTGGATCTTTTAAATTTACCAATTGGTATTTTACCCAGTATGGTAAAACAGAAGGATTAGTAGATTTAGTAAAGGCAATTCAAAGGTCCAATGATATTTATTTTTACGAAGTAGGTAGAAGTATTGGTGAACAAACTCTAGCAAATTATGCAAGAAAATTAAAATTGGGCTCACAGCTGGGAATAGATTTGGCAGGAGAAGTAGGGGGTACAGTACCAGATAATGATTGGAAGGTGAAGAATTTTGGCCAAATCTGGTATCCAGGAGATACTTTGCATATGGCTATTGGCCAGGGATTTGTGCTGACAACACCACTTCAGGTGTTGGGTTTTACCTCACTTGTTGCAGCCAATGGAAATATGTATCAGCCACATTTACTACTAAAAGTTACCAAAAATGATGGATCAGACTATAAACTTCAGGATTCCCAAATACTAGTTTCAAAAGTAGTTCCACAAGATCAACTTGAGGTGATAAAGCAAGGGTTAGAAAAGGTGCCCACGGAGGGTGGAACAGCCTGGCCATTTTTTACTTTTCCAATACCAACTGCAGGGAAAACTGGAACAGCTGAGTTTGGAGATCCCAAAAATCATACCCATGCTTGGTATACTTCTTTTGCCCCATCTACAGATCCCAAAATAGCTTTAACTATTATAATAGAAGGTGGAGGGGAAGGATCTAGTGTTGCCTCACCTGTTGCTAAGGAAGTCTACCGTTGGTATTTTTCAGAGGATAAAAATAATTTAATTAAGGATACAAATCAAATAGCTACAGAATCAGCAAAAACTTTAGGAGAATAGATTAGTCTATAACTTCTATATCTGCCTCTTGTTATATTGACAATAACTTCTCGGTCGAGAATATAATGAAGTTATGAATAAGAAGAAGAGTTTGTCGAAATTTGTCCTTTTAATGCTAGAAAAATCAGTTGATGGGTTTGTTCGAATGGAAGATTTTCTTTATAAGCCAGGATATTATGCTTATGGAAATGGTTGGGATTATCCATTAGACAAATCGGCTCTAGCAACAACCTTGAAAAGATTAAGAGAAAATGGTCTTGTGGATCTGGTAAGTGACAAAGAATTAATTTTAAAGCTTACTGATAAGGGAAGAAGTAAGGCTTTGTGGGCTAGGATGAAATTAGAAGATGAGAAATGGGATGGTAAGTGGAGGCTAGTTACTTGGGATATACCAGAGAAGAGAAGAAAAGCTAGAGATTTATTAAGATATCAATTAAAGCAGTTAGGATTTGAAAAATTTCAAAATAGTGTTTGGGTCAGCAAGAAGAATTGCACGCAGCTACTAAGGCAGTATATAAGGAAGGTTGGAATAGAGGATTGGGTGCAAGTTTTAGAATCTGAAGATGTTAAGTTTTAATACAAAATATTCTCGGTCGAGAATATAATGAAGTTATGAGCAATATTCCATATCTACTGGCTCTACATTCTATAAATGGTTTAGGGCCAATCAGGCTTAAAAATTTATTGGATAAGTTTAGAGATCCAAAAATTGCCTGGGAAACGGGTAGAGATGAGTTAATAGAAACTGGAGTAACTATCCCTGTTGCAGATTTATTAATCCAAACCAGGCAAAGTCTGGACCCACAAAAATATATGGATTCAATTATAAAATCTGGCATTAAAATAATGACAGTATTTGATGAAGATTACCCAAAATCTTTAAAACAAATCTATGATCCGCCAGTAGTTTTATATTATAAAGGTGAAATTTTACCACAGGATGGAAAGGCTATTGCTGTTGTTGGAACTAGAAAAATGACAGGTTATGGAAAATCTGTAACAGAGACTTTTGTTAAAGATTTAACTCTTGCAGGGCTTACTATTGTTTCAGGATTAGCCCGTGGTGTTGATACAACTGCCCATAAAACTGCAATTTTAAATGAAGGCAGAACCTTGGCTATTTTGGGAGGGGGCTTAAATGAAATTTATCCTCCGGAGAACAGATCCTTAGCAAAACAAATTGAAGAGGGATTTGGGGCAGTAATCTCTGAATTTGCACCAGATGAACCCTCTATGCCAGGTAATTTTCCCTCTCGTAATAGAATTATTGCTGGGTTATCCAAAGGAGTACTGGTGACAGAAGCAGCATATGATTCAGGCTCTTTAATCACAGCCAAAGAAGCTCTAGAGCAAGGTAAAGAAGTTTTTGCTACCCCTGGTCCGATTACTTCTGATTTTTCCAAGGGTCCAGTTAGTTTAATCCAAAGTGGTGCAAAAGCTGTGTTTGATGCAAGTGAGATTTTAGATGAGCTGGGACTGACTCAAGTTCAAAATTTAAAGTGGTACACCCCTGCTACGCAGGCAAAAGTTCAAAATGGTGTGGATCTTTCAGAAGAAGAGAAAAAAATTATAAATATTTTGGAAAATGAACAGATGCATATAGATGAAATATGCAGAAGTTTAGATCTATCTATCAATATTGTTTCTGCTGCTTTAGTCAAAATGGAAATTACAGGATTTGTGAAAAATTTGGGCGGAGGGATATACTCAGCAGGGTAAATTTGTTAGAATTAAATTATGCCTAAGCTCCCACTTTTTCTAACAGTCCTTATTATCATAGTTCTAGCAGCATTTCTTATCTATTCCCAAAAAGGTGATCCCTCTAGAAGTTATAAACCGGGCTCGTCAATGGAGTTAGACACAGCTGTGAATCAGGCAAAACATGCTTACACTTTAAGAAAGGCCCAAGGTACAGATTTTTCAAGTGGTCCTTGTCTTTCTAATGATTTACTGCCTGGATGGGTAGCAGATATTGTACATAACCCAAGACAAGTTGTAGATGATTTAGCCCAAAATCAGTGTCCAGCATTTTTAGAAGGCAGGGCTACTCATTTTGTAGAACTTGATTTGGATGGAGAAGTTGTCAGGGTAAAATGAGAGATGCACAAGTTTTTTTAGTTTTCTTAATAATATTTTTCTTAATCACGCCTCAAGTTTTTGCTAAAAGTACAGATGACATTAACCAAAAAGTGTGTACTAGATTTGAAGAAGATCTGGGTAGGCTTGCTGCTATTATGGAGGAGGTAAGAGCAAGAAAAGGGATTACAGAAACAAGAGTTGCTTTTGGTGGGATAGATGATGATATTAAGAGTGCTGATTATTGGATTACCTATGCAGCAGAGGCAGTAGCATATCAAAGGGCTCAAAAATTTTATTCCAACAGCAATCTGCGTTACAGTTTAGAAACTTTAAAAGGGAAAGTATTAAGAGCAAAAAATGAAGTTAGAAAGGCACTACAGTGACAAAAAAAGTTATAGCTATCTTCATTATTATAATGCTGGGAATATTTCTTCTGTGGCCAAAGCCCAAAACACAAAGTAATTTAGACAGTCCTAAAACTTTAGGAGTTACTGATAAAGAAGAACCAACTACTGCAGAAGTTATTATAGATGCTCCAAAAACTTTTAAATATGATAGATCTACTGATTTGAGAGCGGAGCTAGAGAGTATTAACCCCCAAATTTTAGATAGTGATTTTGAGTGATCTCTTGACAGAGATAATACAATTACTCCAGAGTTATAACTATGGCAACTAACTTAGTAATAGTTGAATCACCAACAAAGGCAAGAACTTTATCAAAGTTTCTTGGTAACAATTATCAAATAGAGGCTTCAATGGGCCATATCAGGGATTTACCTAAATCAGAGTTAGGGGTAGATGTAGAGCATAATTTTGAACCAAAATATATTATTCCAAGGGATAAAAGAAAAAAAGCTAATGAAATTAAAAAATTGGTGGAAGGGGCAAAAGTAGTTTACTTGGCATCAGATCCAGATCGGGAAGGAGAAGCAATTGCCTGGCATTTGACTCAATTGACAATTGACAATGGACAATTGACAAAAAAAATGGCTAATTTTAAAAGGGTGGTATTCCATGAGATAACTCCTGAAGCTATAAAGGAAGCTTTCAAAACCCCCAGGGAAATTGATTTTAAATTAGTAGATGCTCAACAAGCAAGAAGAATACTGGATAGACTGGTGGGTTATAAACTATCACCACTTTTGTGGCAAAAAGTAAAAAGGGGACTTTCTGCAGGAAGGGTCCAATCTGTAGCTTTGAGATTAATAGTAGAAAGAGAAAGGGAAATTCAGGCATTTAAGCCAGATGAATATTGGATTATTGATGTGACACTTCAGTGTCATCCTGAACGTAGTGAAGGATCTCTGGCGAATGCCAGCTCAAACAAGTTGAGAGATTCTTCGGCTTCGCCTCAGAATGACAGGAGTCAATTTACCGTTACTTTAATTGAAATAAATGGTAAAAAAGCTGAGGTTAAAGATGGGACAACTGCCAGAAAAATCACAGGAGATCTAGAAAAAGCCACATATACTATAGAAAAAGTTACTAAAAAGCAGGTTAAAAGACATCCTTATCCACCTTTTACTACTTCCACCATGCAACAAGCAGCCAGTAATAAGCTTAGTTTTACTGCCAAAAGAACTATGAATTTAGCTCAAGGTTTATATGAGCATGGGTTAATTACTTACATGAGAACAGATTCTTTTAACCTGGCTGCGTCTGCCATATCTGCTGTTAGAGGCTATATTTCTTCAAATTTTGGTAAAGATTTTCTTCCACCGTCACCTAAATATTACAAATCAAAATCTAAAAATGCTCAGGAAGCACATGAGGCAATAAGGCCTACTGATTTAAATAAAACTTCTAATGCGATTTTGAGTTTGGGTCTGAATAAAGACCATATCAGGCTTTATGATTTAATTTGGAAAAGATTTCTGGCTTGCCAGATGAATGAGGCAATAATGGATCAAACAACAGTGGATGTGATTGCCAAAGGCAATCATCCTGAGGAACGAAGTGACGAAGGATCTTATTTACTTCGTGCAACGGGTAGTGTGATTCGATTTGAAGGATGGCTTAAAGTTTATAAGCAAAGCTTGAAAACTTCGTTTGAAAGCAAGCTTTCAAACTCTGTTTATGGAAAAGTAGCTGAGGATGAGGAAAAAGATGAGGGAGAAAAAATTCTGCCAGAAGTATCAGAAAATGAGAAATTAAATTTATTACAAGTAATACCATCTCAGCATTTTACAGAGCCTCCTCCAAGATTTAATGAAGCATCTTTAATTAAAAAATTAGAAGAATTGGGAATTGGAAGGCCTTCTACTTATGCCCCAATTTTATCTACTATCCAAGAAAGATTTTATGTAGAGAGAGTTGAAAGAAGGTTTATCCCGACAGCCTTAGGTTTTGCAGTAATAGATTTTTTAGTGAAAAATTTTGCTAATATAGTAGATTATAAATTTACTGCTGGGATGGAAGATCAGCTGGATGAAATTGCCAGAGGAGAAAGACAGTGGCAACCAACTCTTAAAACTTTTTATGAACCTTTTGAGAAACATTTAAAAGAGGTGGAAGATACAGCAGAAAAAATTAAAGTAGAAGTTGAAGTAACAGATAAAATTTGTCCACTTTGTGGGAAAAATTTAATTGTTAGAATAGGAAGATTTGGAAAATTCTTAGCATGCAGTGGTTTTCCAGAATGTAAACACACGCAGTCTTTAGAAGAAATTGTTAATGCTAAATGTCCTGAGGATGGTGGAGATATTGTAGTAAGACATACTAAGAAAAGAAAAACTTTTTATGGATGTAAAAACTGGCCAAAATGCAAATATGCTTCCTGGACAAAGCCTAAGTAATATAACTATTTGATTTTAATAAGATTGGCTGTTAGACTACCTGATTATGGAAATGCCAATTCCCGGATACATCCTGGGTATTAATAGAGGACTAGTCACACCTGAAACAGAAATGGTTAGACGGGTAGTTGAAAAAGAGGGTGGGATGACAGTTAATTCTGTAACCTCTAAAACAAGAGAGGAGAATTTAGGTAAAGCTGAGTTTGGGATGGGAATTTTAGATGATTTAGATCGCCAGGATCGTTTTGACTTAGGTCATTTGGTTAGTCAACATAAACCGGTAGTTCTTTTTAGGGGTAATTTTAGTCACCCTACAACTCTTGATGGAGATGAATATAAATCTTATGTAACATTCGTTAGCTATAGAAATAATGATTTACAAGAGCTGATAGAAGAGCAATTTTCCAAAATAAGGGAGGGTTTAAATTTTGATATGAATAGTAAGTTATATGATGTGTCCCCTCTACATTATGATGGCTTAGAAGTTGATTTTCAAGCAAATATAGTGAGAGTGGATGGTAGACAACCTACACATCTATCACCTACGGAATTGGAGGTACTCAAGTGTTTGGCTAGGTTCAGAGGATGCATTTTAACCCACAATGAAATTATTGATTCTGTGTGGGGTTCCAAAGATGCTAGTTTGGATGATCTGAAACAGTATGTAAGTTATGTTAATAGGCGCATTGGTGTACTGGGAGATAGGGAGTATATTATCCGTAATAGGCAAAGACTGGGGTATTATGTACCTTTGGGGGAAGGTAAGGTTGTTGATCCTTACATAGCCAGGGTACTAACTCTAATTAGAAAAGTTTATGGGGGTGGACCTACGGGTTTAAATTTACAATCTTCAGAATTAACAAATGGAAAAGTAAGAATCGATTTTTTACAAATGTTGGTATTCGTTGAAGATAAACCCCTAGATCTTGGACCTAAAGAGTTTAAATTCTTGTCACTCTTGGCGATGAATAGAGGCACAGTTGTGCCTAATCAAAAATTGGCTGATTACCTAAGAGCAGAAAATGAACAGAGAGAAGTTAATGTTAAAGTGGTAGCCTCTCGATGTAAGATTAAGGTCGATGAGATTGAACCAGGAATAAGCTCAAGTTATTTAATTAGTAAAAGAGGGTTAGGAAGAATGATGCCTAATTACGAAGTTGCCTAGGGTGGAGGGGTAAAATCCCACCATAGGATTATAACACAAAGTTTAAAAGACTTTACTTTTACTGACAAAATCTGGATAATCTCTCTTTGTTAGAGGATTTAAAAACGTGAAATACATATTTGTTAGTGGTGGAGTAATATCTGGAATTGGTAAAGGGATTGCCACATCCTCAATTGCCCTCCTTTTAAAATCTGCAGGTTACAGGGTTACCCCTTTGAAAATGGACCCATATCTTAATGTTGATGCTGGGACTATGAATCCTTTTGCCCATGGTGAAACTTTTGTTTTAGATGATGGTAGAGAAACGGATCAAGATTTAGGGCATTATGAAAGATTTTTAAATGAGAGCTTAAACTCTACCAACATTGCTACTCAGGGAAGTATTTATTTGGAAGTTATCAAGAAAGAAAGAAATCTGGAATATGATGGGGATTATGTAGATATTCACAATGTTACCCAAGAAATTTTACAAAGAATTCAAAAAGCAGGCAGATCAGGAAATGCAGATATTGTAGTTATAGAAATTGGTGGGACTGCAGGTGAATATCAAAATGTTTTGTTTTTAGAAGCAAACAGATTACTAAAACTGAAACACCCTCAAGATGTCTTACATGTCCACATAACTTATTTACCAATCCCTGGAAATTTGGGAGAAATGAAGTCTAAACCTGCACAAATGTCAGTCCGTGATTTGCATGCAGTAGGTATTCAACCAGATATACTCTTAGCCCGCTCTGAAAAATCTATTGATGAGCCCCGTAAAAAAAGGCTTTCGTTTAATACAGGTATTGAAGAAGAAGACATAATTGCCTCCCCTGATGTAAAAAATATTTATGAGATCCCTTTAAATTATGAAAAAGCAGGATTAACAAATAGAATTCTAAAAAAATTAAAACTAAAAAGAAAAAGTAATAATTTAAATGAGTGGGGGCAGTTTGTTAAAAAGGCAGAATCTGCAAAAACTGTTGTAAAAATAGGAATTGTTGGAAAATATTTTTCAATTGGAGATTTTACTTTATCTGATTCTTATATTTCTGTAATTGAAGCTTTAAAACATGCAGGATTTTCTCAGGGATTAAAACCAGAAGTGCACTGGATAGATTCTGGCCAGGTAGAAAAAAATCCATCAATACTTAAAGGCTTTCAAGGAATAATTGTACCTGGGGGATTTGGATCCCGCGATATTGAAGGAAAAATTCTGGCCATTAAATATGCAAGAGAAGAAAATATTCCATATTTTGGACTCTGTTATGGCATGCAACTGGCATCCGTTGAGTTTGCCAGAAATGTGCTGGGTTATAAAGATGCTAACACTACAGAAATAGATAAAGAGACAAAACACCCAGTAATTCATATTATGCCAGACCAGGTAAAAAAATTACTGGAGAGAAATTATGGAGCCACTATGAGACTTGGGGCTTGGGATTGTGTACTAAAGTCGGGATCTAAGGTGGCAAAATTATATGGTAAGAAAGAAACATCTGAAAGGCATAGACACAGATATGAGTTTAATAATGATTTTCGAAAGGATTTTGAATCCAATGGATTTGAGATTTCTGGAACTTCCCCTGATGGAAAATTAGTTGAAATAATAGAGTTAAAAAATCATCCATTTTTTATTGGAACCCAGTTTCATCCGGAGTTAAAATCCCGTCCTTTAAATCCACACCCGCTTTTTATGGGATTCATCCAAGCAGCTTCTAAAATAAGATAATGAAAATATTTATCACTATCTCAGTAATAATTTTAGTTTTGATTGCCGGGTTTATACATACCCAAAAAACTACACCAAATAATTCTGAAGTTAGTAATTCAGAGATGGAACTAGAAGAACGGCCTACAGTGGAAACTGTTGCTGAAGGAATTAAACGACCTCATGGGATTGTGGTAGATAATGGGGTGGTCTATGTTAGTAGTGAGGTAGATAAAGCCTTGTATAAAATTAAGGATGGAAAAAGTGAAAAGTTGGCTGATTTAAACTTTACTCATGACTCAGTTGGAACTAGAACTGGTTTTATAACCCCTGTTTTTTATGAGAATAGGGTGGTAGAAGTTAGCTTTGATGGAAAAGTAAAGGATATTTTAAAAACAGGTCTATCTGGACCAAATGGAATCACTGCATCTATCAGCAATCAAAGATATTTTGTGACTAACTATAATTCGGGATCTGTAATCTCTTTTAATTATTACGGCTCTGACTTAAAAGTTCTAGCTAATAATTTGAAAGGACCGGCAGGAGTAGTTTTTGATCCCTTCTCCTTAAAACTTTACGTAGCAAACTTTTTAAATGGTAGTGTTTCTGTTATTAGAGATAAGGAAAGAGAAGATATTAAATATGAAGGGTTAAAAAGCATAGAAAGTTTAACATTTGATCACAGATATAATGATAGGAATAGACTTCTTGCCACAGCAGTTAAAGAAGGTAAGGGAGTAATAGTGGAATTAAAGGAGGATGGAACCTATGAGATACTGTTTACTTCTGATTTACCAGACCCGGTTGTTGGATATTTCGCTGGCCCAGATGTTTACCTTGTAAGTCCCAATGATTCCCAGGGAAGAGTACTAAGGGTTAGGTTATATTGGTTTTAGTTATAACATAATATGAACAAAATTCAAGATAAAATAACTGCCTCTTGAAAATAGAAGTAAACTCTATTAGATTAAGTTAGAATCTGCTCAGAAGACTTGCATTCGCAAGAGATTCTTCGCTTCGCTCAGAATGACAATGAATAACAATTTATCTTTTTTACAATCTGGTGGAACAGTTTTATCTGATAAAGATATAAAACTGGCAATAAAATCTGGGTATATAAAATGGCAATCACCTTACCCTTTAGTCACTCAACCTGCATCTATTGATCTGCATTTAGCAAAAAATATTTTGACTTTTGCCAGACGGAGAGTAAAAAATGCTGTAATAGATTTAAAGAAACCTGTTGAGGGTTACATGGATTATGAAATTATAGATTCTGAAAGAGGGGCTGTAATTCATCCACATGAGTTTATTTTAGGGGTAACCCAGGAATGGATTTCTTTACCAAATCAATTGTTGGCTAATGTGGATGGCAAAAGTTCTCTTGGAAGGTTAGGATTAGTGATTCATGCTACAGCTGGTTTTATAGATCCAGGTTTTGCAGGACATGTAACTTTGGAAATTACAAATTTAACAGAGCAACCTTTAATTATTTATCCAAATATGGCCATTGGACAAATTAGATTTACAGTTATGACATCACCGGCCCAATTTTCTTATGGTGACCCAAGACTAAAAAGCAAAAGTTACTTTAATAAATATTCTAAAAATCCAAAACCAATAGCATCTCAGTACTGGAAAAATTTTAGTAAATAATATGATTGTTAAAATTAAAAGAATTGATAAGAAGCTGCCACTACCTTTGTATCACACCAAAGGTTCTGTTGGTTGTGATTTAATTGCAAGAGTTACTACAAAAATTAAACCTAAATCTTTGGGGAAGATTCCGACTAATGTTATTATTCAAACACCAAAAGGCTTTATGTTTATGCTGGCCTCCCGTGGCTCCACACCGTATAAGAAAGGATTAATGCCGGCAAATGGGGTGGGAATTGGAGATCAGGATTTTTGTGGTGAGGAAGATGAGTATTTAGCTGCAGTTTATAATTTCACAAATAAAACTGTTATTGTGGAAAAAGGTGAAAGAATAGCCCAGGGAATTTTTATCCCTGTAAAAATAGTAAAGTGGAAAGAAGTAAAATCTATGAAACATAACACATCCCGTGGTGGATTTGGTTCTACAGGAGGACACAAGAAAGTGAAAAGTGCAAAGTGAAAAGTGCAAAGTGAAAAGTGCAAAGTCGATTATGAAAGACAAAGGCAAGTTTATTGTAATAGAGGGAACAGACGGAGCTGGTAAAACTACCCAGATAAAACTTTTAGAAAATGCTTTGAAGAAAGCAAGTATATCCTACAAAGTTATAGATTTTCCCAGATATAAAGATAATGAATATGGGAAGTTAGTTTTGACATATTTAAAAGGAGAATTTGGTAGCTTAGAAAATGTTAGTCCATATTTAGCATCTTTAGGGTATGCAGGAGATAGAATGTTAGCTGCTCCAGTAATTAGAAGATGGTTGAAGGGTGGCAGATTAGTAATAGCTAATAGATATGTTAGTGCTAATAAAGGGCATATGAGTGCTAAGTTGGGAAAAAATGAAAAACAAAAATATCTTGATTGGATAGATAATTTGGAATACAAAGTAAACAAGATTCCTAGAGAGAATCTAATAGTCTTGCTTTTTGTAGATCCTGAAATAGCTCAGGCAAATGTGATGAGAAGGGGTGGACAAAAAGATATTCATGAAGCAGATCTAAGTTACCAGAGAAAAGTTGTTAAAGCTTTTTTAGATTTGTCTTTAAAAGAAAAAAATTGGGTGGTAATAAATTGTGCAAAAAGTGGGAAGATGAGAAGTCCCCAAGACATCCATAATGAAATATTAACTATTTTAAAAAAGAAAAATGTTTTATGAGAGTAGCTAAAAATAC
>Ga0209726_10003143_pt1 | contig 23032 bp, 27 predicted proteins | sample Subgrocontami54m_FD_187453 | JGI IMG/M metagenome (GOLD analysis project Ga0209726, IMG submission 187453) | Subsurface groundwater microbial communities from S. Glens Falls, New York, USA - GMW46 contaminated, 5.4 m (SPAdes) (version 3) | ecosystem: Environmental > Aquatic > Deep subsurface >... | reverse complement strand
CTCGCTTACCGCTTCCGGGAGATCAGCCATGCCACTCAGCCGGCAAACGCTCGAGACGCTCTACCAGGTCATGGTCCGCATCCGGCGCTTCGACGAGCGGACGATAGAGCTCTTCAATGCCGGCCACGTCAAGGGCACCGCCCACAGCTACGTCGGCCAGGAGGCGGTCGCCACCGGCGCCTGCGCGCACCTGACGAAGGACGACTCCGTCATCAGCAACCACCGCGGCCACGGCCACTGCATCGCCAAGGGCGCGCGCCTCGACTTCATGATGGCCGAGCTGATGGGGCGCGAGGACGGGTACTGCCGCGGCCTCGGCGGCTCCATGCACATCGCCGCGCTCGACCTCAACATGCTGGGCGCCAACGGGATCGTGGCGGCCGGCGTCCCGATCGGCGCGGGCGCCGCGCTTGCCACCAAGCTCCGGGGGACGGACCGCGTCGTCCTGACCTTCTTCGGCGACGGCGGGGCCAACCAGGGCGTGGTTCACGAGACCATGAACCTGGCCGCGGTGTGGAAGCTCCCGTTCATCTTCGTCTGCGAGAACAACAAGTACGCGCTCAGCACCGACCAGTCGCGCACCACCGCGGGCGAGGGCGTGTCCGCTCGCGCGCGGGCCTACGGCATCCCGGCAGCCCGCGTGGACGGCAACGACCTGGTCGCCGTCTACGACGCCGTCGGTGAGGCCGTCGTGCGCGCGCGCCGCGGCGAGGGGCCGAGCTGCGTCGAGGCCGTCACCTACCGTTGGGGCGACCACAGCATGCGCGCCAACCTGCCCGCATACCGGACCAAGGAGGAAGAGCTCGAGTGGATGGAGAAGGACCCCGTCGCTCGAGTCGAGCGGCGCCTGATCGATCTGGGCGCGAGCGAGTTCCAGTTGAAAGAGATGCGCCTGCGGGTCGAAGGCGAGCTGGACGCCGCCGTCGCGTACGGGATCGAGAGTCCCGAGCCCACCATCGAGATCATGGAGGCCGCCGTCTACGCCCCGCACTCACAAGTGGCGGAGCCCGCGAGCCGCGCGGGCCGCGAGATGACCTTTGTCGAGGCGCTCAACGGGGCGCTGCACGGCGAGATGGCGCGCGACGAGCGCGTCTTCCTCATGGGCGAGGACGTCGGTTTGATCGGCGGCATCTTCCAGGTGTCGCGCGGGCTGCGCGATCGGTTCGGCGAGGAGCGCGTGCGCGACACGCCCATCTCGGAGCCGTCGTTCGTGGGCATGGGCGTGGGCGCGGCCGTGGCTGGGATGCGGCCCATCGTCGAGATCCAGATCTGGGATTTCGTGGCCATGACGATGGACCAGATCGTGAACCAGGCGGCGAAGATCCGTTACATGCTGGGCGGGAAGGCCACGGTGCCGCTGGTGATCCGGGGACCTCAGGGCGGCGGCATCCGGCTGGCGGCCCAGCACTCGCAGAGTCTGGAGGCCTGGTTCATCCACGTGCCCGGCCTCGTTGTCGTGGCCCCGTCCACGCCCTATGACGCCAAGGGTCTTCTCGCCGCGGCCATCCGCGACGACAACCCCGTCATCTTCCTCGAGCACAAGATGCTCTACCCGACGAAGGGCGAGGTGCCCGAGGGCGACTACGTCATTCCCCTCGGGAAGGCCGACGTCAAGCGCGCGGGGACCGACGTGACGGTGGTGGCGACGCAGATGATGGTGCAGCGGGCGCTGCAAGTCGCGGGGGATCTCGAGAAGGAGGGCGTCTCCGTCGAGGTGATCGATCCCCGCACGCTCGTGCCGCTCGACGAGGATGCCATCCTTGCCTCGGTCGCCAAGACCAACCGCCTCGTCATCGTCCACGAGGCCGTCAAGCGCGGCGGCTTCGGCGCCGAGATCGCGGCCATGGTCAGCGAGAAGGGGCTGGATCTCCTGGACGCGCCCATCGCGCGGCTCGGGGCGCGCAACGTGCCGATGCCCTACAACGACAAGCTCGAGCTGGCGACGATCCCCTCGCGCGACGACATCATGGCGGCCATCCGCTCAGTGCTTTAGCAGGCCGCCGAGAAGGGTCTTTGCTCAGAAGATCGGGGCGTAAGTACCCGATTGTCATGTGGCAGGGTGGGCCACCGGAGGCCCTCGGGGAGGGGCGCCGGGATCAGCGGCGGTGGCGCTTCCGGCGCTTTCCGGCAGGAGCGTGAGTCGCAAGCCATTCCAGAGCGCCGGGTGTCGCGTCCCAGGCGTCTCCCAGCTCATCGACGCAGATCACCGCCTCCTCCCTGCTGCCCACGGCATACGACGCCGGCGCGGGGCCCGCCCACTCGCTGTCGCCCGCCAGGTAGCCGGGCAGGTGGCGGTTCGAGCGAAACGCCGCGCGCAGTCGCTGGCGCGAAGCCGGGCAATCACCCTCGCGGCGAAAGGCCCAGAGGGCCCAGCCGTACTGCCATTGCGCCGTCGCCTCGTCGCCGAACTGGAGGAGCAGCGTCCCGGCCTCGTCATCCCGCCCCGTGAGGAGGAGCGCGGTGAGAGAGGCGTACCGGACACCCTGGTTGTCGTCGGGATTGAGACGGAGCAGCTCGCGGTAGTGCGTGAGGGCCTCGTCACGCTGGCCCAGATCATCGAGGGATCTGGCCAGGCCGAAGCGCGCCCGCATGTAGGGCCGCGTGCGCACGTCGCCCCAGAAGTGCCCGGCCTCTTCCGCGAAGACGGTGGGCCCGAGGACCCGCTCACCGGCTGCCACACCCTGGACGTAGAGGTCGCGGGCCTGGCTGAGGTCGGCGCACTCCTCGGCGAGGAGGACGTAGGCGTCGGCGCAGTCTGCGGACAGATCGAGCGCCTTGCGCGCCAACTGGATGCGGCGGCGGCCGCGCGCGTCCGTGGCACGGTAGACCAGATCCTGGGCGTGCTCCACGGGCGTGCTGGCCGTTGACGCGATGGTGTCCATGGATCCCGTGAACTTCGCCTGGAGGGCGTCGTTCATCTCGGACTCGCTGGCAAACTCCCGGGTGGCCGCGAAGCGCTGCACCTCGAGCAGCATGCGCTCCATGACGCGACGGTCGGGCATGCCGTGCCGGGCGGAGTCAGACGGCGCGTCCAGTGGGCGGAGCAGCTCGGGGATGGCCAGGGTGACGCGGCGGGGGCCATCGTGAGCGACGACGTCGTGACTCCAGCGGCCCTGGTCGATCTCGGTCTCTGTGGTGCGGGCCAGCGCCAGCAGTATCGTCTCGATCCCGCCCAGCTCGCGCGCATCCGGACGGCGCAACCGGCTCGATGGGCCGAACCACGCCGCCACCGGATACGCTCCGGCCGCCGCCACCGGGAACCCTTGCTCTTCCCACAGGTCGAGGTCGGAGAATGGCGTCTCCCAGGGCGCGCCGAAAAGGACGGCCCAGCGCCCCCCGTCTTCCAGAAGGGTTTCGGGGTCGGGGGAGGCGTGGAGATTGTCGAGATCCTTCGCGGAGGCGAAGAACCCCAGCCCGAACGTCTGACCGGCGCGTCCGAGGACCGTCAGATGACGAAATCGCGCGCCCACTCTCGGTGTCTCCACGTGGATCAGGTCCTCGTCGCTCAGGTGACGCCAGGGCGCCGCGGCATAGAATTCGCGCGCCGCGATGGCGAATGCCCGCATGCGCTCCACGGTCATGCCCGCGCGGTCGAGCGCTGCCGGAGGCGGCTCGCCGCTCGTCTCCGCCGCCATTCGATCCACGATCACCTTCACCTCGTCGAGGCCGGGGTCGACGGTCACCGCCAGCTCCGCGTCACCAAGCGCGCGGGCAACCTGCTCACCGAGTGCCTGGTCGGCGACCTGGATCGCCGCCGGGCGCGTCCGGGAGAACTTGAAGCCCAGCTCGAGCAGCGCGTCGAGGGCGACCGTCCCCTCTTCTTCGTTCGACTCTGCGAGCTTCACGTTGGCGAGGCCCGTCTCCAGGCTGACCCACACGGCGCCCAGGGGCCGATACGGCGTGCCATCGGGGCCGTCCACCCACATGGGCATGCGAAGGATGCCGCCTTGCCAGGTATCCTGGGAGCGCCGCGGCAGGCGGGTAAAGCGGGCCAGCATGAGGGACGAAACCTGAGCGATGGCTGCCTCCGGGATCAGTGTTCCAGGATCACCGCGCCCGAGCGTGACGGACGGCCCGACTCTTTCACGGCGCGGAGGATACCATACGGAACTCAGATCCGGAGGTGCCCTGTCACGCAAGGTCGGCTAGTCAAGAAGGCCTAGCGGCGCGTCGACGCCGCCGCGGCGTCGGGGTGCCCCAGCGCGCCCGCAGCATCGTGAGAAATTCACAAGCCGGCGGTGTGAGCGCGGCGTCTCGAAATCGGATGATCGAGATCGTCCGCCGTACCTTCCACCGTGGAAGCCGAATGAGGGCGAGGGAGCCGGCCCGGAGCTCACCGTCGACAGCGAACCGGCTACAGCCGGCCACGCCATGGCCCAGTCCGGCATCAGCATTTTCCAGGGAACCGCTGCGCCTGCCAGATTACCCCCGGCGGGTTTGGGCCCGCCGCATGCTGCTTGCCGATTTGTGGGCACGAGTGACAATTTTCGGGAACGGGGTCGACCGGAGAGCGCCGTAAGCACCTGATTCTTCTACTCCTCGGGAATGGCCCGCCGCTTGCGTCTCCCTGGTCAGAGGAGGCCTGCGAATGCCGGTCGATCATATGTCCACTGCCGAGACCCACCGCGCCCTGATTCTCGTGGTTGATGACGAGCCCACGGTCGCGGGGTTCATGGCCGAGGTGCTGGCGACGGAGGGGCACGAGGTCGACATAGCCAGGAATGGCCGTGAGGCGCTGGAGAAGATAGCCGCCCGCTCGTACGACCTCATCGTGAGTGATCTCCGGATGCCGAAGCTCGACGGCGCGGGTCTCTATCGCGAACTCGAAAAGGGACAACCGACATTGCTGGGGCGGCTCGTGTTCGTGAGCGGGACCTCGGAGCCGCGAGAGTACGCGAGCTTTCTTGAGGCGACCCACGCGCCGGTGCTCACCAAGCCTTTCCACCTCGAAGACCTCGAGCGACTCGTTCACCGAGCGCTCCGCGAGCGATGACGACTCTTTTCCGCAGGGCCGTTTCGCGCCGACCACTGCCGGGGCGGCCCGCGTAGGGGGCCGGGAGTGGTGACTATCGCGTCGGGGCACTCTGCCGGGGGCCTGAGGGTCGGCCTGGTCGGCGGGGGACCGGGAGGGGCCGCCCTGCTGGATCTCCTCCTGAATTGGCCGGGGGGCACAGTGGTCGTCGTGGTCGATCCTCGACAGGATGCCCCGGCGATCGAGCGCGCCCGGGTGCTCGGCATCCCGACGGCCGCTCACCACCTGGACGTGTTCGCTCATCCCGTGAACGTCGTGCTCGAGGTGATGGGGCAGGACGCGATCCTCGAGGAATTGCTCCGGGCCAGACCCTCCGGGGTGGAAGTCATTGGGAGCGGGAGCCTCCGGTTCTTCTGGACGCTCCTCCAGGGCCAAGTCGAGACGGCCCGTCAACTCAGGCTCCAGCTCGACATGGCGGCCGTTCTTGAGTCTGTCGCCGACCCGAAAGAGCAGGTGGCGATTGCTACTCGAAAGCTCGCCGAGGCTTGTGGTGTCGACCGGTGCGCGTTCCTTCTCCTGGAGGAGACGACCGGACGGGTCCTGCCCGTCACGTCGCAGTTCGCGACGGGCCAGTCGAATGCGCGGATGTGGACGGCCTTCAAGGATCTCGGCTCGCTGAGGCTCGAGGACCTCCCGTTCTTCTACGAGGTCATGGAACGGCGGGGCCCGATCGAGATCGATGACGCCACCACCAGTCCCCTGCTGCCGGCGGGGTGGGCGGCCCTGTTCGAGATCGGATCCCTCCTGGTTCTGCCGATCTACCGCAAGGACCAAGTCGTCGGCGCCTGCCTCCTCGACCATCGCCAAGCCCACCGTTTCTTCACCCCGGAGCAGATCCGGCTTGCGACCACGCTGGCCGGTCAGGTCTCCCTCGCGATCGAGAACACGCGTCTCTACACGCGCCTCGAGGAACGGGCCGAGAAGCTGACCGCGCTGAGCGCCCTGAGCGAGCTCATCGTCTCGGCGCGGGATGTGCGGCAGGTGTTCAAGGAGATCACGAAGGCCGCGGCCGCCCTTCTGGGCGCTCGAGTCGTGGACGTGTGGGTCGGCGATCCGACCGACGGGGTTCTGCGGCCGCAGGCCACCTCTGGTCTGGCTCCGGGAGAGGAGTGGTTGAGGGAGTCCGACACCATCCCCTACGGGAAGGGTGTGGCGGGCTGCGTCTTCGAGTCGGGCCGCGCCGAATATGTGAGAGACGTCCAGGGGGACCCGCGCTTTCTCAACCGACGCCTTAGCGTGACGCTGGGGCTTCACGGCTGCGCGGTCATCCCGCTGATGGCCAGCGGTCAGGGGGCGGGGGTGCTGACCCTTCTCTACACAAGCCCCCGCGTCTTCTCACACGAAGAGAAAGAGCTCATGGCGCTGCTGGCCGGCCAGGCGGGGGTCGCCCTCACCAATGCGCGTCTGTTCGAGGAGAGCGAGCGTCGCCGGCGGGTCGCAGAGAGCCTGGCGGAGACCGGTCGGCGGATCGCCAGATCGCTCGACCCCGAACGGTGCGGTCAATGGATTGCCGACAGCCTGCGGAGCTTGGTCGGCGTCCACTACTCCGCCCTCTTCCGGGTGGAGCCGGAGTCGGGCGACTTGGTGGCCGTGGCAGTGTCAGGCGACGGTGGGCCCACGTTCCGGCCGAACATGGTGCTCCCCCCAGGGACCGGCATGGCGGCGCTCGCCGTGTCCGAGCGACAGCCCGTGGCGACGGCCGATATCTTGACCGATCCGCGCATTGTCCTGCCGCCGGAGGCCCGGGCTCGAATCGGGGCGGGGCCCTACCACGCCGTCCTTGCCGTACCCCTGCTCGTGCAGGACGGGGTGCGCGGCGTCCTCGCGGTGAGGGACCGCGCGGGGCGCGTCTTCACTGCCGAAGAGATCCAACTGGTCCAGACGTTTGCGAACCAGGCCGCGGTCGCGCTGGAGAACGCCCGACTCTATGCGGAGGCGACACGGGGGCAGCGTGAGGCAGAGAACCTCGCCCGGCTGGCGCAGGTCGTCACGGCTTCGCTGGAGCTCCCGGAGGTGCTGGAACGTGTAGCGGGAGCGGCGACGGATCTCCTGCCCGACGCCGCGTCGCGGATCTGGGTGTTGGAAGGGGATCGTCTCGTTCTTCGGTCCGAGGCGGGAACCCGGGGGGCGCCTCGCTCGCGGCAGAAGACGGAGTTGGCGGTCGGCGAAGGGCTGACCGGGTACGTCGCGCTCACCCGAGAGGCGCTCGTCGTGGAAGACGTACTGACAGATTCTCGCACGGTCAACGTCGAGTGGATGCGAGAGGAGGGCTACGTGTCTTTCCTCTGCATCCCCCTCCCGGTGCGGGACCGACTGGTCGGGGTGCTCTCGCTCCTGACACGTCACCATCATCGTTTCAGTACGGCCGAACTCCAGAGTCTCACGTCATTTGGCAACCAGGCGGCCATCGCCATCGAACATGCCAAGCTCCTCCAGGAGCTGCGGGCTCGCCAGAGTCGGCTCGAGACCCTGCTTGCGCTGAGCTGCGAGCTGTCCAGAATGCAGCCCGTGGACTCGCTCCTGTCGACCATTTCGGAAGCCTGTGGGCGCCTCCTCGGCTCCGAATCGGTCGGCTTCCGGCTCGTGGAAGGTGAGGAACTTGTGCTCGCCGGCTCCTGGGGCGACGCCAAGGAGGTCATGATCACATCGCGTCTCAAGATCGGAGAGAGCCTCAGCGGGCGGGTCGCGGCTACTGGCGAACCTCTGATTGCGACCGATCTCGTGAATGATCCGCGGGTGATTTCGGCGCATCGGGAAACCATAGGCCGACTCGGCTATCGGGCAGTCATGGCCGTCCCGGTCAAGGTCGGGGGGCGGGTCGTGGGCGTGCTGAGCATCCGGACACGGCGGGAGGGGGGTTTCTCCGCGGAGGACTTGAAGATCGCCACCGCCTTCGCGTCGCAGGCGGCGGTGGCCTTGGAGAATAGCCGCCTCTACCACGAGATCCAGCGGGCCCACCACGAGCTCGCCCTGACCCAGAGCCAGCTGACGCAGGCCCAAAAAATGGAAGCCGTGGGGCAGCTCGCCGGTGGCATTGCTCACGACTTCAACAATCTGCTCACGGTGATCATGGGTCGCTCCGAGCTGCTGCTGCGTTCCCTGAAACCCGCAGATCCCGTCCGCCAGGGAATCGAGCTCGTCCAGAAGGCCGCGGGTCGGGCCGCCGACCTGACGCGCCAGCTCCTGGCGTTCAGTCGCAAGCAGGTCCTCCAGCCGACCTCGCTCGACCTCAACGGGGTTATCGCCAACCTGGAGCCGATGCTCGGGCGGGTGATCGGCGAAAGCATCAGCCTGGTCACATCGCTGGACCCGGTGCTGGGACACGTGAGAGCCGACCCGAGCCAAATCGAGCAGGTCCTCATGAACTTGGTCGTGAACGCTCGGGACGCCATGCCCCAGGGCGGCCGGCTCAGCATTGAGACCACCCATGTCGAGATGGACGCCGCGTTTGTGCGGCGCCACCCCGGGGCCAGCCCGGGCGCCTACATGATGCTGGCCGTGGGCGACACCGGGGTCGGGATGCCCCCGGAGGTTCAGGCTCACATCTTCGAACCCTTCTTCACGACCAAAGGACCGGGCAAAGGAACAGGGCTCGGGCTGGCCACCGTCTACGGGATTGTCAAGCAGAGCGAGGGCTACATCGAGGTCGACACGGAGCCGGGGCGGGGGACGACGTTCAGAATCTATCTGCCCCGGGTTGATGAGGCTTCCGCGCCGGCGAGGCCGAAGGCAGCGCTCGCCCAGGTCCCCCACGGGACGGAAACGATCCTCCTCGTGGAAGATGAGGAGGGAGTCCGAGAGCTTGCGCGGGACATCCTTCAGGCCAACGGCTACACGGTGTTGGACACGCAGCACGGCGCGGAGGCGCTGCTCACCTGTGAGCGGCATGCCGGCCCGATCCCGCTCATGGTGACGGATGCCGTCATGCCGCAGATGAGCGGCCGGGAGCTTGCCGAACGGTTGGCGCCGTTGCGACCTGAGATGAAGGTGCTGTATATGTCCGGCTACACAGACGACGCGGTCGTCCGTCACGGCGTCCTGGATTTGGGGACCGCCTTTCTCCAGAAGCCCTTTACGCCGGACACGCTCGCCCGGAAGGTGCGGGCCGTCTTGGACGCGCCTGACCCGCGGCCGACCAGGAGGGACGTGCACAAGTAGGTCATAGATCGGGAGCCACCGACAGACATGTGTCCAGATGGGACAGTCGCTGAATCTCTGGAACCATCTGCGCGGTGAGCCCGCCATGGGGCCGCTGGCCGACAGCGGCATCCGGCTGCCGGTGCGCCCGGTGGTGACGACGAGCTGGAAGGCGTGGGGGCAGTCTCATCCCGACACCCTCGTGCTCGACTTGGACATCGGCCACGCGCGCGACTACACCCCGGGACGACCCTACGGGCTCTACTACGTGAGCCCCGACACCATGTTCCCGGTGTCGCCACGCAGCCCGCGGCTCGGGCCCAAGGACATCGTGTTCGTTCTCCGGCTCGGGGACCGCGCCAAGGTCTACCCGCTCGCCGCGCTCGCCCGCGAGCCGCTGGTGCACGACAGGGTGGGCGGCACTGAGGTCGTCGTGGTCAGCCGGGCCACCACCCGCACCGTCCGGGCCTACCAGCGCGAGGGGCTGACCTTCAGGGCGGGATCTCAGGCGGACACGCTCCGCGACGGCCCCGGCCAGGTCTGGGCGGTGGAGGAGGAGGCGCTCGTCAATCCCGTGACAGGACGCCGCCTTGGCCGGGTGGCCGGTCACCTCGCGTACTGGTTCGGGTGGTTCGCCTTCCATCCCGAGACGCCCGTCTATGCGGCCCCGAAGAGTTGACATCCTCTTCACACACACCATGCCCGCCCTCCCGTATGTGGGGTAGGTGAGGATCCCGGCGAAGCCAGTCGGGCCGCCGTGAGCGCAGTGCACACCAAGACAGGGAGGATCGACGATGCATCCACTCGGCAAGGGCATCATGATCGCGACCGCCGTGGCCACGCTGGCGGTCAGTGGCAGCCTCACCGCCATGGCGCAGGACAAGGGCAAGATGGAGCCCGTGAAGTGCGTCGGCCTCAACGAGTGCAAGGGGAAGAGCGCCTGCAAGAGCACCATGAACGACTGCAAGGGGAAGAACGACTGCAAGGGGAAGGGCTTCGCGGAGACAAAGGATGCCAAGGAGTGCGCCATGAAGGGCGGGAAGGTCCTGAGCTAGGGCCGATGGCGATCGCGGTGCCGTTCCTGGGCCACGGAGTCGGCCTGCGGCCGAAGCATTTCCCGCAGCTCTGGGACGGCACCGCGCGCGTGGACTGGTTCGAGGCGATTTCCGAGAACTACATGGCCGCGGGGGGCCGCCCGCGGGCGGCCCTCGAGCGGGCGCGATCGATGGCGCTCCTGGTGCTGCATGGCGTCTCGCTCTCCATTGGATCCACCGACCCGCTCGACGAGGCCTACCTCCGCGCGCTGGGGGACCTAATCGCGCGCGTCGAGCCCGCCTGGGTCTCCGACCACCTGTGCTGGAGCGGGGTCGGCGGGCACTACGCCCACGATCTCCTCCCGCTCCCCTACACGGAGGAGGCGCTCGCGCACGTCGTCCGCCGCGTCGTCGCCGTGCAGGAGCGGCTGGGGCGCCAGATCCTCATCGAGAACGTGTCGAGCTATCTCACCTACACCCACTCCACCCTGGCGGAGTGGGAGTTCCTCGGCGCGGTCGCCGAGCGCGCCGACTGCGGGCTCCTGCTCGACGTGAACAACGTGTACGTGAGCGCCACGAATCACGGCTTCTCGGCGGACGCCTATCTGGCCGGCCTGCCCCCCGATCGCGTCGGCCAGATCCATCTCGCCGGGCACACCGACATGGGCACCTACCTCTTCGACACCCATGACGGCCCGGTGATCGAGCCGGTGTGGGATCTCTACCGGCAGGCCCTGCGGCGCTTTGGACGGGTGTCGACCCTCGTCGAGTGGGACGACCACATCCCGGAGCTCGACGTGGTATGCGCGGAGGCGGAGCGGGCGCGCGCGGTCGAGGCCGAGGTGCTTGAGGGAGCCAATGCTGCCCCTGCGTGAGCTCCAGCTCCGGCTGTCCACCGCACTCACCGCGGGCCCCACGGAGACGGGCGCCCTGGTCGACGCTCTCGACCCCACGCTGCTCGCCGTGGTAAGCGGTCGCGGCGGCCTCGGCCCGGGGCGGCGGCTCGACATCTACGCCGACATGTACCGGACGCGCTTGGTCGACGTGCTCCGCGAGGATTTTCCGCGCGTGCTTGCCATCCTCGGCGACGAGGAATTCCGGGCGCTGGTGTGCCGGTACCTCGCCCGGCATCCATCCACGCATCCGTCGGTCCGGTACGTGGGCCGCCGGTTCGCCGAATTTGTCGCCGGCGAGGCGGCGCTCCCGCCGTTCCTGGCCGACCTCGCTCGCCTCGAGTGGGCGCGGGTCGAGGTCTTCGACGCCCCTGACGCGGAGCCGCTCAGCCTGTCGGATCTCGAGTCCCTCCCAGCCTCGGACTGGCCCGCGCTCCGGCTCCGGCCCATCCCCGCCTGCCTGGTGGTCGAGTGCGCCTGGCCCGTCCACGAGATCTGGGCCGCCGCCGAAGATCCGGCTCCCGGCCGGGCAGGCGCGGGCCGGCCGGAGGCGAGCACGATCCGGGTGTGGCGCGAAGGCTGGAGCGTAAGCCACGCCGCCATGGGCGACCTCGAGCGACGGGTATTCCCGCTGCTCGAGCAGGGCGAGCCGTTCGCGCGGCTCTGCGCCGCCGGGGAGGCAGGACTCGAGCTCGCGGCCGCCGCGCGCGAGGTGGGCAGCCTCCTGATGCGCTGGCTCGAGGACGGGCTCCTCGCGCGCCTCCCCGCCTCGTGCGTGTCCTCTTGAGCCTGCTGGCCCTCGTCGCGGCCTCGCCTTTCCGTCGGTGCCCGCACGGCACCACTGGATCGAGGAGGGGCTCGCCACCTACCTGGAGCCCGTCGCCCGCGCGCAGGGCGGACAGCTCGACCCGCGCGTGGTGTGGTCCGAGCTCGCGGCCGGCCTTCCAACGGGTCTGCCTCGGGCGGGCGACCGCGGGCTGGACCACACGCCGACCTGGGGCCGCACCTAGTGGTCTCGGCGCCGAGCATCCGGCCCTGGATGGTGTCGTCGAGCACCGAGCCGTCTACTCGATAGCGCGCCAGCACCTTCATCCGCATCGTCTGCACGGTGACCTTCAGCATGTGCCCGTACCGGGACACCTGGGTCGTCAGTCAGAACGCGAGCGCGGCGCTGAAGTACATGAGGGGCGTAGGTGCCGAGCCGAGCCCGTCGAGGCTGGGGCCTTCGTCGGAGGCGAAGGTCATGTGCCCGGCGCCGCCCCGGCTGACGGTCGCCAGCTTGAGAAACGGCGCGACCAGGCGCACGTCGGCCTCGAACACGATCTCGCGGGTTTGGATCCTGGGATCCAGCCCGTCGGGCCCGGCGGCGGTCACGAGGAGGCCTTCGAGGAGGGCGCGCCGCCCAGTCCCTTGAGAACCTCGACCGTCTGCGTCGGCTCCGGGCGCCGGGTGTAGTCCGGGTCGGCGTCCACCGCGCGGATGATGCCCTGGCGATCGATCACGAACCGGGCCGGCACTGGGAGCCGCCAGGTGCCGTCGCCATTGCCCCGCGCGAGGTCGATGCCGAACTTGAGATAGATCTCACGCAGGTCGTCGGGCAGGGTGAAGACGAGGCCGTAGGCCTCGGCCATCCGATTGCCGAAGTCACGCAGCATCTCGAACGACAGCGGCTTGGGCTCCTCGGTCTCACGAGGCGTGCGCGCCACCTGCGGCGAGATGACGGCGAGGGTGGCGGCGGCGGCGGCGATGTCGGGCAGGGCCTGCTGCAGAGCGTCCAGCTCTGCGTTGCAGTAGGGTCACCAGCGGCCGCGGTAGAACGACAGCACGACAGGGCCGCGGGCCACCAGTTCGGCGAGGCTGACCTCCCGGCCGCTGGCGTTGGGCAGCGTGAACTCCGGCGCCTTCTGCCCGGCCCGGGCGATCCGGCTCATGATCCCCGAGGCCCGGAGATCGGCGATACTGCGCTGCATGACCACCTGGGCTTCGGGGGGAATGCGCGTCTTGGACATCGCCCGCAGCGCGTCGAGTCGTTCCCGAAGTGCCATGGTGCCCTCCTCGAATGGAATCGCCCGCCCGAACCCTACCACATGTTCTTGTGGCGCGACGCTGGGCGCAACGACGGAGTTGAGCGCTTCGACGTCCTGCGCTGCTGGTGGCCACCGGCGGCGACCTCGCAGCCTTCGGTCACGACCATCGGCGCTTGCGGCCCAACATCGTGATCGGCGGCGTCGAAGGCTTGGCCGAGCGCGAGTGGCCGGGCGGCTGCCTGCGGATGGGCAAGGTGCTCATCCGCGTCCAGGATTTGCGTCAGCGCTGCATCATGACCGCATACGATCCGGACACGCTGGCCCGGGACAAGGACATCACCCGTGACATCTACCGCCGCTTCGGCGGCAAGCTCGCGCTCAACTGTTTTGTGATCCGCGGTGGCGAGCTCGCCGTGGATGATGAGGTGCGACTCGCGCGCGGTCGTGCCTGCGCCGAGTCCGCCGCCGCGGTCTTCGCCGGTCTGAGTGGGGTCTCGGAAAGTTGACACGCTGTTGACAACCCACGTGTCAGCGCGCGCGAGAAATAGAGTGACACGAACAGGCAGGTTTGCGGTCGAGAGGAGGAACGTCATGAAGACCCTCGTGATGATTGTGGGCTTGGCTGTCTTTACCGGTGCTTCGGTCGCCTGCTTTGGCCTCTTCTCGGACCGAGACCGCGCCGCCGAACCGTCCTGCCGGGAATTGTCGGGACAGGAAAAGACCGACTGTGAGCAAGGAAAGGGCACCAAGCCGCGCTAGGGCGATACCATGCCCTCCCTGTACGGTATGTTCGCGGCGGCCGGGTGCATCACGGCGGTGTTGTGGCTCAAGGGGCATCGCGAGGAGATGGGCCTCGCCGAGAACGCCTTTTGGGCTGCGGTGTGGAGCATGGTGCTGGGCGCCACGGTTGGGGCCAAGGGGCTCTTCGTCGCGCTTGGCTGGGAGCACTACGTCCGCGGTGAGCTCAGGCTCTGGGCGGACTTTGGCGTCGGCTTTGTGTTTTTCGGCGGGCTGCTCGGCGCCGTACTGGCCGGCGGGGCCTTCGCCTGGCTGCGTGGGCTGAGCTTCGTGGGGGGCGCTGACTACTTCGCCGTCGCCGTGCCGATCGGTCACGCCATCGGGCGGGTCGGCTGCTTCGTCACGGGCTGCTGCGCAGGCCACCCGCCCCATCCCGTGCAGCTCTACGAATCGGCGGGCCTCGCGCTGATTGCCTGGTCCAGCCGGGTTGCGCTCAGCAGGGTCGAGGTTGGTGAGGCTCCGCGAGGGTCCGCCTTCTGGCTCTATCTTCTCCTCTACGGCGTGTTGCGTCTGGCCCTCGATCCGCTGCGCGCGGACGGCCGGCCCGAGCGCTTGCTCGGCTTGTCGCCGCAACAGGGACTAGCCCTGGCCGTAATCGGAGTCGCTGTGACGTGCTCGCTCCTATCGCGGCGGCAGAGCCAGGCGCAGTCGGCCTAGGATGACCACGAGCCGCGGCTCTGGCAGCACGACGCGACGGCTCCGCAGGGGAATCGCATTCGCGGGAACGCTCGCCGCACTGGCCCTCGGCCTGGCCGCCTGCGTGACCCTCACGCCGCCGCCGGACCCGGCAGGCCCCGCGGCTGGCGATCCCCTGGCCGGGTGGGAGAAAGTTCTTCGAACCCGCGTCCTCGACGACGGGCGCATCGACTTCGCGGGGCTCCGGCGCGATCCACAGGATTTGGACGCCTACGTCGCCTGGGTCGCCACCCACGGGCCGCGGACGACACCGGAGGGTTTCCCGACGGAGGCGGCGCGCCTCGCCTACTACATCAACACCTACAACGCGCTCGCCATGTATCAGGTGGTCAAGACCTCGCGGCGGCCCGAGCAGCGGGTTCGCTTCTTCGCGCTGACCGCCATCGTGATCGACGGGCGACGCACCTCGCTCTACCGTCTTGAGAACTCGGTGATCCGGCCGCTCGGCGAGCCGCGTGCGCATTTCGCGCTGAACTGCATGGTCCGCGCCTGTCCGCGGCTGCCGCGTGAGCCGTTCGACCCGGCGCGGCTTGACCCCCAGCTCGAACGCGAGGCGCGCTACTTCCTCAACGAGCCTCGCAACGTGCAGGTCGACCCGCCCCTCCGCCTCGTGCGTCTCAACTCGATCCTGAGCTTCTACCGCGAGGATTTTCTGGCGAAGGCGCCGTCGCTGGTCGCCTACGTGAACCGGTACAGGGAGGAGCCGATCCCCGAGGCCTACTCCGTTTCGTTCATTCCGTACGACTGGACCTTGCACCAGCGATGAGGTTCCGATCGCTGGTCGAGGCCTTCCGTGCTCCCGTGCCCACAGAGACCCGGCGGGCCCTGTCCGCCGCCTGGGCGCGCGTGCCGGACCGCCTGCGGACTCCTCGGCAGCTCCTGGGACGTCAATACGCCGGATGCGGCGCCACGATTGGCGCGATGCCCCGCTGCGACTTTGCCTGCCGGGGCTGCTACCTCGGCGCGACCGCGAACAGGGTGCCGGCCGCCTCCCTCGACGAGGTGCGGCAACAGCTCGGCCTGATCCGCGCATGGCTCGGGGAAGGCGGCAACGTGCAGCTCACGGACGGCGAGCTGACTCTCCGGCCGGAGGGCGAACTGATCGCCCTGATCCGACACGCCCGCGCGCTCGGGCTCGTGCCCATGCTCATGACCCACGGCGACAGCTTCCGCCGCCGACCCGGCCTGCTGGAGCGGCTGATGACCGAGGGAGGGCTCACCGAGGTGAGCATCCATATCGACACGACCCAGCGCGGCCGCCGCGGCTACCCCGAGGCACGCCGCGAGGACGAGCTCGGCGCGCTGCGCGCCGAGTTCGCAGGGCTCATCCGCCGCGCTCGGCGCCTCACCGGCCGCCGGCTCGAGGTGGCCACCACGGTAACCGTCACCCGCGACAACCTCGAGGGCGTCCCGGCGATCGTGCGCTGGCTCATCGCCAACGCCGATGCTTTCAAGATGGTGAGCTTCCAGCCGGTGGCCCCGGTGGGCCGCACCGACGCGAGGCTCGCGGGCGTCACCACGGACGAGCTGTGGGCGGCGATCGCCGAGGGGCTCTACGGCGATGAGAGCGCTGTCACCCGCCTCGCCGCTCACGACGGCTGGCTCGGCCATCCAGCCTGTAACCGCTTCGTCCAGGGGCTCGTGGTGCGCCAGCCCGGCGCGCCCGCGTCCTTTCACCCGCTTTTCCACCCCGGCACATCCCGCGATCGGGCCGTCCTCGAGGCATGGCTCGCGCGCTTTGGCGGGCTGACGCTGCGGCTGGACACGGCCGCGCGTGCGCTCGTTCGTCTCGGCGGCGTGCTGGCGGCGGCGCCCTGCCTCGTGCTCGGGCGGATCGCGCCGTTCCTGCTGCGCTGGCCCGCCCGCCTCGACCCACAGCATCCCTGGCGCCTCATCGCACGCTGGTTTCGCGGCCGGGCCCGCATCGACTACTTCAACATCGTGAGCCACCACTTCATGAGCCGGGCCGAACTCGCCACGGCCGTGGGTCAGGAACGGCTCGCTCTCTGTGTCTTCAAGGCGCCGGTCGGCGACAAGCTCGTGTCGATGTGCGAGCTGAACGCGCTCGGGTTGCGGGACCGGTACTATGCCGAGCTCCGGGACGCCGAGGGCCGACGCGCACAACCGATGCTGGCAGCCCAACGGAAGTAGAGCACTGGTCGCGGTCCGCCACGTGCTTCCTCACACGGCTGACAAGGAAGACTCGGAGGGAAGACTCTCGGCCTAGCGGATCGGGCCGACGACCAGGTCTCGGGGCTTCCCCTTCAGGAAGTGCTCGACGTTCTCGACGGCGCGGAGCAGGCCGTCGCGGATGACCTCGGGCGTCTGCCCCGCATTGTGCGGCGAGCAGATCACGTTCGGCAGGGCGAGGATCGGGTCGTCAGGGGCCAGCGGCTCCTGGTGGAAGACGTCGAGGCCCGCGCCCATGATCCTCTTCTCCTTGAGCGCGGCGAGGAGCGCGTCGCGGTCCACGAGCACGCCGCGCCCCGTGTTGACCAGGATGGCCGTCGGCTTCATCAGCCCGAGCTCCTTCCGGCCGATGAACCCGCGGGTCTCGGAGCTCAGGCGCACATGCAGGCTGATGACGTCCGCCCGAGCCAGGATCTCTTCCTTGGAGGCGGGCTTGGCGCCGGCTTTGCTGATGCGGGCCTCGTCGCCGAGCGCCGACCAGCCCAGGACGTCCATGCCGATGGCCTTGCCGAGCGCCGCCACGCGGGCGCCGATCGTGCCCATGCCGAAGACGCCGAGCGTCTTGCCGAGCAGCTGGGTCAGCAGTTCGCGCGGCCACTTGCCCTTGCGCATTTCGGCGTCCAGCGTGGTGATCTTCCGCGCCACCGCCAGCATCAGCGCCAGCGCGTGCTCGGCCACGGCGAAGGCGTTCACGCCCGGCGTGTTGCACACGGTGATGCCGCGCATGCCGGCCGTGTTGAGGTCGACGTTGTCGGTGCCCGTGCCCCAGACGGAGACCATCTTCAGCGCGGGGCAGGCGGTGAAAACGGCCTCGCTGAACCGCGCGTGGGCCCGGATGTTGATGGCGACCTCCGCACGGCCGATGCGCCGGATCAGCTCCTGCTCCGCGTCGGCGCCGCGCTCGGTAAAGACCGCGACTTCGCCGAGCATTTTCGCCCGCTCGTGGGCGGGGGTGCCCTCGAAGACCGAGGGGAAGTCGTCCGGGACGACGATCATGCGGCGGCGTCCGCGAAGATGGCCTGCGCCGCGCCGACGCAGGCCCCGGCCTCGCTTCTGTAGCCAAGCTCGCGGAGCGTCATCTCGAGCGCCGAGAGCGTCGGCAGGATGTAGAGCGGGCTCGCGGTGATGCCCATGTGGCCGACGCGCAGCGTCGTCGTGCGCATCTTGTCGAGCCCGGTGCCGATCAGAATGCCGTAGGTCTCGCGCATGCGCTTGACGATGGCCGCGGGCTCGATGCCGGGCGGCGTCTTGATGCAGGACACGGTGTCGGAGCGGACGGACGGGTCGGGGAACATCTCGAGGCGCATGGCCTCGATGCCCGCGCGGAAGGCGCGGCCGGCCACGGCGTGGCGGCGGAACCGGGCCTCGAGCCCTTCCTCGAGCACGAGCCGGACAGCGACGCCCAGGGCGTGCGTCAGGTGGGTCGACATGGAGATGGGCTGCATCCGCTTGCCGCCTTCCGGCACGCGCCCGCCGCGCGAGACCGGGATCCACGAGTCCCGCCACCGCAGGAGGTCGTAGACCCACGAGGCGGCCTTGTGCTTGCGGCGCTCCATCGCCTCCCAGGCCGGCGGGGTGACGCCCACGATCGCCATGCCGAGCGGCGCGGCGAGACACTTCTGCGAGCCCGTCATGTTGAGGTCGACGCCCCACCCGTCGGTGCGCACGTCGATGCCCGCGAGCGAGGAGACGGTGTCGAGGAGGAACAGGGCGCCGTGGCCCTTGACGATCTTCCCGACCTCGGCCGCCGGGTAGGTCGTGCCCGTCGAGGTCTCGTTGTGGACCATCGTGACGATCTTGGGCTTGACGCGATCGATCTCCTTCTCGAGCTTGACGAGGTCGATAGGCTGGCCCCACTCCGCGCTGAACTCGGTCACCTCGGCGCCGATTCGCCCCATGACCGCGCCCATCAAGAGACCAAAGCTGCCCGCCACGATCACAAGGACGCGGTCGCCGGGCTCGACCATCGAGAGCGCGCTCGACTCGAGCGCGGTCTTGCCCGAGCCCGGCATGGTGATGACCTCGCCCCGCTCCGTCTGGAACACTTTCTTGAGCGCCAGGTTGATCGGCTCCAGGACGTCCACGTCGAAGGTCTGGTCGTACTGGATCACCGGCGGCTGGTTCATGGCCTGGATGACGGGGAAGGGGATTTCCGTCGGGCCCGGGATCATCAGGATCTCCCGCGCCTGCGGCATCGCCCACTTGATCGAATCCGTCTTGATCGAGCCCAATTGGGGTCTCCTCCAGCCGGCGGCCGTCAGGTGCCGGCCTGGGCGAGTTGACGCTGCTTGCGCCGGATGAGGTAGAGGTTGCGCAGGTAGACGAGAAGGCCCGCGCCCTGCCCCAGGATGAACACCGGGTCCTGGCGGTAGATCGCGTAGATCAGGAGCGTGGTCCCGCCACCGATCGAGAAGAACCAGAAGGAGACCGGGATCACGCTCTCCTTCTTGCGTTCGGAGGCGATCCACTGGACAAGAAAGCGGCTCGAGAAGAACGCCTGACCGAGGAAGCCCACCGACAGCCAGAAGTGCTCTACGGTCATCATCAATGCCTCGTTATCAATGCCTCATACGTGGAGAGCGCGCGGACGGCGTGCCCGCGCGTGCTAGAATCCCGACGGTTCACCTTACCGGAGACCGTAGGAAGCCGCAAGGGGATTCCTCCTGGTGCGAGCCATCGATCGGACGCTCGTCGACGAAGTGTGGCGCGACATGACCGGGTACGCGCCCGCCCGCATCGCGAGCGAGGCGCAGGTCTTCCTCGATCTCCAGCCCCACGCCGCCGCGTTCTCCCAGGCCGTCACGAGCGCTTTCGATCCCGCCGTTCAGAAGGCGGCGCTCGGTCTCGCCTTCCTCCTCTTCAAGGTCCTCGAGGCCAGCCTGGGCCGTCCGTTCCCGCTGCTCGCGGAGGACCGCGTCTTGGCGGCCTACGCCCTAACCCAGGCGTGGCTCGGCGAGCACGACGGCGCGGCGCCCGCCCAGATGCTCGAGGCGCTCGAGCACGGGGAGCATCCGAGCCTGCCGGCCTACATCCTCTCCGTGTTCTACGAGGGCGGGACGGCGGCCGGCGACTACGACGAGACCGTGCGCGCGAGCCTCTTCTGCCTGCTCAAGACACTGACCGATGCGCTCGACCTGGGGCGCGTAGAGGAGGCGTGATACCCCGGGCAGCGACGACCTAGGCGGGTTCTGTAGGTCCTGAGATCACCGCGAACACCAGCGCACCGCCCCGACTCGTGACCGTGTGCACGCAGCCCGGCGGACGTCGAGCGTAGTTCCCCGCGGTGCAGACGCCCGTGTCGTCCGCGACCTCGCCTTCGAGCACCCAGATCTGCTCGTCGCCGATGTGGCGGTGACGCGCGATGACGGAGCCGGGCGTGTAGCGAATGAGGACGGCCTTGTGGCGGCCGTCGGCGTCCTCCCAGAGGGTTTTCCAGAAGACTCCGGGCCGCCGCTCGACCCACGGAACCTTGTCGCTGGCGGCAAAGAAGCTGACGGGGGGCGTCGTCATGCGGATTCTCCTCGGGCCGGCTATTTGGCGCCGGTTTCCTTCAGCGCCGCGCGAACCGCCTCGCGAAAGGCTTCGATGGGCTGGGCGCCGACGAGCGGCGTGCCGTTGACCACGAAGGTGGGCGTGGCCCGGACACCGATCGCGTGGCCCTCTGCGACGTCGGCTTCCACCTGCTTGCGGAGCCTGCGGGTGTCGATGCAGGTGGTGAAGGCGTCGCGGTCGAGGTTGAGGCGGCCGGCGTAGCGGATGAGGTCGTCGCGCGAGAAGTCCGGCACGCTGAGATACAGGAGATCGTGGTACTCCCAGAAGACGCCCTGCGCCCCGGCGCAGCGTGCCGCCTCGGCGGCGGGCAGCGCGCCTGCGTGGGAGGGCAGCGGGAAGTCCTTGTGGACGACCCGCACCTTGCCCTTGAACTCCTGCAGCACCTGGTCCAGCACCTGCTGGACGCGCTTGCAGTAGGGTCACTGGTAGTCGGAAAACTCCACGATGGTGACGGGCGCATCGGCGGCCCCGCGTGCGAGCGCGGGGTCGATGGTCACGCTGCGGGTCTCGGCCGCGCAGGCCGCGCCCCAGAAGAGCGGCGCGCACAGGGACGCCACGAGCAATGGTCTATAATGGAATCGACGCACGGTTCGACCAGTATACGCCGAGACGCTCCGGATTCGCCGGTTCACCGAACGGAGGCGCAGATGGGATTCCTGGTGCGGGTCGCGGTCAACGCGCTCGCGATCATGCTCGCCGCGTCCATCCTGCCGGGTATCGGCGTTGACGGGATCGTCCCGGCGCTGGCCGCGGCCGTGCTCCTCGGCCTCGTTAACGCCTTCGTCCGACCCGTCCTGCTCATCCTGACGCTGCCGATCACGCTCGTGACGCTCGGACTCTTCCTGCTGGTGCTCAACGGGCTCTGCTTCTGGCTGGTGGCCTCGCTGGTCAAGGGCTTCCACGTGGCGGGCTTCGGCTCGGCCATGCTGGGCGCGCTCGCGGTCAGCGCCGTGAGCTGGATCGTCACGGCGCTCATCAGCGACAGCGGCAAGGTCGTCGTCATCACCAATCGACCGCCGGGCTGAAAACGGGACGGCGCCCCGGCTCAGCCCGGCCGGCCGTGTTGCGCGCTACGCGGCTCTGCCTTCCTCGACCGAGGTGATGATGTAGGTCCCGCTCTTCGAGTCCTTCTCCAGCGTCACGATCTTCTGCTTCGCCGCCTCTTCCAAGAGCTTCGAGAAGGTCGAGTAGCCGTAGTAGGACTCGTTGAAGGCGGGGTTCTTCCGCTGCATGGTCTGCTTGACCATGGAGCCCCAGAGCGTATCCTTGTTCTCGCGCTGGAGCGCCTGGATGGCCTCGATCAGCTGCGCCATCGCCTCCATCTTCTTCTCCGGCATCCCGCGGAGCGCCGTAGTCTTCTTCGAGTCGCGGATCAGGTCCTCGTAGAAGATGAACTCGTCGCAGTTGCCGACGAGCAGCTCCGACGAGGACGACTTGACCCCGAGCCCGATCACGTAGCGGTCGTTCTCCCGCAACTTGGAGACCAGCGGCGAGAAGTCCGAGTCGCCCGAAACCAGCGCGAAGCTGTCCACGTGCTGCTTGGCGTACGCCAGATCCATGGCGTCCACGACCATGCGGATGTCCGCCGAGTTCTTGCCGCTGTAGCGGCTCTGGGGGACGTCGATCAGCTCGATGGCGTGCTCGTGGAAGGGGCGCTTGTACTCGGCGTAGCGGTTCCAGTCCGCGTACGCCCGCTTGACCATGATCTTGCCCTTCTCGACGAGCCTCTCGAGGACCAGCTTGATCTCGAACTGCTTGTACTGCGCTTCCTTCACTCCTCGGACGATGTTCTCGAAATCCATGAACATCGCCAACTTCCTGTCATCGCTCATCCAATACCTTTCCTGTTCGGGTGTTGCTCAATGGCGCCAGTGGTTCCGGGAGGGCCCGTGCCCACCCTCTCGCCATCTATCAGTATAGGGGGTTACCCGGAGCTATCCAACCTCTAAGCCGGGGCGCCGGCGGGGCCCCGGAGGGTAGAATTGACAGGGGCGTGACACCCGAGCGCCTGGAGGCGGTAGGCTCATGGCCATGAAGAGACCTTGGACGCGGACAGCGGTGGGGACGCGGATGGCGGCGGCGGGGCTCGTATCGGCGCTCGCGTTCTTGGCCATGCCGCCCGGACCTGAGGCCTTCACGGCGCGGGTCGGGCGGCCCGCGCCCGAGATCACGGGCGGGCCGTGGATCAACAGCGAACCCCTCAGCATCGAGAAGCTGCGCGGGCGCGTGGTGGCCGTGGAGTTCTGGACATTCGGCTGAATCAACTGCAAGAACGTGATCCCGCAGTTGCGGGACTGGCACGGGAAGTACGAGAAGGACGGCCTGACCATCGTCGGCGTGCACGCCCCCGAGTTCACCTGGGAGCGGCCGTACGACAAGGTGGTCAAGGCGACCAAGGATCTCAAGGTCGCCTACCCGGTGGTCCAGGACAACGAGTTCACCATCTGGAAGCGCTTCGGCAACCACTACTGGCCGGCCCTGGTGGTGGTGGACAGGAAGGGTGTCGTCCGCTACACCCATATCGGCGAAGGCAACTACGAGGAGAGCGAGGCGCTGATCAGGAAGCTGCTCGCGGAGAAGTGAATCGGGCCCGCCTCCTTATCTTCGGGGCGGTCATCGCCGCCACCGCCGTCCTGGCGGTGCTCGGCTATGTCTCGCTGCGCCAGTGGCAGG
>Ga0209726_10003140_pt1 | contig 23040 bp, 20 predicted proteins | sample Subgrocontami54m_FD_187453 | JGI IMG/M metagenome (GOLD analysis project Ga0209726, IMG submission 187453) | Subsurface groundwater microbial communities from S. Glens Falls, New York, USA - GMW46 contaminated, 5.4 m (SPAdes) (version 3) | ecosystem: Environmental > Aquatic > Deep subsurface >... | reverse complement strand
GTTGAACTCGCGCATCATGCGGTCCACGATGATTTCGAGATGCAACTCGCCCATGCCGGAGATCAACGTCTGGCCGGTGTCCGGATCGGTGTGGCAGCGGAAGGTCGGATCTTCCTGCTGGAGCTTGGCCAGGGCGTGGGTCATCTTGTCCTGGTCGGCCTTGGTTTTGGGCTCGATGGCCACGGAAATCACCGGCGCGGGGAAATCGATGTTTTCGAGAAGAATGGGTTTGGCTTCGTCGCACAGCGTGTCGCCGGTGGTGACACTCTTCAAGCCGACGCAGGCGGCGATATCGCCGGACTGAATGGAATCAATTTCTTCGCGCTTGTTGGCGTGCATGCGCAACAGGCGGCCGACGCGCTCGCGCGTGCTCTTCGTGGAATTGAAGATGTAGCTGCCGGCATTCAGCACGCCGGAATAAACGCGGATGTAAGTGACGTGTCCGACGAAGGGGTCGGTGGCAATCTTAAAGGCCAGGGCGGAAAACGGTTGCTCGTCACTGGCGCGGCGCAGAACGGCTTCGCCCGAGTCCTTGGTGAGGCCTTCTACCGGCGGCACGTCCAGGGGCGACGGGAGATAATCCACGACGGCATCGAGCAGCGGCTGGATGCCCTTGTTCTTGAAGGCGGCACCGGCAACGACCGGCACGAGCTTGAGCGCAATGGTGGAGCGGCGCACGGAGGCGCGCAGCTCTTCCGTCGAGAGGTCGTGGTTTTCCAAAAATTTTGCGAGGACGAGATCGTCATGCTCGGCGATGTACTCAACAACTTTCGCGCGGTGCTCGACGTAAAATTCCTTGTTGATGGCGGAAGCTTTGAGGGCGGCCTCAATTTCAGGGCGGGAGGCCACAAACGCGGCATCCCAGAGTTTTTCCACTTCGAAAGTCTCGAACTTAGCGCCGAGAGTTTCTTCCTGCCAAATCATAGCTTTCTGCTCGATGAAGTCGATCACGCCGATAAAGTTGTCTTCCTTGCCGATGGGAAACTGGATGGGGACGGGGTGGGCGGAAAGTCGCTGGCGCATCGTGCGGATACAATGATCAAAATCGGCGCCGACGCGGTCCATCTTGTTGATAAAGGCGATGCGCGGGACGCGATACTTGTCCGCCTGGCGCCACACCGCTTCGGACTGCGGCTGCACGCCGGCCACGGCGTCAAACACAGCGACGGCGCCATCGAGCACGCGGAGCGAGCGCTCGACTTCCACGGTGAAGTCCACGTGGCCCGGGGTGTCGATGATGTTGACGCGGTGCTCCATGCCGAAGCGCTTCCAGAAGGCGGTGGTGGCGGCAGAGGTGATGGTGATGCCGCGCTCGCGCTCCTGCTCCATCCAGTCCATGGTGGCGGTGCCTTCATGGACTTCGCCGATCTTGTACGTCACGCCGGTGTAGAAGAGGATGCGTTCGGTACACGTGGTCTTACCGGCATCAATGTGGGCCATGATGCCGATGTTGCGCGTGTGCTCGAGTTGTGTCTGGCGTGGCATTGCGTTCTTTTTCTTTAGCGGGCGACCTGCCGGTCGCCCCTACAAATCCGTTACCAGCGATAATGGGCGAAGGCTTTGTTGGCCTCGGCCATGCGGTGCACATCTTCCTTTTTCTTCACCGCGCCGCCCTTGCCGTTCGCGGCGTCCATCAGCTCGTCGGTGAGGCGTTCAATCATGGTCTTGCCGGCGCGATCGCGGGAGTACTGCAACAGCCAGCGGATGGCCAGCGACTGCTTGCGGAACTGATTCACTTCCACGGGCACCTGGTAGTTGGCGCCACCCACGCGGCGGCTCTTCACTTCCACCAATGGCTTCACGTTCTCGACAGCCTTTTTGAAAACCTTCAGCGGGTCGTCGTTGGTTTTCTGCGCGATGTTTTCCATCGCGGTGTAAAAAATTTTCTGCGCCTTGGAGCGACGTCCCTGCCACATCATCGAGTTGATGAACTTCTGCACGAGGTCGCTGCCGTACACCGAATCATTCGGAACCACGCGGCGCGAAACAAATCCTTTACGAGGCATTTCCCTTCCCCCTTATTTCTGCGCGGCCTTGGGCCGCTTGGCGCCGTACTTGCTGCGCCCCTGCTTGCGGTTCTCGACGCCGGCGGTGTCGAGCGTGCCGCGAATGACGTGATAGCGCACGCCGGGCAGGTCTTTCACGCGGCCGCCGCGCACGAGCACGATGGAGTGCTCCTGCAAATTGTGACCGACGCCGGGAATGTACGTCGTGACTTCAATGCTGTTGGTGAGGCGGGCGCGAGCAACCTTGCGCAGCGCGGAGTTGGGCTTCTTCGGCGTCTGCGTGTACACGCGAATGCATACGCCGCGCTTTTCCGGACAGCCCTGCAGCGCCGGCGACTTGGTCTTGGCCTTCACCTGCTCTCGACCGTAACGAACCAGTTGTGAAAACGTTGGCACGGCTCTCCCTCAATCCAGCAAAAATTCTTCTCGCCCGCGTGCGCCGAGACGTACGCGGACTCATAATGTCGGATCAACCGACAAGAAAGGTCAGTTGCAACCAGGACCGTTAAGAGACTCCGCACCCGTGCGTATTCGGCAAGCGAACAACACTGGGCAGAACGGAGAGGCTTACTCGGCTTTGCGGGGCTGGCGCCCCATTCCGGCCGCTCTCCTCACTTCATTCCGTCGAACTTGTTCTGAAGGAGGAGACCTACCCTTCTACAACACCCATCAGGGCCTACAACTCCCTGACAAAACGCTAAGTATAAGGAAAACAGGGGTGCCTGTCAAACAGAAAACGGGAAGAAAAAGAGGGCGGAGTGGAAAACCTTTCGCCGGGCGTTCGCCTGGCATTGATTTGGGACTCGGTGTTCAGAAGGGGGGCTGGACTGAAAAAGCTTCGACGCTGAACTCCGAAGTGCTTTTGAACGATCTTCGAAAAGCAGAATCTTCCGTATAGTATTGTATACACAACACTTATACTTACATTGGAGCTTGTAGTCAGACGAATCGAGTCCCCTGCTTGCGAGCTGAAGGAATCACTTGGATGCAAGATGAATCACCGTTCGGAAACGGAGCTTTACGCTTGGAGAAACATTCAATAGACTGCGGAGGCAGAGATTGAGAGGAGAATTGCGAATGCCGCGAGGGCGCTTGGAAAAAACACTGCTGGGGCTGATGGTGATCCCCGCAATGCTGTTGGCGCAGTCCACCCCGCCGAATCAGAAAGCGGTGCAGCCGGCGGCGCAAACCAAGGCAGAGGAAAAGAAGGCGCCGAATTATTCGCAGGAGGCGTTCGTCTTTGAACAGTGGCACACGCGCGTGCGGTTCGAAGCGGACGGAACGTCGCGGCAGGAATCGCTGGCGCGGGTGAAGTTGCAGAGCGACGCTGGCGTGCAACAACTGGGCGAGCAGAACATCGGCTACAACTCCGCGAACCAGAAAGTGCAGATCGAGTACATCCGCGTACGCAAAGCCGACGGCAGCGTGGTGACGGCTGGAGCGGAGGCCGTGCAGGATTTGAGCACGGCCATCGCGCGGGAAGCGCCCGTCTATACCGATTACCGCATGAAGCACGTGAGCGTGCCGGGGCTGCGGCCGGGCGACACGTTGGAATACAAAGTGGTCACGCTGACGGAAACGCCGCTGGCGCCGGGGCATTTCTGGTTCGACTACGACTTTGAAAAGAACACCATCGTGCTCGACGAACGGCTGGAGATGGACGTGCCCAAATCGCGGGCCGTCAAACTGAAGACGCATCCGGACCGCGAACCGTCCATCACCGAGCAGGGCGACCGCAAAATCTACACGTGGACCAGCCGGAACCTGGAACGTCCGGCGGAAGACGCGGAGAAAAAACCGAAGCGCGAGGAGCCGAAAGGGCCGGCGGTGCAGTTGACCACGTTCCAGAGCTGGACGGAAGTCGGGCAATGGTACGCCACGCTGGAAAAAGACCGCGTCGTTCCTACCGCGGAAATTCGCGCGCAGGCGGCAAAGCTGATTGAGGGCCGCACAACGGAGATGGAGAAGATTGAAGCGCTCTACGATTTTGTGGCCAAAAATTTCCGCTACGTGAGCCTGTCCTTTGGCGTGGGCCGCTACCAGCCGCACGCCGCGAGCGAAGTTCTGGCCAACCAGTACGGCGACTGCAAGGACAAGCACACGCTGCTGGCGTCGCTGCTGGAGGCCGCGGGAATCCATGCAGAAGCGGTGCTCATCGCGTCGCAAAGAAAAATGGATGAGGAGATGCCTTCGCCGTCGCAGTTCGATCACTTGATTACGACGGTGCGCGCGAAGGCGGAAGGCGACAAGGCGGCCGCAGCGAAAGAGACGGACATCCTGTGGATGGACACCACGCCGGAAGTGGCGCCGTTCCGGCTGCTGAGCGCGAACCTGCGCGGGAAGAGGGCGCTGCGGATTTCGCGCGACACGCCGCCCAGCCTGGTGGAGACGCCGCAGGACCCGCCGTTTGCGTCCTCGCAGTCCGTTGAAATCGAAGGCAAGCTGAGCGAGCTAGGAAAATTGACGGCGCGCATCAAGTACACACTGCGCGGCGACGCTGAGCTGGGGCTGCGCGTGGCGTTCCGCCGCACGCCGCAAAACCAGTGGAAGCAGATCGCGCAGTGGGCGGCCATGAGCGACGGCTTCCGCGGCGAGGTGGGCGAGATCAAAGTGGGCGACCCCGCGGCGACGCGCGAGCCGTTCCAGTTTGAGTACGCGCTGACGCAGCCCAATTACCTCGACTGGTCGAGCAAAAAGTCGCAGATGAATGTGCCGCTGCCATCGATGGGATTGCCCAACGCGCCGGAAGAAAAGGAAGGCGGTGCGGAAAAGGTGGAGCTGGGCACGCCGATGGATGCGGTGACGAAATTGTCGCTGGAGCTGCCGGCCAATTTCACCGCGCGGGCCCCGGTGTCGGTGACGGTGATGCGGGATTATGCGGAGTACCGCTCCACGTACAAGATGGAGCAGAACGTGTTGCGCGCCGAGCGGGTGATGAAGTTCCGCCTGCGGGAACTCCCCGGTGAGCGCAGCGGCGACTACCGCGCCTTCCAGCGCGCGGTGCGCAATGACGAAGGGCAGGACCTCTGGGTGGAGAGCACCGTCGCGGCGGGAGCGCCGGCCATTCCGGAAAGCGCCAAGGCGCCGGAACTCTACGAATCCGCTGCGGCGGCGCTCAAGAACGGGAATTTCAGCGTGGCGGTGGAGCTTCTCAAGCGCGTGACCCAGCTCGAGCCCAAGCACAAATCCGCCTGGAACAACCTGGGTCGTGCCTACCTCGAGCTCCAGCAGCGGGAGGAAGCCGTCGCGGCATTCCGCAAGCAGATTGAAGTGAGCCCCTTTGACGAGTTCGCTTACAACAACCTGGGGTTGGCGCTCTGGCAGCAGCAGAAAAAGGACGAGGCGGCAGGCGCGTTCCTGAAGCAAATCGAACTTGTGCCGCTGGACAAGTATGCCCACGGCAACCTGGGGATGCTCTACCGCGAGCAGAAAAAATACGCGGAGGCCGTGCCCGAGCTGGAAAAAGCCACCACGCTGACGCCCAATAATCCGCTGCTGCATGTGAGCCTGGGACAGTGCTACCTCAACCTCAACCAGGTGGAGAAGGCCATGGAGGCATTCGACAAAGGGGTGGAGTTGGCGCCCGCGCCACCGGTGTGGAACAACGTGGCTTACGAGCTGTCGCTGCGCAAGGTGCGCCTGGAGCGCGCACAACAGTATGCCGAATCGGCCGTCGCGGCAACCGCGGCCTACCTGCGCAACATTCAGCTGGAGCGTGTTTCGCTCACCGATCTGCAGCAGGTCGCGGCGCTGGCCACCTACTGGGACACGCTGGGGTGGGTGTACTTCCAAAACGGAAACGTCGAGAAAGCGGAGAAATTTGTGCGCGCGGCGTGGCTGCTGGGACAGCACGGCGAAGTGGGTGACCACCTGGGACAAATCTACGAGAAGCTTGGACGCAAGCAAGAGGCGATCCGCATGTATGCCCAGGCCATGAGGGCTGTGCGGCCGGTGGCCGAAACGAAAGCGCATCTGGCCGCGCTGGCCGGCGGCGCGGACAAGATGGAAACCCTCGAACAAAAAGGTGGCGAGGAATTGGCCGCGGTGTTTGTCGTGCAGCTCGGGAAACTGCTGAAGGAAAAAACGGAAGCTGATTTTTTCGTAGTCTTCAGCCCAGCGAGCGGCAGCACGCCGGAAGAAGTGAAGTTCATTCGCGGAAGCGATAAGGCGAGGCCGCTGGCAGAAGCACTGCGCGGGGCGAAGTATCAAACGGCATTCCCGGACGAGACGCCGACGCGCATCGTGCGCCGCGGCACGCTCAAGTGCCAGCCAGACGGGGGCTGCATTTTTGTGCTGCTGCCGACGGATCAAGTAACTTCCGTGCAGTAATCAGCGACCAGAGTTCTGCGCACAAAGCAGATGGTGAAAGAAAGAACCTCTGTCCCCACGCGCTGCTTCGGGACTCCGGATGGCGTCGCTCAAAATCATAAACAACTGAAAAAGAAAAACGGGGCACGGAAGGCCGCGCCCCGGAGGGATGCTTGCGGCTGGACACGACCTATTTCTGGTCGGCCGTGGTGTTGGTGCGACGGCCGCGCCGGCGAACCACGTTGGCGATAGCGATCAAGCCCGAACCAAAGAGAGCCAGCGTAGCCGGCTCAGGGACCGGAGAAGGCGGAACGATGATGATGAACTCCTGCACCTGGCCAGTGCGGTAGACAGGGCCGATGTTTGTGACCACGCGGAAATTGCCGAAGCTCATGGAGCCGAAATTGGCGGCGGCCAGCGCGAGCCAGGAATTGGATCCAGCGGAGTCGGGCGCAAGCGACGGGTTGAAGAGGTTCCAGAGAGCGTATTGCAGATTCACATAGTCCGACGTGTGAGTTGGGAACTGATCGATCAGCCAGGCGGCCTGCTGGTAAAGCGCCAGACCATTGGGCAAGCCGCCGTAGCGAGTGTTGCTCAGGTTCGATCCGTTGGTAATCGTGCTTAGGTTGGCTTCCCAAACTTGATTGAAGTGGACGGAGTTGGCGATGTCCACACAGTAAAGAGTCACCGGCGAGCCGTTCATCGTGCCGTAGTAAGGGCTCACGTAATAGTGGCCGTTAATGGCGCCGTTGACGCCGGTGAATTGCATGGTGACCGAGTCCGCGTGAATGGCGGTGGCGATCAACAGAATAGGCAGAAGCAGCCAAACTTTGCGGAGTTTCATCAGGGCCTTGTCCTCTTTTGTGTGCAGCTCTAACGCACCTGTCGTTTTGCGGGCGGCCATTGCGCAAATGAATGGGGCATCCGTACTGCGCACGCACGCTGGAAGCTCCAGTACTCCCGCTATTTTGGGACATTCGTAAGTTATTTAATTTCTTATGGTTATGGGTAGTTTAGGCAAGTTGGTGAGAAGTTGGGACGCGGCGGGGTGATTAGAAACGGAGGAAATCGGTACTCATGCCGATGTGGCATGAAGGGCTACAGGGAAGAAAACGCACGGCGCTAAACAGACATGACTTCTTTTTCCTTAGTGGCGGAGAGGTCCTCGAGTTTCTTGATTTCGGCGTGAGTGACTTTTTCGAGTTCGTCCAGCGTGCGCTTCTTTTCGTCCTCGCTAATTTTCTTTTCTTTCTCGAGCTTTTCGACGGCTTCCTTGACGTCGCGGCGAATATTGCGGACCGCGGTGCGATGGTTCTCCAGAACTTTGTGCAGGTGCTTGACGAGTTCCTTGCGGCGCTCCTCGTTGAGCGAGGGGATGGGCACGCGGACAATTTTTCCGTCATTGGCGGGATTGAGGCCGAGGTCGGCGGTGCGGATGGCCTTGTCCACCAGCGGCACCACGCTGGGATCCCAGGGCGCAATGACGATCATCGTCGGCTCGGGAACGGAGAGCGTGCCGAGCTGGTTGAGCGGCATGGGTGTGCCGTGGTAGTCCACGCGAATTTGGTCGAGCAGGCTCACGTTGGCGCGCCCGGTGCGCAGGCCGGCAAGCTCCTTGCGAAAATCTTCCACGGCTTTTTCCATGCGCGTCTTCGACTGGGCCATGGCTTCTTTGGTGTTGTTGATGGTGGTCATCGTGAGTAGTTCTCCAAACGGCCCCGCCTCTGAAGAGGCGGGCTACAGATGGGAAATGACGGGCATTACGTGCGGACGGTGGAGCCGACTTTTTCGCCCAGCACCACGCGCTTGATATTGCCCGGCACGGACAGGGCAAAAATAATGATGGGCAGCTTATTGTCCATGCACAGGGAAATGGCGGTGGAGTCCATCACCGAAAGTCCCTTCTGAATCACGTCCATGTGGCTGATGGTTTCAAATTTTTTCGCGCCGGGAACTTTTTCCGGGTCGGCGTCATAGATGCCGTCCACGCGCGTGGCCTTGATGATCACCTGGGCGTGGAGTTCCATGGCGCGCAGGGCGGCGGCGGTGTCCGTGGAAAAATAAGGATTGCCGGTGCCGGCGGCGAAGATGACGATGCGGCCTTTTTCCAGGTGGCGCATGGCGCGGCGGCGGATGAACGGCTCGGCCACTTGATGCATTTCGATGGCGCTCATCAGGCGCGTGAAGCAGCCCTGCTTTTCCAGTGCGTCCATCAGCGCCAGGCCGTTGATGACCGTGGCCAGCATGCCCATGTGGTCGCCGGTGGCGCGGTCAATGGCCAGCGATTTCTGGCGCGTGCCACGGAAGATGTTGCCGCCGCCAACCACGATGGCCAACTGCACGCCGAGCTCATAAGCCGCCTTCACTTCCTTGGCAATGGCGTGGACCGTTTCCGCGTGAATGCCGTAACCCTGCGGGCCCTGGAGGGATTCGCCGGAAAGCTTCAGGACGACGCGCTCGTAAGCGCATGCAGGTTTCTGCATATCTTTTGCAGGCGTATCCGCGATGGCCATTCGTGCGCGCCCCCTTGCGCGCCGGTCGGAAGGCATTCTAGCAGGGAGAGGTGCCAGGTGCTAGGTGATAGGTGTTAGGGTCTAGAGTAACGACGAGGATTAGACAGCGACTGGCTTTCCAGCCTCATCCGGACCGCTTGATGTAGCGCCTGCGCCAGCCGAAGAAGTACTCTCGCCGACCTTGAAGCGAACGAAGCGGCGGACAGAGATGTTCTCCCCAATCACAGCAATGCGCTGGGCGATGAGGTCCTTGATGGTGACGGACTCGTCCTTGATGAAGTGCTGCTCGTAGAGGCAGGTTTCCTCGTAGAACTTCTCCATTTTGCCGGTGACGATTTTTTCGATCACCGGGTCGGGCTTGCCGGTGGCGCGAGCCTGCGCGCGGTAAATTTCGCGCTCGCGATCGAGGATTTCCGGCGTGACTTCCTCACGGCGGACGAAGCGCGGATCGAGCGCGGCGATGTGCATGGCGATTTCGTGGCAGAGATGCTGGAACTGCTCCGTGCGGGCGACGAAATCGGACTCGCAGTTAATCTCCACGAGCACGCCAATCTTGCCGCCGGCGTGGACGTAGTGGCCCACGAGGCCTTCGCTGGCCGCGCGGGCGGACCTCTTCTGCGCGGCGGCCTGGCCCTTTTTGCGGAGAATATCAATGGCCTTCTCGATGTCGCCGCTGGATTCGACCAGTGCGGCGCGGCAGTCGCTGAAGCCAGCGTTGGTGCGTTCGCGTAGTTCCTTTACGAGCTGGGCGGGGACATTCGTCTGCTGCTGAGGTTGTGTCGTCATGTCGTCTTTCGGGCCCTTCTTTTTGTCGTCATCCTCTTTTTCTGATGCTTTGGGCTTTCTGATTGAAGCAGCTCGCCCTTTACTGCTGGACTTGCTCCGCCGTTTCGCTTTCCTCTTTCCTTGTGATCGCTTTCGTTTTCTGGCCATCGGCCTGTTTCAATTCACTGGCAGGCCCGATGCCCGCCCGGCTGAGATGTAAAGCGCCTGACTAAGAAAAGGGCCCTGCGCAACCTGGACGAGGCGTCACAGGGCCAAACCGTCCCGCAAAGCGGGAAGGGTCGTGCTAGCGTTCGGCTTCGGGTTCGTCCGAGGGAACGGTCTCTGCTGCGGCCGGCTCGGTAACCGGGTCGACGATCGGCTCGGGAACCGTCTCGACGACCGGCTCGGGAAGCGGTTCGGCGCCCTCGACGAAATCGCGATTACCCTCCGCGGGTTCGTACTTGTCGTAGGCGCTGGTATCCACGTACGGCGCGTTTTCTTCGCCGGAGGCAGCGGCGCCTTCGGAAGCCTTGGCCTCGGCAATCTGGCTGCGCTCAAGAACCGAGCGGCCTTCCAATACGGCGTCGGAAATTTTGGAAGTGAACAGGCGGATGGCGCGGAGCGCGTCATCGTTACCGGGGATCACCCAGTCTACCACGTCGGGATCGCTGTTGGTGTCCACGATGGCCACCACGGGCACGCCCATGCGGCGGGCTTCTTTGACGGCAATCTCTTCGGCGTTGGAGTCAATCACAAACATCAGGTCAGGAATCGTGGCCATGCTCTCGACGCCGGCGAGATTCTGGTTCAAGTGTTTCTTCTCGCGGTCAAGCCGGGCGGCTTCCTTCTTGGAAAGCTCCGCCATGCGGCCATCCTCCGTCATGGCCTTGAGTTCCTTCAGGCGCTTGACGGACTTCTGCAGGGTGGCCCAATTGGTGAGCGTGCCGCCGAGCCAGCGGTGATTCACGTAAAACATGTTGCAGCGCTGGGCTTCTTCGGCCACCGCTTCCTGCGCCTGGCGCTTGGTGCCGACGAACAGCACGTTCTTGCCGAGCGCGGCCATCTCGCTGACGTACTTGGCCGCCTCGCGAAACATCTTCAGAGTTTTTTGCAGGTCAACGATGTGAATGCCGTTGCGTTCGCCGAAGATATACTCCTTCATCTTCGGGTTCCAGCGGCGCGTCTGATGGCCGAAGTGAACTCCGGCCTCCAGCAGCTCCTTCATGGTGATTTCAACAGCCAACGTTCCTCGCTTTCCAAGTGGATGTTTCGATCCCGCGATGCGGGACGACATCCTTTTCTTTTGCCGGCGCCTTGCCGGCCGTGAATTTACTGCCGCCTGCTATCGGGCCTTGCCGGCCTGAAGGCCGGCGCTACAACTGCCCCGTCCCGATGAATCGGGACGGGCTACAACAATCTAGCGCTTGCTGAACTGGAAGCGCTTGCGCGCGCCCTTCTGGCCGTACTTCTTGCGTTCCTTCATGCGCGAATCGCGCGTCAGAAAACCGTTGGTGCGCAGGCCCGGCCGCAGCTCCGGATTGAAGAGCGATAAGGCGCGGGAAAGACCCATGCGCACGGCACCTGCTTGTCCGCCGACGCCGCCGCCCTTGCAGGTGGCGCTAACGTCGAGGAGGTCCCGCGTCTCGGTGAACTTGAGCGGTTCGACGGCCGCGTTCAGCCAGTTCACGTTGCGGAAATAGTCGGTGACCGGGCGGCCGTTGACAACGAACTGGCCGGAGCCCACTTTGATGTACACGCGGGCCACTGCTTCCTTGCGGCGTCCGGTGCCGTAGAATTTCGTTTTGCCGTTGTCCGACATGATGGGTTGTGCGTCGCTGCTCAAAATTCCCCCTGACACTTAGGGACAGATTTCCCCATCCCGGCTTGCCGGGACGGGCTACAAACTTGGACTGGGCGGCTAGAGCGCGAGTGGCTGGGGCTTCTGCCCGGTGTGACGCTTCAGCCCTTCAGCATCGAGATAAACGCGCAGCTTGCGGGCGCGCCGCGCCTGCAATTTGTTTTTCGGCAACATGCCGACGATGGCTTCACGCACGATGCGGTCGGCTCGATTCTGCGCCTTCAAACGCTTGGCAGGCACTTCCTTCAAACCACCGGGGAAACCGCTGTGGGTCTGGTACACTTTCTGTTCCAGCTTGTTGCCCGTGAGCTTGATTTGGTCCGCGTTGATGACAATCACGTGGTCGCCGGTATCCATGGCCGGCGTAAAGACGGGCTTGTCCTTGCCCATCAGCACGCGGGCCACGCGACAGGCCAGCCGGCCCAACACCTGCCCGGCGGCGTCCACCACGTACCACGTTTTGCCTGCTGCTAGCTCTTCGGCCTCGCGGCCGCTCGGTACATACGTCCTCATGCGCTCAGCCACACCTTTCCACCCAAAGACAAACGTTAATGATACGGGAGAGTGTGAAATGTGTCAACGAAATGCTGATGAATTTAAGGAGTGAATCGGTTGAAAAGTCGAAGCGGACAAATCCTCACATCCGCCACGATCCCGCCGAGCGGGAACGCGGCGGCACGTGAGCAATAAGAACTAATCCTTGTGGGTGGCCGTAGCCGCGCGGGCGAAGGATTTCTCGGGTGCGGCGCCGGGCTGCGCGTCGCCGCGCTCGATCTCGATGGAGCCTTTGAAGTAGGCGCCATCTTCGATCATGATGCGCGCGGTGGTCAGGTCCCCGATCACCGAGCCGTCTTTCTTGATCTCGATGCGGTCGCGCGCGCGGAGATTGCCCTTCACCGTGCCGAAGACCACGATCTCGCGGGCCACAATGTCGGCGCTGACTTTGGCGCTGGCGCCGACGGTGAGCTTGCGGTCTTCGAGCGAGATGAGTCCTTCGATGCTGCCGTCCACGTGCAAGTCTTCGTTGCCGTTGATTTCGCCCTTTACGTGCAGACTGGGGCCGAGGCGCGCGCCGCTGGTGGACGCGGGCGTGACCGGACGCATTTCATTTGTCATGGAAGCGACCTCCTGCTTAAATTCGGTTACCACTGGGCGTGACGGCGTGGGCATGGGCACGGCGGATGGCGGAAGCTCCACCGCAGGCTTTGGCGGTTCGGGTTTCTTGTTGCCCCACATGTTTCACCCTCTGGTAGAAACGTCGGCCCGAACGAGGCGGACGGGACCGGGGGAAAAGCAGTGTAGCCCCCTGCTGCAAAGCGGTGCAAGGAGAAAGTTGTCCGATGTCCGTTGTCAGTTATCAGGCTGAACACGGAAAACTGATGGCTGAGAACTTCAGTATTTGCGGAGGACGCCGATGACTTTGCCCTGGATTTTGACGTCGGCGGCGGGGACGACGATGGGCTCCATCTGCGAGTTGGCGGGCTGCAGGCGGACTTTGCCGGGGCCTTCGCGATAAAAACGCTTGAGGGTGGCCTCGTCACCGCCGATGAGGGCGACCACGATTTCGCCGGGGTTGGCGACGTGGGACTGCTCGATGACAACGTAATCGCCGTCGAGGATGTGGTCGTCGCGCATGGAGTCGCCCTTTACCTGCAACACAAACACATTCTGCGAGCGGACGAAGTCACCGAGCGATATGGTCTGCTTGTCCTCGAGGGCTTCGAGCGGCTGGCCAGCGGCGATGCGTCCCACCAGTGGCAACTCGACGGCGCGCTCAATCATGTGCTCGCGGCCGGGCTTGGGAAGCGGCGTGATTTCGATGGAGCGGCTCTGGTTGTAGCCGCGGCGCAGGAAACCTTTGCGCTCGAGCGTGCCGATATGTTTGTGCACGGTGGCCAACGACGTGAGTTTCTTGCCACCGAAGCGCTTGTCCTTCAGTCCTTCGGCGATTTCCTCGAAGGAGGGCGAGTAGCCCTTCTCTTCGAGAAACGTCTTCAGGAAATCGAGCACTTGCTTCTGGCGCTTGGTCAAAACCATGGCACGCTCCCTTACGAACAATTCCGACGGGCGCAGGCAGCATAGGCGAAGACAAGGCGAAAAGTCAACAAGAAAAGGGGCCAGGGGTTAGGGATTAGGGACTAGGGAAGAGCGCAGACCAACCAACATACCGGAGTGGTAGACTGCGCGGCACGCTCGAAAAACAAAGCCACAGAGATACTGAGGTACAAAGAAATGAACGCGGAATTTAGAAAAGGCCTCAAGCAGACATTCGGGATCATCGCGCTGGTCATGGCAGCGCTGTTCGCGGGTGCGTGGGTGCAAGGCCAGGTACAACCCTTCGCCTTCGCTCAGGACAAGCAAGAGAAGCCCGCGGCGGAAGCGTTGCGCGAGCAAGCACGCGCGGCGCTGGCAAAAACGTCGGGCAAATTGAACATCGCCGGGCTGAAAAAGCCGGTGGAAATCATCCGCGATGCGTGGGGCGTGCCGCACATCTACGCAAAGACAAAGGAAGATCTGTTTTTTGCGCAGGGCTTCGTGGTGGCGCAGGACCGCTTGTGGCAGCTCGACGTGTGTCGCCGCAAAGCCATGGGCGAGCTGGCGGAGGTGCTGGGGCCGGACGCGGTAGAACGCGACCGCTTGGCGCACCTCTTGCGCTTCCGCGGCGATTGGCGAGCGGAGTGGCTGATCTATTCCGCGGATACGAAGCCAATCGTCGATTCGTTTGTGAGCGGGATCAATGCATACATCGCGTCCATCGGCGAAAACCTTCCGGTGGAGTTCAAGCTGACCGGCACGCGGCCGGGGAAATGGACGCCGGAAGTGGTGGTTTCGCGCATGGCGGCGTATCCCATGACGGGCAACGCGTCGCGCGAACTGTTGCGGGCCATGGTGGTGCGCGAGCTGGGCGCGGAGCGCACCGCGGAACTTTTTCCCAACGAGCCGCACTTGCCACCTAACTATGGCCACGGTGATCCGAGCTTGACATTAGGGGTGGCGGGCATATAGTTTTGCGCAAAGATAAAGTTGAAATCGGAAATTCCGGACTGATCTAATGCCGAGGGCTCAAAGCTTGCGGTTCCTGCCTTGGAATCTGACCGTGGAGGTGAGCGATGCCAGTCAACCCCGCCCTAGCTCCCGTCGCGCCGACCGAACGAATCTCTGCAGTCGATATGGTTCGTGGCTTTGCCCTCCTGGGCATCCTGCTGATGAACATCGTGGGGTTCGCCCTGCCGGGTAACGCCTACGGTGATCCCACCATCGCCGGCGGCGCCACGGGCAGTAACCTTGCCACCTGGGCGATCAATTACATCTTGTTCGAAGGCAAGATGCGGGCCCTTTTTTCCATGCTGTTTGGCGCCGGGGTGGTGCTCTTGAGTTCCCGCCTCGAGCAGCGGGACCCAACGGCGGGCGTTGCCGACATTTACTACCGCCGCGTCCTCTGGCTGCTGGCTTTTGGTCTCGTTCACGCCTATTTCTTCTGGGAAGGGGACATTCTCTATTTCTATGCCGTGTGCGGCTTGATCCTCTTCCCCTTCCGGAAACTGACGCCGAAGGGCCTCGTTCTGGCCGGGCTGCTTGTCTTGGCCGTGCTGGTACCGAAGAACATCCGGGAAGGGCTGGAGATGCGCTCGCAATACGAGAAGGCCACCGCCGCAGATGCCGCTGCTGCAGCCGGAAAAACCCTGACCGAAGAGCAGCGCGATGCCCAAAAGGAGTGGACCGAGAAGCTCAAAGACTGGAAGCCGTCCGCCAGCGAAATCGAAAAAGAAACTGCCGACCACCGCGGTGGCTATTGGAAGCTCTACCAGCGACGCGAGAAGTCGGTTTCCCGGGTCGAGTCGGTGGGCTTCTACCGCTGGGGGTTCTTCGATTCAGCCAGTATGATGCTGCTGGGAATGGGGCTCATCCGGCTCGGTTTCTTCTCGGCCACGCGAAGCTACCGGGAATACGCCCTGACAGCTCTCGCCGGTTATGCCGTGGGGATCGCGATAAACTCCTACGTTGCCTACTGGAATGTCCGGCTTCAATTCGAGGTCGTCCCGACGCTCTTCCGGTGGACTCCCTACGGCATCCTCAATTGGACTGGCTACGACGTGGAGAGACTGGCCGTTGCCCTGGCGCACGCCTCGGTCCTCATGATGATCTGCAAAGCCGGGCTCCTCCGGTGGCTGACTTCGCGGCTGGCGGCTGTGGGTCAGATGGCCCTGACGAACTACTTCACCCATACGATCGTCTGCACCACGCTGTTCAACGGCTACGGCTTCGGGCTGTTCGGCAAATTACAGAGGTACCAGGTCTATTACGTGGTGCTCGCAATCTGGGCCGTCCAATTGGCCGGTAGCAAGGTTTGGCTCCGCCATTTCCGCTTCGGGCCCGTCGAGTGGCTGTGGCGCTCGCTCACTTACTGGAAACGACAACCGATGCGCCTTGCCGAGCCCGCCCTGTCCATCCGCGAAGCGGTGGCCGGCACCGGCGGCTAGCTTCCCAGGCGCCGCACCCGGGCAGGCTTCATTTTCAGCTCCGTTTGGCTGCTGAGCCGTTCCTTGTTGTAGCAACGTAAATTTGTCACCCTAACAGCAACATGAGAATGTCACCCTCCTGCGTGTTGGAGTTTGGTATCTCCGTAGTAGATGGCTACCTTTCCCTCCAGGCTTTCGAAGAGTTGCACACGTGCGCCAGCGAAGCTGAAGCGGTGCGGTTGCGGCGGGATCTGGAAGCGGCGTCCGCCCCACTGCACGACGTTGTCGTTGCTGACCACCCGTTCGTGGACGAAGCAGCAGATGCGCTCGAGGTCTCGCGGAGCCGGGCGCCAGGCTTTGTCCACTTCGTAGGCGGTGCGGGCGAAGCGGGGACGCCAATACGGTCAACGCGACCGGCGGGGGGAACTACACGCAGTCTTCCGGCGCGTCCTACAGGCAGGTGCTGGACCTTTCCAACTGGGACAATTCCACGGCCACCAACACGCCGGGGCAGTCCGGCCAGCCGGAGAGCATGCATTACGACGACCTGCTGAAGCTGTGGGCGCGAGAGGAACATTTTCCGCTGGTGTATTCGCGCGCGGCCGTGGAGAAAAACGCGAAGTCGCGAATGATGCTGTTGCCGGCGCGGTGACGCAAAGAAATCAGGGGTTAGGTGCAGCGGCGAGAGGCTGCCAGATTTTGTTCGCTATGAGGAATTCGCGGATGGCTTGAAACGCGCGTTGCACTTCCGCGCCGGGAAATCCTCCGTGTTTGCCGCCGGGAACCGTGAGGAGTTGGTTGGGCACGCCGGCTTTGTCGAGCGCCTGATGCAGGCGCACGGCGTGGCTGTAGGGCACCACCGGATCGGCGTCGCCATGAATGGTGAGTACCGGCGGCAGGCCCGCACGCACGTAGGTGAGCGGGGAAACTCGTTTGGCGATTTCGTCGCGATTCGTCAGACTGCCGAACCACATAATCGCGTAGCCCTGCGCATTGGGACCGCTGAACAAGTCAGCCACGTCCGTAATGCCGAACCAGTTGACGATGGCGGCCACCTTGAGCTCGTCGGTGGCGGCGTCAGGCGGCTTGCTGAACGACCCTGGGCACTGGCGGTCGAGTCCGGCGGCGCTGGGCAGCATGCCGGTGATGAGCGAAAGATGTCCACCGGCGGAATGACCGGTGAGCACGATTTTGTTGACGTCAAAATTGTACTGCTTGGCATTGCGGATCACCCAGCGCAGCGCGCAGCGACAATCTTCCACCGCCGCTGGCGCCAGAGAATTTTTCCCGAGGCGGTATTCGACGTTCACCACCGTCCAGCCCATTTCCAGCCAGGGGAGAACTTGCAGGCTCGCCGCTTCTTTGGTGCCAGTGACCCAGCCGCCACCGTGGATGTACATGAGCGTGGGGTTGGGCGCTTTCTGGCCACGCGGTTGATACACGTCGAGCTTGGCCTCCCAGTTGTTGGCTGTGAGGTAGGTGATATTGGACTCGACTACATAGTCGGTGCTGAGGCGCACAGCGGAGGCGGCGGATTCGGGAAGCTGCGCGCGCCCCGCGGCAGGAAACGCAGCGACGAAAAAGAGAGCCAGCATCAGGCTGGTAACAATGGAAGACGTTTTTCGCATGGCTTCACCTCACGACTGCGCGCGAAGGCGCTATTCTGCAGCCTGAGGCGTAATCCCCAAAGAAAAATCGCCGATGAGGTCGTGCAGGGCTTGTTCAACATGCTGAACAAGCGTTGCAAAAGCGAAAAGAGCGCGCGGTGGATATGGTAAAATGAGGATTCGGGCGGCGGAGATTCTTCCGCTCGAGGCGCTCAGTTCAATGGAAAGAAGGTCGTAAGAATAAAGATGGGCACGATAACGCAGTCCCCTCCTGGCAAGACCCGCGAAATCCTCGAAAAGGCGGTCATCCGCTTTTGCGGCGATTCCGGTGACGGCATCCAGGTAACCGGAGGCCAGTTCACCAACACGGTGGCGCTGTACGGCAACGATCTGGCCACCTTCCCGGACTATCCGGCGGAGATCCGCGCGCCCGCGGGCACACTGCCGGGCGTGAGCGGGTTCCAGGTGCACTTCGGCTCGACGGAAGTGTTCACGCCGGGCGACTCCGTGGACGCGCTGGTGGTGATGAATCCCGCGGCGCTGAAGATGAACCTCGCGGACCTGAAAAAGAACGGCCTCCTCATCGTGAACGAGGACAATTTCGAAGCGGGCGACCTGAAAAAAGCGCAGATGACGTCGAACCCGCTGGAAGATCATTCGCTGGATGCCTACCAGCTGTTCCCCGTCGCGCTGATGAAGCTGACCAGCGCGGCGCTGAAGGACTTGGGCCTGGACGCAAAAAGCGTGGACCGCTGTAAAAACTTTTTTGCGCTGGGGATGTGCTACTGGCTCTACAACCGACCGCTGGACTCGACGTACCGGTGGATTGAAGACAAGTTCAACAAGAAGCCGCTGCTCATCGAAGCCAACAAGCTGGCCATGAAGGCGGGCTACGCATATTGCGAAGCCACGGAAGCCTTCCAGGTGAGTTATGAAATTCCGCCGGCGAAATTGGAGCCGGGGCTTTACCGCAACATCAGCGGCAATACGGCGCTGGCGCTGGGGTTTGTGGCCGCGTCGCAGCAGGCGGGTATTCCGCTGTTTCTGGGATCGTATCCGATCACGCCCGCGTCGGACGTGCTGCACGAGCTGTCCATGTACAAGGACTTCGGCGTGATGACATTTCAGGCCGAAGATGAGATTGCGGCGGTGACCTCGGCCATCGGCGCGTCGTACGCCGGCGCGCTGGCCATCACCACCACGTCGGGCCCGGGCATGGCGCTGAAGACCGAAGCGCTGGGACTCGCGGTGGCGGTGGAGTTGCCGCTGGTGATTTGCAACATCCAGCGCGGCGGGCCGTCCACGGGCTTGCCGACCAAGACGGAGCAGGCGGACCTGCTGCAAGCGCTCTACGGGCGCAACTCCGAGGCGCCCATCCCTGTGCTGGCCACGGCGACGCCGGGCGACTGTTTCTGGGTGGCGCTGGAAGCCAGCCGCATCGCGCTCAAGTACATGGTGCCGGTGATTGTGCTCTCCGACGGCTACCTGGCCAATGGCGCGGAGCCGTGGCGAGTGCCGCAGCCGAGCGAGTTGCCTGCTTTTCCGGCGCACTTCACGACCAATCCCGAGGGCTTCATGCCCTACAGCCGCGACCCCAACACGTTGGCGCGGCCGTGGGCCATTCCGGGAACTCCCGGACTCGAGCACCGCATCGGCGGCATCGAGAAACAGGACGGCACGGGCAACATCAATTACGAACCGCTGAACCACGAGAAGATGTGCCGGCTGCGCGCGGCGAAAGTGGAAGCTGTGGCGCAGGAAATTCCGGATGTGGTGCCGGCCGGGGATCCCGCGGGCGATCTGCTGATTGTGGGCTGGGGCTCGACGTACGGCCCAATCACCGCGGCGATGAAGGCGCAGCGCGCGAAAGGCCGCAAGATCGGGCATGTGCATCTGCGGTTCCTCAACCCGCTGCCGAAGAACCTGGGTGAAGTGCTCAAGCGGTACAAGAAAATTCTTGTGCCGGAGATGAACATGGGGCAGCTGGTGATGGTGTTGCGCGCAAAATACCTGGTGGACGCGCAGGGCTACGACAAAATCCAGGGCAAGCCGTTCCGCACATCGGAGATCGAAGCCAAGATGGAAGAGGTGCTGGCATGACCACGACCACGATTCCGGTGTACACGAAAAAAGATTTTCAGACGGACCAGGAAGTCCGCTGGTGTCCGGGCTGCGGCGACTACGCGATTCTTTCCGCGGTGCAGTCGGTGTTCCCGGAGCTGGGGATTCCGCGGGAGAAGTTCGTGATTGTGTCGGGCATCGGCTGCTCGAGCCGCTTCCCGTACTACATGAACACCTACGGCTTTCACACGATCCATGGGCGCGCGCCGGCGGTGGCCACGGGATTGAAAATCGTGCACCCGGAATTGGAAGTGTGGGTGGCCACGGGCGACGGCGATTCGCTCTCCATCGGCGGCAACCACACGATCCACATGCTGCGGCGCAACGTGGGTATCAAGGTGCTGATGTTCAACAACCGCATCTACGGGCTCACCAAGGGGCAGTACTCGCCGACGTCGGAGTTCGGGAAGAAGACGAAGTCCACGCCGTACGGCTCGCCGGACCGGCCGTTCCACCCGCTGTCGCTGGCGCTGGGCGCGGACGCCACGTTTGTGGCGCGCTCGGTGGACGTCTTCCAGCCGCATTTGAAGGCCACCGTGAAGCGCGCGGCAGCGCACAAGGGCGCCGCGTTCATCGAAATCCTGCAGAACTGCAACATCTTTAACGACGGCGCGTGGGAGAGCGTGGTTGAAAAAGAAGTGCGCGACGACCACATCATCGCGCTCGAACACGGCAAGCCGTTGATTTTTGGCAAGAATAAAGACAAGGGCATCCGCATGAATGGGCTGGAGCTGGAAGTGGTGCAGGTCGGCAACGGCATCGCGGAAAAAGACCTCATCGTCCACGACGAAAAAAACGAAAACCCCGCGTATGCGTTCCTGCTCTCGCGCATGGACTCCACGCCGGGATTCCCCACGCCCATCGGCGTGCTCCGCGCGGTGGAAGCCGTGCGCTACGAAGACCGCATCGCCGAGCAGATTCGCGAAGTCACCGCCAAGCGCGGCAAAGGCGACCTGGCCAAGTTGCTGCAGCAGGGCGATACATGGGAAGTGAAGTGAGATAGTTTTCAGTTGTCAGTCATCAGTCGTCAGAAGGGCGTCCGCGAAGGCGGGCGCCCTTTTTGTTTTGTGAGGAACGAAAATTGTTCATCGGCCGGCGGGAGCGGAAGCGGATGGCGCAACAGCGCGAGCGAGCTGGGACGCATCGGCGTTGAGAAGAGGAACCCAGCGGTCGCGGATGGCCATGAATTCGGCCATGTCGCGTTTGGCGACGGGATTGGCGGGCGGCAGGCGCAGGGATTCGAAATTGCGATACGCGCCGTGCTGGAGAATTCGAAAATCGAGATGCGGGCCTGTCGCGAGGCCGGTCATGCCCACCAGGCCAATGCGTTCGCCCTGACCCACATGCGCTCCGCCGCGGACGAGAATCTTCGAGAGGTGCATGTACATCGTTTCGTAGCCGTTGGTGTGCTTGATGTGCACCATGTTGCCGGCGCCGCCCTGGCGTCCGGCGAAGACCACGCGGCCGTCTCCGATGGACTGCACGGGCGCGCCTACCGGCGCGGCGTAGTCGATGCCCAGATGCGGGCGGCGGGTTTTCAGGATGGGATGGAAGCGGCTTCTGCTGAAGTGCGAGGAGATGGGCGCGCTGAACTTGAGCGGCGAGCGAAGAAACGCTTTTTGCAGAGACTTGCCGTCGGGCGCGTAATAGGCCGAACGGCCGTCGGGATCGCGGAAGAGCACGGCCTGATAGGGCGTGCCGGCGTTGTTGTACTCCGCGGCATAAAGTCTTCCGTACGAGGCAGGCTGGCCGTTGGAGTAGGTCCGCTTCTCGACGACGACGCGGAACGTGTCGCCCTTGCGCGGGTCGGTGTAGAAGTCGAGGTCCCAGCCGAAAATTTCGGAGAGCCGGATGGCCAGCTCGGCGCGCTCGCCGGCGTCCTCCACGGCGTTGAACAGCGAATCACGAATCTCGCCCGCGATGTGCACGGTTTCCGTGGTCGAAGGAATTTCCTTGATCTCTGCGCGGTACTCGCTGCCCTGCGTGAAGACCCACAACATGCAGTCGGGATCAATCTGGTAGCGCAAGGAAAGCAGGTCGCCGGCGACGGTGCGCGCGACACCCATGCCCTGCAGAAAGTCCGTGACGTTCAGCCCGTTGGGAACCGCATGCTCGGAGAAATGGGGAATCTGTGCGGCGATGAGCGGGGCGTCACTGCGAGCGAGCGCCACTTGCACGGCAAGTTGCTGTTCAATAGACGAGCGGGAATGAAACGAATAGGCGAGCAACACGGCGCCGGGAATGGCCAGTACAAGAATAAGAATCAGCAAGCGACGCCGCAAAATCTTCCCCCCGACCTTTCTAAGATTCAGCGCTCGGCCTTAACCGTCCGGTAGCGTGAATCGCAGCCAGCAGAATAGCTCAGGACGAGTTGTGACCCAAGAGCGAATCCGCGTCCAGCAGGAATGTAAAGCCGTGCCGCTATCTCATCAACACCCGGCAGCCGAAGGTGCTCCTCGAGGCACCGCGCTTGGATGGCAGCTAAAATGCACCAGATCTTTCTGCGGGAGTCGCCATCGAAAGGAATCAGGGGCTTAGCAGGACATGGAATACCGCCTCGGGGCGTGCCGCGTTCCCAAATGCGGAATCGCCCATGGCGTAGTCCATGCCGGAAAATAACCTTTCGCGGTCCGGCGCATTACTTCGTTCGTCATTACACGGGCCAGCCAGGGAGAACTAATTGCCAAAAGATGACAAGCCGTTAAAGGCTGCTCATGCCGGGGCACAACTTTCGGTGGTTCGCTCGACAGTGTCCGTCGTGCTCCAGACCCTGATTGTGATGATGGCCACGTTCTTTTCCGTCGGAGTGTTCTTAAACATCCTTGGCGTCAAAGAGGGGGGAATTCGGGAATGGTATGAAATTCTGCTGACGTGCGTGATTAGCCTCGCAGCGCTGTACCAGACTACCCTGCGTCCTCTGACACGGCTCGCCGCCGAGCATGCCGCGGCCTCCGCGGAGTCGCGCTTTTGGGCGATCGCACAATCCACGCTGGATGGCATCCTGCTGTTTGATGCCGACAAAAGAATCGCCTTCGCCAACAAAGCGGCCGAGCGGATGTTTGGATTTCGGTCCGGCAGCCTGCAAGGTCAATGCATGGAGATTCTGCTGCCGGAAGCCATCAAACCAGACTTTCGGGATAGCGTAGAGACCTTTCTTCGCACAAAGCAAAGCCCGGTGATCGGACAGGGCCCGACCGAGCGGGCCGGGCTGCGCACCAACGGGGAGCGCTTTCCCGTGGAAATCTCGGTCAGCGAACTAGTCGCAGACAGCGGCATTCAGTTCGTGGCAGTCGTGCGGGACATCAGCGCGCGCAAGTGTGCGGAAAATGAAATCCATGAGCGGACGGCGCGACTAAACGCATTGCTCGCCAACAGCCCGCTGGGCATGGTGGTGCTCGAGTC
>Ga0209726_10003135_pt1 | contig 23065 bp, 22 predicted proteins | sample Subgrocontami54m_FD_187453 | JGI IMG/M metagenome (GOLD analysis project Ga0209726, IMG submission 187453) | Subsurface groundwater microbial communities from S. Glens Falls, New York, USA - GMW46 contaminated, 5.4 m (SPAdes) (version 3) | ecosystem: Environmental > Aquatic > Deep subsurface >... | reverse complement strand
GAGCCAATCCCTGCGCTTGCCTATTCTCGTGATTGTGCTGTGCGTGAGCAGCGCCTGGGCATTCCGCGCCGTGGGTCTGCAGTATCGGCTGCAGCGCGGCGCCTTCGATGCGCGCAGCGAATGGGTGTTGCGAATGCCGCCCTATCACGACCCGCCGGTGCCAGAAGCTGAAGCACGCCTGACACCACGGCTGCGCGACGAGGCGCTGCATCGCGGCAGAACCAATCCATATCTGTTGTGGCCGCCGTTCGGGCGGCTTTGGGGAGAAAACTGACGTGGGCCACGCGAGATTCGGGAAACTCCTTCTTGCCGCCATCGCATTTCCTGGCATCGTCGCAGGTGTGATGACCGGGCTGTCGGGGATTTCGGCGTTCGTCGGGGACCATCCGTTGATCCTGGCGCCCGTGCCTCGATCGGTCGCCGAAGCCGCCGGCAACCGGGATGTCGCCGACGTCGTGGTCATGTCGGCGACGACCGACATGAATCGCGCCGAGCTGGCGCGCATCCCGCTGCGACTGCATGCGCCCGCGATGCTGACGCCGCTCGAGGCGGCGGTCGTGAGCGAACGCGCCTACATCATCACGCTGGTGCGTGACCGCGGCGCGCGTCTCGATGCCGCCACGCTTCGCCGGCTGCGCTGCATCGCCCAGGCGCGAAAGGATCGCGGAACAATCGCGTACCTGGCACAACTCGACTCCAGTCCCCTGTCATGCGAGGGTGTGCCGATTCCCTATTGATCTTCCTGATCCTCGAATTCGTCCACTTGCGGCAACCCCTCCAATTCCTCGAGGAACACAAGCGCGCGATGAGATGGAATCTCGAAGCGCTTCCCGCACGTCTTACAAGTGACGTCGTCGTCAATGCGGACCAGATGGTCCTTCACCTTGTCGAACATCGCGCGATCGCGCGCGTCGGCGCCACCGGGAACGTGCGGCTTCTTCGTGCGCCGCATCCAGCGGATGCTGTAGTCGTTGGTCCGGCGGCATCGAGGGCACTGAAAACGCGCCGGCCGCTGTTCGGGTTTCTCGGTGAAGAACTGTCGCTCGTCCATGCACTCATCTTACTTTCCCGAGTCAGAGTCAGGTGATACCCCGACTCACGTACCGGAGCCTCATTATGAGTCGGGGCATCACCTGACTCCGACTCGGTATAGACTGGAACGGTCACAGCTGCCGCACTCGGGCTCCGGCTCGGCCGCAGTTGGCTCAATGGCCGAACCAACACTGCCGACGCTCCCTCCAGAGCTTCCCGTCCTGCCGCTTCGCCGCACCGTCGCGTTTCCGCTGACGCTGCAGCCGCTTGCGGTCAATCGGCCGGTCTCTATCGAGTCCGTCAACCGCGCATTGGGATCCGATCGGCTCGTGCTGCTCCTGCTGCAGCACAGCGAGGCGGACGATCCGCACCCGGACGACGTGCACCGGATCGGCACGGTCGGCGTCGTCCGCCAGATGGCGAAGGCCGGCGGCGGCATCAACATCATCATCGAAGGGATCGCCCGCGTCCGCGCGGACGTGGTCACACGCACCGGCACCTCGATGCGCGCGCAGATCACGCCGATGCCCGAGATGGTCGAGCGCACGATCGAGGTCGAGGCGCACATGCGCCGCGTCCAGGACCTGATCGAGAAAGCCATGGGGCTGGCGACCGGCCTCTCCGAGGAGCTGCGCGGCGTCGTCATGAACATCGACGATCCGCTCCGCCTCATCTACGTCCTCGCGACGCTCATCGACATGAGGCCGGAGGACAAGCAGGCGCTCCTCGAGGAAAACAACGTCCTGAAGAAGCTGGAAGCGGTCGAAACGGCGCTCACGCGCGAGATCTCCCTTCTGGAGATGAAGAGCAAGATCGAATCGCAGGCGCAGCAGGAGATGACCGACGCGCAGCGTCAGTACTACCTGCGCCAGCAGATGAAGGCGATCCAGCAGGAGCTCGGCGAAGGCGAAGGCAACGAGCTCGTCGAGCTGCGGACGCGCATCGAAGGCGCCAGGCTGCCAGAGCCGGTCCACGCGGTCGCCATGCGCGAGGTCGATCGCCTGGCGCGAATGACCGCCGCGTCGCCCGAATACCAGATGCTGCGGACCTACATCGACTGGCTCCTCGATGTGCCGTGGTCCGTGACGACCCCCGACCGGCTCGATCCCGTCGAGGCCCGGCGGGTGCTGGACGAGGATCACTACGATCTCGACAAGGTCAAGGAACGCATCGTCGAATACCTGGCCGTCCGGAAGCTGAAGGGCGACATGAAAGGGCCGATCCTCTGCTTCGTCGGCCCTCCGGGCGTGGGCAAGACCTCGCTTGGGCAGTCGATCGCCCGAGCCATGGAACGCAAGTTTGTCCGGATCTCACTCGGCGGCGTGCGCGACGAAGCGGAGATCCGCGGACACCGGCGCACCTACATCGGCTCAATCCCCGGGAGGATCGTCCAGGCGCTGAAGCAGGCCGGGTCGATGAACCCGGTGTTCATGCTGGACGAGATCGACAAGGTATCCGCCGGCGGGTACCAGGGCGATCCGGCGGCCGCGCTGCTCGAGGTGCTCGACCCGGCGCAGAACCATTCGTTCCGCGATCATTACCTGGAGACTCCGGTCGACCTCTCGAAGGTCCTGTTCATCGCGACATCAAATCAGCTGAGCACCGTCCACCCGGCGCTCCTCGATCGCATGGAAATCATCTCGCTCGCCGGGTATACCGAGGAGGAGAAGGCCCACATCGCGCGGCGATTCCTGCTGCCACGGCAGGAAGCCGAGCATGGCCTGCCCTCCGGCATTCTGGAGATTACGGAGGCTGCCCTGCGGGTCGTGATCTCCGAGTACACGCGCGAAGCCGGTGTTCGCAGCCTGGAGCGGCAGCTTGGCGCACTGGCGCGGAAGGTCGCCGCCAGGATTGCGTCGCGGCCGGCGGACGCCGGCCCGCCGGACAAAACCATCATTGACGGCGACCAGGTGGACGACTATCTCGGGCCCGCCCGCTTCAGGAAAGAGGTGGCTTTTCGGGTGTCACGGCCCGGCGTCGCCACCGGTGTGGCCTGGACCGAGACGGGCGGCGACGTGCTGTTCATCGAAGCGACCTTGCTTCCGGGCGGAAACCAGAACATCATTCTCACGGGCCAGCTCGGCAACGTGATGCAGGAGTCGGCCCGCGCGGCCCTCAGCCACATCCGGTCGCGCGCCGAGGAGCTCGGGATCTCAGGCGATTTCCTGGCGAAGCACGATCTTCACATCCACGTTCCTGCGGGCGCGATCCCGAAAGACGGGCCATCAGCCGGTGTCACCATGGCGACAGCGATCCTGTCGGCGGCGCGGAACCAGCCGGTGCGGAAGGATGTGGCGATGACCGGAGAGATCACGCTGAGCGGCCTCGTGCTCCCCGTGGGGGGCATTCGTGAGAAGGCGCTTGCCGCACGGCGGTTCGGAATCAAGACGTTCATTCTGCCGGCGCTCAACGAGCCTGACCTCGCGGAGCTGCCTGAGGAACTCCGGCGCGACATGACCTTCGTGCCGGCGGAAACGCTCGATCAGGTAATCAAGGTCGCATTCGAGGAGACAGTTGTCACTCCTATTCAATCAGTTCAAACGGGCCGCTAGCGTGCCTGCCGGCACGGTCAAGTAAATTGCCAGCAGCGATTGTTTTCTACGTTTCCGGCCACGGCTTCGGTCACGCCTCACGGACTATCGAAGTCATCAACGCCATCCTTGTCAAGCGACCCGAAACGCGCATCGGCGTCCGGACGGCCGCGCCGCGGTGGCTCTTCGACTTGACCGTGAAGGGCAAGGTCACGTTCAGCACGCTCGAGACCGACACCGGCGTGGTCCAGGTGGACTCGCTGACGCTGGACGAAGCGGACTCGATCCGCCGCGCATCGGCGTTCCACAGCGATCTCGTCACGCGCGCGGCGAGTGAAACGCGCGTGCTGCGCGAGCTCGGCGCAGGGCTGATCGTCGGTGACATCCCGCCGCTGGCGTTCGCCGTCGGCGGCGCGTCCGGCATCCCCTCGATCGGGCTGGGCAACTTCACGTGGGACTGGATCTACGCGGATTACCCGCGCGTCCGGCTTGCGCCGTCCCTCCTCCCGGCGATCCGAACCGCCTACGGGAAAGCGTCGATGGCGCTGCGGCTGCCGATGTCCGGCGGGTTCGAGAGCTTCTCGAACGTCAAGGACATCCCGTTCATCGCGCGGCACGCGACGCGAACCCGCGAAGAGGTCTGCAAGCTGCTCAAGCTGCCGGCGGACAAGCCGATTGTGCTCGCCTCGTTCGGCGGCTACGGGATACCCGGGCTCGAGACGGACGCGCTGGCGAAGTTCAAGAAATACACCGTGATCACCACGGCGAACCTTCCTCTGGGCCGCACCCGCAAGGAGATGCCAACCGCCGAGCGTAAAGGATCGTTCATCAGCGCGAACGAAGAGGCGATGTACGACGCAGGTGTGCGCTACGAGGATCTGGTCGGAGCGGCCGAGGTTGTCGTCACCAAGCCGGGTTACGGGATCATCGCGGAGGCAATCGCCAACGACGCCGCGGTGCTCTACACCGCGCGCGGCCACTTCCCCGAATACGACGTCCTGATGGCGGAGATGCCGAAGTACGTCCGCAACGCGTTCATCGGCCACGACGATCTGTTTGCCGGGAAGTGGGAAGCGCACATAGACAAGCTGCTGGCACAGCCGAAGATCAAGAAGAAGCCCGAGACCAACGGCGCCGATGTCGCTGCCGATATTCTGTTGAAGGCGCTCGACAAGCCGCCGAAGAAGCCGAGGGGAAGGCCGAAGGTCAAGGTGTGAAACCGAACTGAGAACCGCGGTTCACTCTTCTGAGTTCACGGTTCTCGGTTCGTGTTCAAGTTCGGTTCTGAGTTCGATGTTCGGCGGCGGCCTTCGGCCGCCGCTTTTGCGTACAGGTGTCGCACGTCGACGCCAATTTGTCGAGGTAGTCGTACATTCCCCCACTGGTCGCAACCGCCCGCTCGATCAGTATCTTGGAGTGGGCGATACGGAACCACGCCCCGAGAGGTCGTCGGCCGGCGGGGCTGTCGAAGGAGGCGACGTAAATACCGGGGTTGGTACCTCCACGGCTCGTGTACAAGAAGTGCTGCCCGTCGGGCAGGAAAACCGGATACGTGTGACTGATGCCTTCGCCAGCCATCGTGACTGGCCGTGCTTGCCCGCCTGTCGCCGGTACGCGGACCAGCGGGCCGCCACCCGGCGGCGCAAAGAGGATCACGTCATCTCGACCCCATGATCCATGCGCGTCATACAGAAAGCCGGGACCAACATCGCATATTTCCTCGGGTGGACCGCCGCTCACCTTCACCTTTTTCACTTTTCGATCATTCAAGTCGAAGAACCCGATGTAGCGGCTATCCGGAGACCAGAAGAAGTCGCTGTTGTCGGTGCCGGCCAACACACGGAACTCAGAGGAGTCCAGTGCTCGCACGAAGATTCCGAGGGTCTGCTCCAGAACGGCGCTGGCAGCGATGAAGCGGCCGTCTGGCGAGATGTGAAAATTGAAATACACGCCTTCAGATTGGCCTTCTTTCGGCAGAGGGATCGCGTAGCGCAAAACGGGCTGAAAGGGCTGCGCCTCGCGAAAGTGGATGACAGAGAGCGCGGCGACGGCCACCAGGCAAACCGCAGCGACCGTCATCCACACCCATGGTCTGCGCGATAGGTCCGCGGAGTCAGCGCTTCCCGCGCTCGGTCGGGTTTCGAGAATCCATTGCAGCTCGTGAACAATGTCCATCGCGGATTGCCAGCGGGAATCCGGATCCTTGACAAGACAACGACGGATCACGTGATCCAGCGCCGGAGGAATGACTGGCTGGAGCGTCGACATTGCCGGCGGCTCTCGTTCCAGAATCGCCGCAATCAGACTCGCCGCACTGCTGCCTTCGAATGCGCGTTTCCCCGTCGCCATCTCATACATCAACGCGCCGAGGGAGAAGATGTTTTGATCGCGACCGTGCGATCGAGCCGCGTATCGCGGGCGCGATACACCTCACCCATGCCTCCGGCGCCGATGGCGGAGACGATTTCATACGGCCCGAGGCTAGTACCGGGACCAATGGACATCGGTTGTGAACGACGCGGGGATTGTAACGGATTTCAGAATGCGTCCCGGGCACTTTGGGCTACTGCGGGATACGCAGACTGTCCACAGTTTCGTCCACACGCGTTGTCCCGAGAGTTGTGGTCAACCAATCCGGCTCCACAGCCAACCAATTCGCACCTTCAGCCAACCGGTCCTGCCGATCGGCAAACCGTTCACGCCGTGCAGCTAACCATTTGCTGCGTACACCGAACCGCTGCGGGCCGTAAGCCAATCGCCGCCGGTCCGCAGCACCGCATTCGCATGCCGCAGCGGTGCACTTCCGGTCGTCACGAAGGCCATTGGGGCCTGAATGGGGAGCATTTCGCCCGTTGAGGGCAACACTTCCGCCCTGAAACGACACGCGGCGGACCAAAAGGGAGGCACTGCGGCTCAGAAGGGAGGCAATGCAGCCCAGAAGCGACGCGCTGCAGTCCAGAAGCGAGGCACTGGAGCCTAGAAGCGCCGCGCTGCGGCCCCGACGCGCCGAACGGCGAACGTGAACCGGGAACACCGAACCGAACTTGAACACGAACTGAGAAGAGAGAACCCCGAAGGGTGAACGATGGTTCTCGGTTGGGTGAACGACGCTTGTCGGCTTAATCGACCACTTGCCCCGGAGCCTGTCCCCACGTAAAGCCGTCCGACGGACGACGCAGGGTGACCATCCGCACGCGGTGGTCCGCCGCATTGCGGCCAGGCGCGCCGGTGATGACCACGTGATCGCCGATTTTGAACGTCTCTCTGGTAATGCCCTGGCCAGTCAGCTGACCAACCCCTCCCCATTCCACTCCGTATCGCACCATCGAACCATCCTTCTCCTTCACCATCACGTGCACGAAGGAGTGGGGATTCCGGAAATCCAGCTGCACCAGCTCCCCTTCGATGGTCACCGTCTGACTCTCCCGATACGTGGCCGCGAAAGAGTGATGTGCGTACGCTCGCGTGGCGGCCCCGCCAACCATCGCCGCTGCCGCGACGAACAAGACAGTCAGGCAACGCTTCATGTCGTTCCTCCTGGACCCAGTGAGGGAATACCTGTGTGCTACTCGCACGGAGCGGGCTTCCATTTTGATCCGTCAGGCTCGCGCTTGAAGTGCGAGCTGCGCGCGAAGCGCGAATTCAAGTACTCCGGGTCTTCCACGATTGTGGTGACGATCAAGTAGCCGCCGCCGTCGGGTTCCGCCACGCGGTTGAAGTATTCGGTGACGACCGAGTTGGCGCCATACGGCACGCCGTTGCGCTGCAGGTACCCCGCTTTCAATCGCCTCGTGACGACCTTCAGCTCGCCGGCCTGCACGGTACCGCCCGCGCGCGGCGCGCGGCCACCCGCATATTCCCAGGTTGCCACCGACACACCCTGAAGCGTCGGCTCGGCTGTCGCAGCGGTCGCGACCGGCGTGGCCGCGCGGGCGAAGTTGAGCAGCCGGGTCTGTTGGCCGGCATCGGTTTCGACTTTCAATGTGTTCTCGTCTTGCCAGGTGATGTGCAGCCGCGTCGGCACACGCATGATGTTGCCCGCCCCGTACGCCTTGCACCTGTCGTCAGCCGATTCCCTTGCGGGATCCCACGCATCCGCGACACGGCGCCCTTCGGCGTTCAGAGGAATGCTCGGGTAATCTCCTTTGCGTGGCGTCATCATGCGCCAGCGCCAGTCCTCGGTCACGAGCGAGACCCAGTAGCCGGTCAGGTCCTCACCCGCGCCCGCCTGACCGGACAAAGCCTCGGCCCCACGTCCGCCGCGCTGCGCGAATACGGTTGTCGAGAAGAGGAGCACGATTGCGGCAAATGCTGCCCCTCCGACTTTCATCGCGTGCCTCCCTTGCGCCCGGAGCTGGTCGCCGGCGCGGAAGGACGGGGCGTCGCTTCGCGCGGCAGCGTCTTGTAAATCGCCTCGATGAACATGCTGGTTGTCCATGGACCGCTCGTCGCGCCATACCGGCCGTCGTAATCCGCCGTCACCTTCGCTGCCTTGACCTGGTCGAGCGTCATCCCTTTCTTCACCATGTCCTGGATACGGTCACGGAGCACGGTCGTCATGTCGCGGTAGTACGCCACGTCGGCGATGTCGCTGATCCGCCCGTAGGCAGGGATCACGAGCGTCCCGCCTTCCGAGCGAAACTCCGGGACCGAGATGTCCAGGATGTGATTCAACCCTTCGATGAGGCCGTTGATCGTGCCGCCCCTTGCCGCGTCGATGACGGGATACGTCGTCGTGCGAAACACTTCGCCCGTGGCGATCACATCGGAACCGCGGAAGTGCACCATCGTATCGCCGTCGGTAAACGCTGACGGCTGATGGAGAAGGACCACCCCCTCGCCGTTGAAAAACGTGCTCAGCTTCCTCGAATCGCCGTAGTACGTGTCCGTCGGCATGGCGCGCGTGGGGAAGGAGGGCTGTCCCGCTGGCGGGGTCGCCATTCGCATCTGCAGGTTCTCGTGCGCCAGGATCGCTGCACCCTCGCCAACATCACTGAGTTGACCTGCGACGTTGCCGCCCGTGAATGTTTGTCCGGCCGTCGCAATCCGCGCGTTTCCGCCGATGTGATCGGGCGCGAGGGCGGTGGCCACGATGTACCGGATCGGCTTGGGCGGCATGTTGGCGCGGCGCGCTTCGATAACCGAGTTGCGGGTTTCTGCACCAAACAGAACCGGCTGTGCCGCGGCGGCCGCCTTCGCTTCCACCCATTGCTGCATTGCACGAACGGCGGCCAGCACCTGATCGCTCATTTCCCCGGATCCGGAATCGACCATCAGCACGCCATCCAGGCCAACGGACAGCGTGATGTTGGCGCCGGCCCCCATCAGCACATAGATGTTCCCGCGCACCGGCAACACCTTGATCGGCGAGTTCGGATTGAGCCCGGGAATTGTACCGGCGCCGGCCAGACCGCCGCTCGAGGTCTGCCCTGACACAGCGACGCCAGCCGCAAGTATCGCGGCGAGCGCGAGCGCACTCCACTTACCGCGCATTGCCGGCTCCTTCACGGGGTGTCGGCTTCGGCGGCGGCGCGTTCTTCAGCTTCTCCCGGTACTCGGGATACATCGTCTCAGGTCCACCGCGCGTGGCTTCGAACGGAATGCCGAAATCCATGCTGAACTCCTGTAGATCCGGATTGGTCCCAGGCAGGAGATGCGGGACGACACCTCGGGGACGGTCCACTTCCTGCACGACGCCGCATGGGTACGGCGGAATCTGCTGGTGCAGATCCAGCTCGTAATCGGTCGTGCGAATGAACGGCTCCGCAAGGTAGACCGGGTCATAGACAATTGCGGCAACGGTGAGAAAGTCACCACGTCGCATCCAGTGCTCGACGAGGGTTGCCTTGTCGCTTCGCGGAAGGCCGTTGCGCCGCAGGTACCCTTCCTTGAGGTGTGTCGTCGTGACCGTGAGCACATCGCCGTCCCACTTCGCCGTCGAGAAGCCCGCCCACGTGTGCATGGCCCCCTCGGGCGGATGGGGCCGGCCATCAAGATAGATGACTCGATCTACGGATCGCAGCCACTCTGCATGGAACGCGGTAATCGTGCGCGAGGCTGGATCGACTTCTTTCGAGATGCGCAGGTTGGAGGGACCACGCCAAATGTAATCGGCACTATGCGGTCGGCACTGCCACTCAGGCAGCGTTTGAATCGCGGCATCCCACGTCTCACCGCGCATGCGCGCCGCCTCGTTGATCGGGATCCCGAGGTAGTTGCCGAGCTCGGGACCCGGGACACGCTCGGGCTGATCCTCCCAGAACCGCGGTGCCCATTCGCCGGAAAAATCGACCTGTGCCGATGCCGGCGTCGCTGCCAGTGTCGCCACCGACAGCGCCATCAGGATGAAAGCCCGCTGGAATTTCTTCATGACTGCCCCGCTGCCGGACACAGGAACGCGACGTCCCCGTCGACTATTCGAGTCGATCTTCACCGAAAAAAGACCGCATGAACGACTTCCCGTTGGAGGCCGTACTTCGCCGCGAGTTGCAATGATACGTGGATCGGCGGCTTTGAGGATCTGGCCAAATGTCTGGCTGTTCAGCGAGGGCGGCGGCGAACGGGGAACCGAACCGACTTCTAGTCCTTTCGACAGGTCACGAGCGACCACATTCTCGGGAAGTTCACTTTCTCAATCGAGATGGGCTGAAGATCCGCCTGCGCGAGGAAGCCTGGGAGATCCAGATCCGATTTGAAGCCGACGTGGACGGTGAACGGCGACATCGCCCGCTCGATGCGCGAGAGGATCGGACTCGCGCTGCGGAAGTGATTCAGCACGATGATCTTTCCGCCCGGCCGGCAGACGCGGCGCATCTCCTTCACGACCTGCACGGGATCCGGCACGACGCTGATCAGATACGGCGCGTAGACGATATCGAACGAATCGTCTGCGAACTTCAGGTGCGACGCATCCATCTCGAGCAGGCGGATGTTGCGCAGCCTCTTCTGCTGCACGCGGTCGCGCGCCTTCTCGAGCATCTGCGACGAGAGGTCGATGCCGGTGACGTGGCAGTTCCGAGGATAGAGCGACGTGTTGATTCCAGTGCCGACGCCGACCTCGAGAATGCGATCGTCCGGCGCAATGCCCATGCGTTCGATCGCGACCAGCCGGCCGTGGTGCAGCGTGGGGCCGAACCACAGGTCATACCAACTCGCCTGCTTCTCGTACACGCGCGCGACGAAATCGGTCTCGACAGCGGTCACCGACAGCGCGCGAGTGGCAACATCCGATCCGAAATCATCGTTCTCACGGTCGAACAGCATTCTGAAGGCCTCCGGGATGGGGCAGCTGTCCGACTCGGACGCTTCGTGCTGAGCGTCCACCGGCAGCAGAGCGGACTGACCGGGACTATAGCGTTCTCAGCCGTAGCGAACAAGCCCCGAATTACACGACGCCCTCCAACACCGCAAGCGCGACATCAATTCGCCCGCCGGGTGCCGAGACATGCACGCCCTGCACCATCCCTCGAATCGCCACCAGCGTCTCTCGGGCAATCGCGATTCCCTGCGCCGCGGCGGCGCCGTCCTGTGCAGTACGCATGCGCTCGAGCACCGCCTCGGGCACGAGCACTCCGGGCACCTCGTTGGCCATGAACTCCGCATTCAGCACGCTATCGAACGGCCAAAGGCCCGCGAGGATCGGAATCCCTGCCGGCGCAATCCGCTTGTGTAGGCGCTCGAACGTCGCCGGGTCGAACACGGGCCGTGTAATCGCGAACTCGGCGCCCGCTTCGACCTTGTATTCGAAGCGGCGGACTTCCGAGTCGAGATTCTCGGCGCCCGGGTTGATCATCACGCCGACATGAAAGCCGGTCGGCGCACCGATCGCCTGTCCGCCGATGTCCAGTCCACGATTGAGACGCGAGATGACGTTGGTGAGACCGACGGAATCGACGTCGAACACCCCCGTCGCGTCCGGGTAATCGCCGACCATGCGTGCGCGCCCGGTGACGACCACCAGATTGCGAACGCCGATCGCGTACGCGCCGAGCAGGTCCGACTGCATGCCGAGGAGATTGCGGTCGCGACACGAGTACTGCAGCACGGTCTCTATGCCGGCCCGTTGCTGCACCAGGACCGCGAGCGACAGAGCGCTCATGCGCGGACCGCGCGGGCCATCGGGAATGCTGATCACGTCGATGCCGCGAATCTTCAGCGCGCGCGCCTGGTCGACGAGGTCGTCACCGACGTGTCCTTTCGGCGGCAGCAGCTGGATGACCGTCGCAAAACGCCCTGCGGCAAGCGCCGCGGCGAGCTGCGACTTCTCGGCTCGAGGAACGATCGAGACAGTCGGCGGGTCCGAAATGCCGGCCGCCGCGTCCGAAACGATCCCCGGGCGCGACCGTTCGGACCCGGCGGCGGTCGCCTGTTTGATTGCCGCCTTCATCTGGCGAATGTGCTCCGGCGTCGTGCCGCAGCATCCGCCAACCAGCCGCACGCCCCGGAGCACGAAGCGCCGCGCGTACGAGGCCATGTATTCGGGCGATGAGAGATAGATGTTGCGTCCCTCGATGTCGCGCGGCCGCCCGGCGTTCGGCTGGGCCGAGAGCCGCGCCCGGGTGATCGACGCAATCCGCTCGACCGTCTCCAGCATATGCGCGGGTCCGATACTGCAGTTGACCCCTATGACGTCGGCGCCGTACTTCTCCAGCTGCGGCGCAAACTGTTCCGGTGGCGTGCCATCCAGGCTGTTCCCGTCGTCTTCGATGGTCATCTGCGCCACGATCGGCAGCGTGCTCACGCTTCGAACAGCCGCGATTGCGGCCCCGCATTCGTTCAGGTCGCGGAAAGTTTCGAGGATGAACAGGTCCACGCCGCCTTCGACAAGCGCCTCCGCCTGCTCGCGGAAGTACGACTGCGCCTCGTCGGTCCCCATCTTTCCCCATGGCTCGATGCGCACGCCGAGCGGACCGATCGCGCCGGCGACGTACGCCTGATCGCGGGACGCCTTGCGCGCGATGCGGACCCCTTCGACGTTGATCTCGCGTACATGGTCCCCGAGGCCGAAACCTCGCAGCTTGATGCGGTTGGCGCCGAATGTGTTGGTTTCGAGCACGTCGGCCCCGGCCCGCGCATAATCCTGGTGGATCTCGGCGACCGTGTCGGCCGACGTCAGGTTGAGCGAATCGAAGCAGCGGTTGATGAACACGCCCTTGGCGTACAGCATCGTCCCCATCGCGCCATCGCAGACGAGCACGCGTTCATCGAGCGCTTCCAGAAACGGTTTCATTCACCCCTTGGCGGGTCCAAAAGGACCTGCCCTCCGTACCGAATGGCCGGGGCCCTTCGGACCCGGCTCATTGGTCGATCTTCGTGTATTCCAACGTATCCGCGTCGATCAACAGGTACGACCGGTTGATGCGATCGATACAAACCGACGGTACGCCTTCGCGCACGGTCTCGACGAACCGATGGTGATGCCCGCACAGGTGCAGCCGTGGCTTCATCGTCGCCAGCACGTCGTTGATCGCCGGCTTCCCCGCGTCGCGCCGCCGCGGTTTCGAGCCTTCGCGCGGTTCGTCGACGATGATGAACGGCCGCGCGGCCTCGTGGGTCATCAGGATGTCGACGCCGATCAGGCGCTTGCACGCGTCAACCTCTTCCCGCACGAAATGCCGCCGCTTGTCGTCACTCGGCCGATGCGGCAGGCTCGCCGCGGACGTCTCGAACCACGTGGGCGCAAACGTCCCGCCCAGGCCCGCGACGTTCAGCACTCCGACTTTCCGCGCCGTGCCGTTCGGGATATAGCGCAGGTTCGGCACCTGATCGCGCCCCGCCTCCCACTCCGCGATGCGGTCGAAGTTCTCATTGTTGCCCTTGATCCAGTACACGGGCGCGGGCGGTTCGGGATACGCTCCGCTGCGGCTGGCCACGTCACCGACGCATAGCCAGAACGGCACGTCCGGATGCCGCTCGATGGCGCGGCGCATCGCGTCGAAGTTTCCGTGGATATCGGCGAGGGCGCCGACCAGCATTCGTCAGCGCGCGGCAGTCGCCGGCACTTTCGCGTCCGCCGCCGCCGGCACGAGAAGGTCGGCTTTGTCCCAGATGAAGTCGTCCTTGCTGTAGACCGCCAGTTCGTAGTCCTTGCCCATGAAGATCGCGGACACCGGGCACGCTTCCTCGCAGTAGCCGCAGAAGATGCAGCGCGTCTTGTGGATCTGATACACCGACGCGTAGCGCGGTCCCGCCATCACCGTGCCATCGTTCTCCGCCGCTTCGAGATAGATCGCATCCGCCGGGCACGCCACCGAGCACAACCCGCACGCGACGCACTTCTCGAGACCGTTCTCATCGCGCATGAGCACCTGCTTACCGCGGTATTTCGGGAACATCGGCACCTTCTGGTACGGATAGTTCACGGTCACCTTCGGCTTGAACATGTGGCGGAACGTCGTCATGAACCCGGTCATCAGCGGACCAATCATCCAAAGATCATAACGTCAAATCCCAAACCCCATACCCCAAACTCCAAAATCCAAAGCGTTTTCGAGGTTCGTTGGGATTTCGAATTTGGGATTTGGGACTAGGGATTCTCGGGCCATTGCTTACAATGGCCCGGATGCTCGAGGGCGCCCGCTTTCTCTCGGCCGACCAGTTCCTGCTGACGACGCTCGTCGTCAAGCTCGCCGTCATGGCGGTGCTCGCGACGATGCTCGCCCGATATCACAGGTTCAGGCACATCCTGATCTTCGAGCGCCGTGGCTGGAACGATCGACTGGTGTTCACCGCGGCCTTCGGCATCCCGCTGATGGCGGGCGTTGCCGCGCGCCTGCTCCTCAGTTACAAGGCGGCCGATCTCACCCTCGAGGGCGCGTTCCTCGCGGGACTGATTGCAGGCCCCTACGCGGGCGCACTCGTCGGCGTGCTTGTCGGCACGCCCGCGCTGATCGCCGGAGAGTTCATTGCAATGCCGTTCGCCATAGGCTGCGGCTTCGCGGGGGGCGGCCTCCGCGAAGCCTGCCCGAAGGAGACGATCTGGCAATTCACGCCGTTCGTCTTCATGGACCTCTACAAGCACGTGTGGCGCATGGTCCGGAAGCTCGGCGTGAGCTGGCAGCTGGCGCTGCTGATCGCGCCGGTCGCGCTCGAACTCCTTCGACAGGCGCTGGGCGCGCGCTTCGGGGTCGGCCGGTTGTTCTACCCAGGCGCGGATCTCGGGTCTCCGTCGCCGGGGATGATGCTGCTGGTCATTCTGGCGACGGTGCTCGCCGTCGCGACGCCCATCAAGATCTGGAACAGCGCCCGGATCGAGCATCGCCTCCAGGAACAGGAGAAGCTCCTCCTCGCCGCCAAGATCGAGGCGCTCAAGAGCCAGATCAATCCGCACTTCCTGTTCAACACGCTCACATCGATCTCGTCGCTCATCCGCTCGCAGCCCGAGACAGCGCGAACGTTGATCAACAAGTTGTCGGGGCTTCTCCGCCGGCTGCTGCGCAGCCATGAACATTTCGTCACGCTCCGCGAAGAGCTCGAATCGATAGACGAATACCTCGATATCGAGGTCGTGCGATTCGGACCGAAACTGCGCGTCCGCAAGGAGATCGGCCCCGACACCGCTGACGTGGTCGTGCCAAGCATGATCCTGCAGCCGCTCGTCGAAAACTCGATCAAGCACGGACTCTCCCGCAAGGTCGGCATCGGCACCATCGTCATACGCAGCTGGCGCGAGAATCAGCGCGTCATGATCGAAGTCGAAGACGATGGGATGGGGTTCATGATGGACCGACTTGACCAACCGATGGCCAGCGGCATCGGTCTGGCCAACGTCCGTGAGCGCCTCCGTGTCATCTTCGGGGCGACCTATCAGCTCCGGCTCGCGAGCGAGCCGGGCAAAGGCACGAGGGCGCGCATCGAGATTCCCGAACTGATGGCCGCGGAGCAAATCACAGCGTGAGATTGACGATTCGTCCAGTCGTCCATTCGTAGATTCGTAATGCCAGGGATACGTGTATTGGTCGTCGACGACGAGCGATTGGCGCGGGATGAGTTGTGCTTTCAGCTCGGGCAGCTCGGCAACGCCGAGGTTGTGGCGCAGGCCGGTAACGGGATCGAAGCCCTCGCTGCTGTTGAACGTCACGAACCCGACCTGGTGTTCCTCGACGTCCAGATGCCCGGTCTCACGGGATTCGAGGTGGCCCGCCGTCTCCTGCAGCGGGACGATGAGTCGCCCGCGCTGATATTCGTCACCGCGTTCGACCAGCACGCCATCCAGGCTTTCGAGGTGAATGCGGTCGATTACCTGCTGAAGCCTGTGGACGCTGCGCGGCTCGAACAGGCCATGCAGCGCGCGCGGCGGAGGTTGAGCGCTGAACGGACGCCCGGTGGGGCTCCTCTGACCGATCAGCTCGAACGCATCGTAAAGATGATGTCGGGCCGCCCAGTCCACCGGGAGCAGGTCGCGGTCAAGGTTGGGGAGCGATTCCTGCTGGTCCAGGCCGAAGACATCATCTATGCCTCGCTGGCGGACGAGTCGATTAACATAGTGACAGGCCAGGTGACCGGCACTTCGAACCACCGGACATTGGACGACTTGCAGGCGCGCCTCGACCCGGACGTCTTCTGGCGCGTGCACCGGTCGCACCTGGTCAACATCAACAAAATAAAGGAGATAGTCCCCTGGTTCAGCCGGAATTACATCCTGAGGATGAAGGACGCGAAGGGCACGGAGATCCCCGTGAGCCGATCCCAAACGAAACGGCTCCGGGAGTACCTGAAGCTCTGACGCCGCTCGTTCCCCCCGACGAGTCGGCATTGGACGACATGCCGCTCGCGCCCGCGGACGTGATGGTCGCCGCCATCGCCGTCGAAGACGCCGGGATCGAACCGGCCGCCCTGCCGGCTGCGGACGTGCGGGTGGGTTTCGACGACCGCGGCGCGGCGATGATGCAACAGATCAACGTCTGGCGCGACGAGCTCGTCGCGTGGTTCAAGACGCTGTTCTCGGCGGCCATCTACGCCACGCTCATCGTGACGTTCGGGTTCCAGGTGGCACGCGTCGAAGGTCAGAGCATGGCGCCGACGCTCGAGGACCAGGACCGGCTGATCGTCAACAAGTTCGTGTATCGCGTGAGCGCGCCGCGGCGCGGCGATATCGTGATGCTCTACTACCCGCTCAACCCCGACAAATCATTCGTCAAGCGGGTGATCGCCGAGGAAGGCGACACCGTCCGCATCGTCGACGGACAGGTGTACGTCAACGACGTCCCGATGCCCGATGGCTTCGTCGCTCCCGAATTCCGAAGCCATGACGATTTCGGACCCACCGTCGTGCCAGAAGGCTATTACTTCGTGATGGGAGATCATCGGAACAACAGCTCGGACAGCCGGCACTGGGGTTTCGTGCCGAAGAAATACATCATCGGCAAGGTGCAGCTCCGGTGGTGGCCGATACCGACCGCGCACGTATTCTGAGCGCGGCTGTAGTCTTCCAGCGCGCGGTAATTCAACATGCAAGATGCAAACATTGAGCGGTTTGCATCAGCGGAGTGAACGGCGCGACGTCTTCACCCCGTTGTTTCGTACGGGTAGTGTTTGCATTTTGCATTTTGAATTGGCGGACCGTCATACTTCCGTAGTCCGCGTCCTCCGCCGCGTTCTCGTCCTGAACCTGGCCGTCGCTATGGCCAAGGTCGCGCTCGGGTTTGTGACCGGGGCGGTGTCAATCCTCTCCGACGGCTTCCACTCGCTCACCGACGCGGCGTCCAACGTCGTCGCGCTCATCGGAGTCTCCGCCGCGCAGCGGCCGCCGGACGCCGACCATCCGTACGGTCATCGCAAGTACGAAACGATGGCGTCGCTCGCCATCCTCGTCTTCATGATCATCGTGCTCATCCAGATCTTCGAGACCGCGATTGGCCGGCTGCGCACCGCCAGTATGCCGTCGGTACTGCCCGCAAGCGTTCTGTTGATGCTCGCCACACTCGTGGTGAACCTGCTGGTCGTACGCTACGAGTCGAGAGAAGGCCGACGCCTGAACAGCCAGATCCTCCATGCGGACGCAAAGCACACGCGGAGCGACGTGTGGACGACCGGCGCGGTGCTGGCAGCGCTCTGCGGCGCGTGGCTCGGGTATCCGAGGCTCGATCCGTTCGCGGGCCTCGTCGTGGCGGTCTTCATCGGCCACGCCTGCTGGCAGATCGCGAGGGATGCCTCCGGAGTCCTTGCGGATCAGATCGTCATTGCGGAAGAAGACATCCGATCAGTGGTGAGGTCGACGCCTGGCGTCATCGGGTGCGAGAAGATTCGCACGCGCGGACCGGCGGACAACGTGTTCGTCGATCTGCACCTCTGGATTGACGGGCAGACCCCCCTTGCCCAGGCCCATGCGATCTCGCACGTCGTCAAAGATCGGCTCATGGAGCGTTTTCCCCGGATCGTCGACGTCGTCATCCATATCGAGCCGCCGCATTAGCAAAGGGGTCGGGAGTCGTTACGACTCCCGACCCCTTCTAATATCCAGCTTCGACATCGACGACGTTCAACAGGTCGGCGTTGCGCTCGAAGCGCTGCAGGTTCTCTGAGAAGAGGTTAATGACGGCATCGAAGTGATCCGTGCGGAATCCCGACGTGTGGGGCGTGATGATGACGTTCGGCATCGACCAGAGCGTGCTGTCGGCAGGCAGCGGTTCGGTCGTGAACACATCGAGTACGGCGCCGCCGAGTTTCTTCGACGTCAGCGCCTCCTCCAGCGCCAGTTCATCGACAAGCTGACCTCGCGCGACGTTGATCACCAGTGCTCCGGGCTTCATCTTCGCAATCGCTGCAGCATCGAGGATCTGATGCGTGCCGGGCGTCCAGGGCGCGGCCAGGACGATGACATCGGCCTCTTCCAGCATGCGATCGACATCGCCACGCGCGACGATGCGATCGACGCCGGCCGGGACGCCACGTTCGGGATTTCGCCGCATGCCAATCACGCGCATTCCGAAAGCCTTCGCACGCGCCGCAATCGCCTGCCCCAGTGTGCCCAGCCCGATAATCCCCATCGTCTTACCCGCGATCAACCATGGCGATGCCTGGCCAGCAAGCTCGTTCGGTAACCACACCCGCTGCTCCTGGCGTCGCAGCGTCTGCGGCAGACGGCGCGCCAGCGCGAGGAGACCGGCCATCACGTGCTCCGCGATTGGTGTGGATTGAATGCCTCGCGAGTTGGTGACAGTGATGCCCCTGGAGGCGAGATCCGCCAACGGAAACTGTCCCACGGCATGCGCCGAGCAATGGACCCACCGGAGCCGGGTGGCACTCGCCGCGGCTCCTTTTGAAAGACCCAAAGCGAACGCGACGTCGACCCCGGGGGCCAGCTCGAGGTCAGAATCGCGATCGCTGGAGTGAAGAAAGCTGACGTGTGGAAACCGCCTTCGGAGTTCATCGACGTGCGTCGCTGGAATCGTCCAGGCGACAACGCGATGGTGAATGGCGATCAGCACGGTGAGCACGGGTCACCGTGTTTCTCGAGTCTTGCGTTGTGACCTTTGATTGACGCGGACGTACGTTCCGCTTCGGCCTCCGCTTTTTTTCACCAGCCGAATGTCTCCTATGACCATCTCCTTGTCGACCGCTTTGACCATGTCGTAAATCGTCAACGCAGCCACTGACACCGCCGTGAGTGCCTCCATCTCGACCCCCGTCTGCGCGCTCGTCCTGACACGCGCTTCGATCGTGTAGCCGCGCCGAGCGGGCGTCAGCTCGACGCTGACATGGGTGAGTGGGAGCGGGTGACAGAGCGGGATGAGCGACGACGTCTGTTTCGCGGCCATGATGCCCGCAAGGCGGGCTGCCTGCAGCGGGTCCCCTTTCGCGACCTCGCCACGGCGAATCAGTCGCAGCGCCTCGGCGCTCATGGTGATCGCCCCGAGGGCGACGGCTTCGCGCGCGGTGACCGGCTTGGCCCCGACGTCGACCATCTTCACGCGCCCGCGCGCGTCGACATGGGATAACTCTTGCGAACGCGGCGCGGACCCTTTGGGTCCGCGAACCCTAGTCACCGTTGTCACCCTGGGCCAGATAGAACGACAGGCTCTCGAGCGACACCGTCAGGTCGACGCTCTTGAGCTTCACGTTGTCGGGGACATGCAGCGCGCCCGGCGAGAAGTTGAGAATTCCTTTGATTCCCGCTGACACGACCTGGTCGACGACAGGCTGCGCATGCGGGGCGGGCACCGCGACGACCGCGATGTCGAGCCGTTCGCGCCGCGCAATGCGCTTCAGATCCTTGATGTCGTAGATAGGCACCCCGCCGCGCGATTCGTGACCGATCTTTTCGTTTGCCGCGTCGAACAACGCCGCGATCTCGAACCCTTCCTGGCGAAATCCAGGATAGTCCGCAAGCGCCAGACCGAGGTTGCCGGCGCCCATGATGGCAACGCGCAGCCGGCGGTCGAGGCCGAGAATCTGGCGCAGGTGGCGCCGAAGCTCCTTGACATAGTAGCCGACGCCGCGGACGCCGAACTCGCCGAAGTAGGCGAGATCTTTCCGGATCTGCGCCGCGTTCAGATGAAACTGCTCGGCAAGCGCTTGCGAGGAAATCGTCTCGACGCCGTTGACATCGAGCTCGTTGAGGCAGCGCAGGTAGATCGACAGCCGGTTCGTCGTGAGTTCCGAAACCTGATCCGGCGTTTGGCGCCGCTTGTTCGGCCGATTCACAAGGTTCAATGCTACCATCACGCGCCATGGCACACGCGACCATGCGACCGCCCGTCACGCCGCAAGAGAGAACGTTTCAGCCGTACGTTCCGGCCTCGCAGTCACCCGCCGAGTTCACGGTCCGGGCCGTGATCCTGGGCTCGCTGTTCGGGCTGCTCTTCGGTGCGTCCACCGTTTATCTCGGACTCCGCGCGGGGTTGACGGTGGCGGCGTCGATCCCGATCGCAGTGCTCGCGATCTCGGTGCTGAAGAGGCTTGGCGGCTCCACAATTCTCGAAAACAACATCGTCCAGACGATCGGCTCCGCCGGCGAGTCAATTGCGGGCGGTGTTGTCTTCACCGTGCCGGCGTTGATCTTTCTGGCGCCCGACGGCCCGGATTATTTCAACTACGTCCAAATCACGATGTTGACCTTCGCGGGTGGCATCCTCGGCGTGCTGATGATGGTGCCCTTGCGCCGTGCGTTGATCGTCAAGGAACACGGTGTCCTTCCCTTCCCGGAAGGGACCGCCTGCGCCGAAGTGCTCGTGGCAGGTGAGCGCGGAGGCAAACTTGCGGCGCTCGTCTTTGGAGGGCTTGGGGTCGGCGCCCTCTGGAAGGCGCTATCGTGGATTCTCAACCTCTTCCGCACCGAAATCGGCTACTCGACGCCGCGCTCGAGCCAGTTCCCGAACGCCACGCTCAACATCGACGTTTCTCCGGAATACCTTGGCGTCGGCTACGTCATTGGCCCGGCGATCGCAGGGACCATGTTCGCGGGAGGCGTGCTGTCGTGGCTCGTGCTGCTGCCGCTGTTATCGATCCTCGGCGCGTACATCAACGTGCCATTTGCGCCGATTCATCCGAACTACGCGAACAATCCCGCGACGGGCCAGCCATTCCTCATCTCCGAAATGGCGCCGGCGCAATTGTGGAGCGCATACATCCGCTACATTGGAGCCGGTGCCGTGCTCGCTGCCGGCCTGATCACGCTCGGCCGCACGATTCCCACGATCGTCGCTTCCGCCCGTGAGGGTTTTCGCGGCTTCTCCGTGGACAGTGGCGCAGACACCAGGCTGCGCACCGAACGCGACATACCGATGGTTGCCGTCCTCGGCGGGTCGCTCCTGCTGGCGGTGTTTCTGACGGTAATCCCCAGCCTCCCGACCTACGGCAACGCACTTGCCGCCGTCCTGATCCTGATCTTCGGGTTCTTCTTCTCGACCGTGTCATCGCGCATCACCGGCCTGATTGGCACCTCGTCCAACCCGATCTCGGGCATGACGATTGCCACGCTGATTCTCACCTGCCTCCTCTTTGTCGCGCTCGGCTGGACTGGAGACATGTACTCGCCGATCGCGCTTGGCGTCGGCGCGATCGTGTGCATCGCGGCCGCGAACGCCGGCAACACGTCACAAGATCTGAAGACGGGCTACATCGTCGGTGCGACGCCGCTGTATCAGCAGATCGGCCTTGTGATCGGCGTGATCGTCTCGGCGTCGGTCATCGGACTCACGATCCTCTACCTCCACAACAATCTCGGCGGCATCGGGTCGGCGAATTTGGCGGCGCCGCAGGCGACGCTGATGGCCACGATCATCAAGGGCCTGCTCAACCAGAACCTGCCCTGGGGACTCGTGCTCATCGGCATCTTTCTGTCGCTGGCGCTGGAGCTGTGCGGCATCCGCTCGCTCTCGTTCGCGGTGGGGTCCTACCTCCCCATCGCAACCACGGCGCCGATTTTTGCGGGTGGGCTGGTAAGAGCCTGGGTCGAAAGCAAGACAGGGAAGGCGCAGGAATCGGAATTGAGCGCCGGCACACTGTTCAGCTCGGGCCTGATTGCCGGCGGCTCCATTGCCGGAATCCTCTTCGCCGTCCTCGTGGGAACGGGCACGGTCGGGCCGTTCCAGAGCATCGGCAACGCTGTCCCATTCCTCCACGGCGATGGCATATCCGGACAAATCGCGACCGCCCTCCTGTTTCTGGCGCTGGCGGTCATCGTCGCCCGTACTGCAATCCGCAAAGTAGAATGAGGATGTGAAGGGCCTCGGTACCTGGGCACTGGCCGTTACGCTGCTCGCATCGGCGACAGATGAACCGGCATACGCCCAGGCCGCCGCGCGGCGCCTGACGACGATCGACGGTCTCCGCAGGTTCTCCAGCTACTTTCACCTCCAGAATGTCGTGCTGCGCGGCGAATTCGCGGAGACCGGCAATCGCGTGGTGCTGCGCGGCGGAGACAGCGAAATGCAGGTGATGCTGAACGACGTCACCGCCGCCGACGGCCCGGTGGAGGTGCGCGCGCAGTTGATTGACATCGGACGGCTGACGGCGACCGATCCTCGGCTGGCACGCTACGAGAATCGCCCGGACCCCGAGCATTGGCCTATGCCTGGCGAAGAGCTCGTACTCAGCGTGTCCACTGTCGCGAAGGCGGAGCCGGTTGCGACACCGACGGTTCGCTCGCTGGCACTCGAACCGTGGCGCTTCGAGGGTCAATCGGTGACGGTCAGCGGTCAATTCGGAGGCCGGAACCTGTTTGGCGACCTGCCCGCGTCGCCGGCGAAGACCAAGTACGACTTCGTGCTGAGGGGCACCGAGGGCGCCGTGTGGAACAACTGCTTCGGCACCTACCTGCACGGGTCGCTCCTGCCCAAGAACCCCCACTTCGCCGACCACCTCATCGCCCTGGCCCTGGCCCGCCGCTATGGCGTCGGCGACCTAGACCCTCTGGACGACGGCCTGGAGCGCGAGGCTCACGCCTGGGCCGCGCGCGTGGCGCGCGGCCTTGCTGGCGCTCGATCAGAGCGCGCACGGCCAGCTCGACGCGGCGGCGGCGTTCAAGGCATTGCAGTCGACCGATGCGGAGTTGCGCGCCG
>Ga0209726_10003128_pt1 | contig 23121 bp, 22 predicted proteins | sample Subgrocontami54m_FD_187453 | JGI IMG/M metagenome (GOLD analysis project Ga0209726, IMG submission 187453) | Subsurface groundwater microbial communities from S. Glens Falls, New York, USA - GMW46 contaminated, 5.4 m (SPAdes) (version 3) | ecosystem: Environmental > Aquatic > Deep subsurface >... | reverse complement strand
GCGGATCAACGCCGAGCGGATGTGGGGCTCGCTCATGGAGATGGCGAAAATCGGCGCCACGCCCAAGGGCGGGGTGAAGCGCCTGACGCTGACCGATCTCGACCTTCAGGGGCGCTTCCAGAGGGGGTGAGTAAGACAGGTGCAACGCGGTTTCTATCTGCGCTAATGCTCTCTAACCGCCGGTCGCTTTACTGCTTGCCGCCGCAATGAAGCGGCTAAGATCGGCCGGCGAAAGCCCGTATCCGTCCAGATTGCCCTCATGCAAGGCAGCCAGCTCGATTTTCACGGCTGCAGCAACCTCCTCCATATGCTCGGGCTTTACCAGTAGTGACAGGTATATGCGAAGGTTTACCTCATCACATCGCTTCCAGTCGCGTATAACCGTGCGCACGGCTTTCCTCACCGCTGTGCCGTAGTCCGGAGTTGCAACTGGCATGTTGTCCGGTTCAGCACGGCCGGATTGGTGGATCTGGTGGGCTTCGCCCGACGTCGAAAGAGGACGCTCATTCCGCGGCTGGCGTTCTGCGATCTCCGGAATAGGCTGAGCCGCGGGACGCTGGGTGTTGGTAGACTCGGGATATGTATCCATTCGCGCAATGTTTAGCGGTCGATAGCGCGACGCCCGCGCTTTGCCTACGCGCTCAACGCGCCCCTTTTCGATAAGACGCGCCAGGTGGCGGAACAAGGTGGAACGGTCAACTTTGAGCCCAGAGCGCTCCAGTAGTTCGTCCAGCGGAAGTCCATCAGGGTGTCCGATCAGGTTTTTTTCGAGGACGGCCTGGTAGTCAATCTTTGCAGATCGGCCCATATTCGCACCATTTGTAAATTGCTGAAAATACTATATTTATAATATAGATATTGCAATTATGCAATGATACCTGGTCTTATTGCAATGATACTATGACGCTGGCGAGCGAGAATTAGGCCCCTTTGATTCAACTCGCAAGCCATATTGATGCCCAAAGAATGAATCCGCACGCGGGGCGCGCCCTACAGCCAGCCCGACTTGCGGAAGCGGTAGAACAGGTAGCCGTCGATCGCCGCCATGATGCCGACCGCGAGCGGGTAGCCGAGTACCCAGTCCAATTCCGGCATGTGCTTGAAGTTCATGCCGTAGACGCCGGCGACCATGGTCGGTATCGCCACCAGCGCGGCATAGGCGGCCAGGCGCTTGGTCGTCTCGTTTTCCTGCAAGGTGATCAGCGAAAGGTTGACCGAGATCGCGGTGGTCACCATGTCGCGCAGGCTGTCTATGGTCTGGTTGATGCGAAACAGGTGATCGTAAATGTCGCGGTAGTATTCCTGCGTGCCGGTGCAGACCGGGGGCACGCGCCCGCCGTAGAGCTTGCCCGCGCCCTCGAGCAACGGCCGCACCGCATGCTGCAGGGCCATCAGCTTTTGCTTCAAGGCGTAGAGCGCTTCGATGTTGGCCCGCGGCGAGGAACCGGCAAAGATCTTTTCCTCCACCCGCTCCAGTTCGTCTTCCAGGGCGTCGAGCACGGGAAAATAGCGGTCGATCACCGCGTCCATGAGCGCATACAGGACGAAGCCCGAGCCGTGCCGCAGCAGCTCCGGTTCGCGCTCGCAGCGTGCGCGCACTTCGGCGAGTCCGCGTTCCGAATGGTTGCGCACCGACAGGACGTAGTTCTTTCCGGCGAATATGTCGATCTCGCCGAGCTTGAGTTCGTCGCCCGTGTCCTCGATGGTGTGCAGCACCACGAACAGCGAGTCGCCGTATTCCTCGATTTTAGGACGCTGATGGCCGTGGTGCGCATCCTCGACGGCGAGCTCGTGCAGGCCGAATTCGGCTTGCATCGCGGCCAGTTCGTCGGGTTCCGAATCCCGCAGCGCTACCCAGACAAAGCAGTCGGGACGGCTGACGTAGTCGCTGATTTCGTCAGGCTTGATGTCGGCCAGTTTGCGGCCGTCCTGGTATGCGGCGCAGTTGATGAGCATCGGTTTCCCCTGTGACCGCGTGATTTTAGAGCGACAGGGTGCTCGCTGCATAGGATAAAATGCCTTTTTTCATCCATGTGACAGCGCACGCATGCCCAAGACCAGCCGCCGTACCGCCGAACTAGGCACCGAGAACGCCTTTGTCGTGCTCGCCGAGGTGAACGAACTCATTCGCCAGGGGAAGAGCATCATTTCCTTCTGCATCGGCCAGCCCGATTTTCACACGCCGGCCAACATCCAGGATGCCGCGGTCAAGGCGATCCGCGAGGGCCGGCACGGCTACACGCCCTCGGCCGGAATCCCGGAGTTGCGCGCGGCTGCGGCGAAGGACATGGGGCGGCTGCGTGGCCTGTCGATCGATCCTGAGCATGTGGTGATCGGCGCCGGCGCGAAACCGTTCATCGCCTACACCATCCTGTGCACCACCGATTACGGCGTCGGCGACGAGGTGATCTACCCCAACCCCGGCTTTCCGATCTACGAATCGCAGATCCTCGCCTGCGGCGCGGTGCCGGTGCCGCTGTACCTGCGCGAGGCGCGCAACTTCGCCTTCGACCCGGCCGAGCTCGAGGCCAGGATCACACCGAAGACCAAACTGCTGATCCTCAATTCCCCGCACAACCCGACCGGCGGCATCCTGACGAAGAAGGATCTGGAGGATATCGCCGCGGTGCTGCGCCGCCATCCGGAAATCTGGATATTCGCCGACGAAATCTATTCGCGCCTGCTGTACCAGGGCGAATTCGCCTCGATCGCGTCGCTGCCGGGAATGTACGAACGCAGCATCGTTTCCGACGGCGCCTCCAAGACCTGGGCCATGACCGGCTGGCGCATCGGCTTCGCCTCGAATCCCATCCTGGCGCCGCAGTTCGTGCGCTGGGTGACCAACACCGACTCCTGTGCGTCGCACATCAGCCAGTGGGCGGCGGTGGAGGCTATCAACGGCCCGCAGGTAGAACCGGGCAAAATGCGCGACAGTTTTCTCGCCCGGCGCGACCTCATCGTGGGCCTGCTGAACCGGGTGCCGGGCGTGAGCTGCAAGCTGCCCGGCGGCGCGTTCTACGCCTGGCCCAATGTCACCGAGGCCTGCCGCATGATCGGCGCCAAAGACTCGGAACAGCTGCGCCAGCGCCTGTTGAACGAAGCCGGGGTGGCGGTGCTGGCGGACATCCATTTCGGCGCGCGCGTGCCCGGCGAGGGTCAGCACATCCGCTTTTCCTACGCCGCGTCCAATCAGGCGATCGAGGAAGGCGTCGCGCACATGGCGGACTTCATCCGCAGCAACCGCCGCTGAGCGCACCGTGGGCACGCGACCAAGCATCACGGTAGCTGCGGTGATCGAGCGCGGCGGGCAATTCCTTCCGGTCGAAGAATGGCTCGCCGGAAAAAATCCCCATGGCGCATAGGGAAAAAATCATCGTCGGCATGTCCGGCGGGGTGGACTCGTCGGTCGCCGCGCTGCTGCTGAAACGCGCGGGCCTTGATGTCGTCGGCCTGTTCATGAAGAACTGGGAAGACGACGACGACGATGAGTATTGCTCGACCCGCCAGGACCTGATCGATTGCGCCGCGGTCGCGGACGTGATCGGCATCGAGCTGGAAGCGGTCAATTTTGCGGCCGAATACAAGGAGCGCGTGTTCCGCGTTTTCCTTGCCGAGTACCAGGCGGGGCGCACGCCCAATCCCGACGTGCTGTGCAACGCCGAAATCAAGTTCAAGGCGTTTCTCGATCACGCCCTCGCGCTCGGCGCCGGGCACATCGCCACCGGCCACTATGCAGGCGTGCGCGAAGTCCGCGAGGGAGAAAAAGCGGGGCGCTTCGAATTGCTCAAGGCGGCGGACCAGAGCAAGGACCAGAGCTATTTCCTGCACCGGCTCAGCCAGGCGCAACTCGCCAGTGCGGTTTTTCCTCTGGCGCAACTGCAAAAAACCGAGGTGCGCAGGATCGCCAAGGAGGCAGGCCTGCCGGTGCACGCCAAGAAAGACTCGACCGGCATCTGTTTCATCGGCGAGCGCCCGTTCCGCGAATTCCTCAACCGCTATCTGCCGCGCGCGCCCGGCCCGATCCGCACGCCCGAAGGCAGGGTGATCGGCGAGCACGTCGGCCTCGCCTTCTACACCATCGGGCAGAGGAAAGGCATAGGCATAGGCGGGGTGAAAGGCGGCGGTGCGCAGGGCGAGGCCTGGTATGTGGCGGGCAAGGACATGGGGAAGAACGAGCTTGTAGTGGTATCCGGCCACGACCATCCGCTATTGCAGAAGGACAGGCTGCGCGCGGCGGACCTGTCCTGGGTCAGCGGCAGCGCACCGGATGCGGCGGCAGTCTATGCGGCGAAGGCCCGCTATCGTCAGGCCGATGCGCCTTGCCGCATCGCCCGTCTCGAGGATGATTTCGTTGAACTCGACTTCGAGCAGCCGCAATGGGCGGTCACGCCGGGGCAGTCGGCGGTGCTGTACCGAGGCGAGGTGTGCTTGGGCGGCGGGGTGATTCAGTGAGGAAATCGTGATGAAAGTAAAAGCCATGAATAAATACGTAAGGCGATACTGCGCCGCCGGCGCGATCTGCCTCGCCGGCATGCCGCTGATGGCCCAGGAAAGCGCGCGCTTGGCCTTGGGCGAGAAGGTGTTCGTTTCGTCGTGCAAGTCCTGCCACGATACCGGCAAGGCGCAGAACGACGCGCCCCAGCTCAGCGAGCAGGCCGAATGGAAGGACCGCATCGGCAAGGGGCGCGCGGAACTCTACAAGAGTTCCATCGAGGGATTCTCGGGCTACTACGCCATGCCCCCGCGCGGCGGTAATGCCGTGCTTTCCGACGACGAGGTGAAGGCGGCGGTGGACTACATGCTGCAGCGCACCGGGGTGCGCCAATAGGCCGCGGCGGCCCGTCGCCCAGGCGTTTTTAGTCCTTGTATCCCTCGATCTGGATCCATAGCTTGATCTCGTCTCCAACGGCAGGAAGCGCGTATTTCATGCCGAAGTCGGAGCGCTTGAACGAGCCACTTGCGTTTCCGCCGCACATCTCCTTCTTGTTAAAGGGATGCGGCTTGCATATCCAGTTCTCGACACGCAGAACCAAGGGTTTGGTCACGCCCAGCAGGGTCAGGTTGCCCTCTATGGTGCCGGGGTAGTCGCCATTGAATTTCACGCTGGTCGACTTATAGGTCATCGTCGGGTATTCGGCCACGTTGAAAAAATCCGGCGTGCGCATGTGTTCGTCGAGCGTACGCGGCCTTGACCCTTTGTCGTGATCGCCGCTGCTCACCGAGGCGGTCTGGACCGTGATTTCGACGGAGGCGGTCTTCTCTGCGCGGTCGAGCGTGAACTTACCGGCGGATTTGTCGAACCGGCCGCGCCAATTGGACACGCCGAAATGATTCACCTCCCAGTGCGAGTAGGTATGAATCGGATCGATCGTATAGGACTCGGGCGCGGCTAGCACGCCCAAGGGCAAGGCAACAGCTAGCAACGCAACGGCAAATCTGAACATGCTTGGGTCTCCTTGATATTGGGGTAACGGACGGGTGAAGCAACTAACCTGGCAGTCCTCCTGCTGGCTGCCAAGTCAATGCGATTGCTGCCGCGGCGACGCCTGGCGATCATTCCTTGTAAGCCTCGAACCCGATCATCAGTTTCACCTCGTCGCCTACCGCGACGGGCAGGCCGAACTTCATGCCGAAGTCGGAGCGCTTGAGCGCGCCACTGGCATTGCCGCCGCACATCTCTTTCTTGTTGAAAGGATTTGGGCCGCACTTCCAGCGATCCATCTGTAGGACCACCGGTTTGGTCACGCCAAGCAGCGTCAGGTTGCCTTCCACCGTCGCCAGATTGTCGCCGTTGAACTTCACGCCAGTCGATTTGTAGGTCATGCGTGGATATTCGGCGACGTTGAAAAAATCAGGCGAGCGCAAATGATCGTCGCGCGAACGCTGGCGGCTTCCCTTTTCGTTGTCGGCGGCGTTGATCGAGGCAGTTTCCACTGTCAGCTCGAGGCTCCCGGTCTTGGCCGCCTTGTCGAGGATGAACTTGCCGCTTGATTTGTCGAATCGCCCGTACATCGTGGAAAAACCCAGGTGGTCGATGCTGAAGTTCGCAAAGGTGTGGAACGGATCCAGCGTATAGGTTTCCGGCGCAGCAATCGCAGTGAGGGGCAACACGAGGGCCAGCAGGGGAAGAGCAAGTCTGGACATTCTGGGTTCTCCTTGATATCAAGGTAACGCACGCGTGAACCTACTAAGCTGGCAGCATCCCTCCCGACTGCCAGGTCAATGCGATGGTGGCCGCGGCGACGGCGAGGGTGCATGCCGAAATGGCGACAGCCTGGATCCAGAGCGGGAATTTTTCCGGCGCCGGCAGGCGCGCGGCAAGCGGGATGAATGCCAGCGCGAGGAGCGAATACCAGGGCAGTTGCGCGAGGATCAGGGTTGCCGCGGCGAGCAAGCCCACGGTGAGCGCAAGCGGTAGCATGAAGGTGGCGCCGGCCTCGAATTTTTTGCCGCCCAGCATTTGCGGCAGCAGGAATGCCCCGGCTCCCGCTGCCAGCGAAATACCGTAAATGCCGTAAAGCGCCGAGGCGCTGAGGACGGCCGTTACGCCCACGCCGATGCCCAGGCCCAGTCCGGCCGCTCCGGCGCGTATCGGGTGCTGGCTGAGAAAACTCTGCGAGAAGCCGACCAGCCAGGCGACGAACAGGGCCGAGCCACCGCCCAGTGACAAGACGATTTTGACGTCCTTCTGTTGCAGTACCGGCCAGAACACCCATATGGTCGCGAGACCGGCCGCAAGCGCCAGAATAGCGGTGCCCAGGCGGGTGGGCTTGAAGGCGAAGTCGACCACGATGCCGATCACCGGCGCGGCCAGCGCGAGCAGCACGATCCTGCGGGTCGCGCTAAGCGGCTCGAACACGAACCCGCTGACGAGATAGACCGTCGCGCAAAACGCGGCGACCACCGCGAGGCCTGCGAGCCTGGCCCGGCCCAGGACCAAAGCCACAATCAGCGCAGCCACGAAGGGAGCTAGGCCGCCCTGTACGGCGGGATGATTCAGTAGGTCATTCACGCGATGTCATGCCTTTGAGGAAAGCTCGAGTCTTGCAGTGGCCGCTGCCGCGGCCGAAGGTTCCTCGAACATCACTCAGTAAACAAAGGGGAACCGCGATTATTCCCTATTTCGGGATTTTACTTTCAACCTGCCCTGTTTCGCGCGGCGCGGTTTCGGCAAAAGACGGGCGTTCGGCCAGTTTAGCAGCGAGTTTCGCGAGGCTCGCGTGCAGGACGCGCCAGTCGTATGCGCCGTGGCGGAAGTCGAGATAGCCGAGCGCGACGCCGCAGGCGATGTCGGCCAGGGTAAACGCGTTGCCGGTGCACCAGGGCTTGTCGCCTAGATCCCTCGACATCACGGCCAGGCTGCGCTCGATCTTGTCCATCTGGCGCTTGATCGTCGCTTCGCTTCGCTGCCTGGACGGGCGGCGGCGTTCCAGCACCACCGCCACCGCGGCGTCGAGCACGCCGTCGGCCAGAGCTTCCCAGCGTTTGACCTCGATTTTCTCGCGGTTATTGGCGGGAATCAGGCGGCTGATCGGAGACACGCTGTCGAGGAATTCCACGATCACGCGCGAATCGAACAGGGTGCTGTCGTCCTCGAGCACCAGCACCGGCACCTTGCCCAGCGGGTTGGCGTCCGGAACCCTGGATTTCTCGTCCCAGGGGTTGTCCAGTTCGAACGTGTATTCGATCTTTTTTTCGGCCAGCACGATGCGCGCCTTGCGCACATAAGGGCTGGTGAGAGAACCTAGTAATTTCATGGTGGAGTTGCCGCGAGTCGTCTTGTGCAGGGAAAATTATATCATCGACACCGCTTCCCCCTGAAGCCTTGAATGCCGAGTGCATGATAAGATAAGTTTTGTTACGGAACTGTCAAATACTGCAAAATGTCCTCACCGCTCAGCGCGCTCTCGCCCCTAGACGGGCGCTACCATAAGCAACTTGCCCCGCTCACCGCCTATTGCAGCGAGGCGGCGCTGATCCGCTATCGGGTGCGGGTCGAGATCGAATGGCTGATCGCGCTGGCAGAGGAACCGGCTGTCGCCGAGGTCCGGCCGTTTTCCGCCGCGGCGGTGGGCCAACTGCGGCAGGCGGCGGCCGGCTTCGCCGAGGCCGACGCGGCCCGCGTCAAGGAAATCGAGTCCCGCACCAACCACGACGTCAAGGCGATCGAGTACTGGCTGAAGGAACGCTTTGCCGCGCATGCCGAGCTCGCGGCCGCGGCCGAATTCATCCATTTCGCCTGCACCTCCGAGGACATCAACAATCTCGCCTACGCGCTGATGCTCACCGATGCGCGCGAGAAGGTGATGCTGCCGGCGCTCGATGAAATCATCGGCAAGCTGCGCGCCCTGGCGCACGAGCTTGCCGATGCGCCCATGCTCGCGCGCACGCACGGCCAGGCGGCGACCCCCACCACCATGGGCAAGGAGATGGCCAATGTCGTCCACCGGCTGCGCCGAGCGCGCGCGCGCATTGCCGCGGTCGGTCTGACGGGCAAGATCAACGGCGCGGTCGGCAATTACAACGCGCACCTCGCCGCCTATCCCGCGTTCGACTGGGAAGGCTTCGCGCGCAAGTTCGTCGAGGCACTGCGCCTGGAGTTCAATCCCTACACCACCCAGATCGAGCCGCACGACGCGCTGGCCGAGTTGTTCGACGCTTGTGCCCGCGCCAACACCGTGCTCATCGACCTGGACCGTGACATCTGGGGCTACGTCTCGCTCGGCTATTTCAAGCAGAGGGTGGTCGCCGGCGAGGTCGGTTCCTCCACCATGCCGCACAAGGTCAATCCGATCGACTTCGAAAACTCCGAGGGCAACCTGGGGCTGGCCAACGCCATGCTGCGCCATCTGTCGGACAAGCTGCCGCTGTCGCGCTGGCAGCGCGACCTGACCGATTCGACCGTGCTGCGCAATGTGGGCGTGGCGCTCGGTTACGGCCTGCTCGGCTGCGTTTCCTGCCTCAAGGGTTTGAACAAGATCGAGGCTAATCCGGCCGCTTTGCGCGCCGACGTGGAATCGACCTGGGAAGTGCTGGCCGAGGCGGTACAGACGGTGATGCGCCGCTACCGCCTGCCCGAGCCCTACGAGCAATTGAAGGCGCTCACCCGCGGCAAGGGCATCACGCGCGAGTCGCTGCAGCAGTTCATCGCGCAGCTCGCCATCCCCGAGGCGGAGCGGCAGCGCCTGCTCGCGCTCGCGCCCTGGACCTACACCGGCAAGGCGGCGGAGCTGGCGAAACGTATTTAGAAATCGCCTCGCGCCTGGTGCGAGCGGACAGCGGAAGACGCAACAGGATACATCGAGCTGCTGCGATCGAACTTGCGCGGACGGCGGCCCGTCCGCGCGGATTGCCGATTGGGCACGGATGAAAAGCACATCCGCGCCCAATCGGTGATCTTGTATGAAAACCACTCCTACCGCCCTTGCTTTTATCCATAACCGCGTTTTCTGGACGGATGCGCTTTTCATCCGTCCAGAAAACGCGGTTGGCGCGCGCCGCGCGCAACGCCACAGGTGGTTGCAATAGGGGAGTACAGAGGTCCGTCCAGACCTTTAGACCACCGCTTCCTGCTTGTCCTTCTTCGGCGGCTGGACGAATTGCGCGCGCGACACGCCCAGCCATTTCACGATCGGCGCCATGACCAGCACCGAGGAATAGATGCCGAACAGAATGCCGATGGTCAGCGCCAGGGCGAAGTAATACAGCGCGGCGCCGCCGAACAGCAGCATCGACAGCACCATCGCCTGGGTGCAACCGTGGGTGATGATGGTGCGCGAGATGGTGCTGGTGATGGCGTTGTCGATGACCTGGGTGACCGAAGCCTTGCGCATCTTGCGGAAATTCTCGCGTACCCGATCGGCGATCACCACCGACTCGTTTACCGAGTAGCCGAGCACCGCCAGCACGGCCGCCAGCACCGGCAGGGAAAACTCCCACTGAAACAGCGCGAAACAGCCGAGGATGATGATGACGTCGTGCAGGTTGGCGATGATCGCGGCGACGGCGAAGCGCCACTCGAACCGGAGCGCCAGATAGGCCATGATGCCGAGGCAGACGATGACCAGGGCGAGTGCGCCGTTCTCCGCCAGCTCGCGCCCCACCTGCGGACCGACGAACTCCACCCGGCGCAGCTGCACGCTTTTGTCCTGGGCCGAGAGCGTATCCATGACTTTCTTCGACAGTTCGGCGCTCGATTGGCCTTGCTTGAGCGGCATGCGGATCAGCACGTCGCGCGAGGAGCCGAAATTCTGCACCGAGGTGTCGGCGTAGCCCGCTTTCTCCAGCGCGCCGCGGACTTTCTGGATTTCCGCCGGATGGTCATAGGCGAGCTCGATCACCGTGCCGCCGGTGAATTCGATGGAGTAATGCAGCCCCTTGGCGGCAAGAAAGAACACCGCCAGCAGGAAGGTGATCAACGATATGACGTTGAACACCAGCGCATGGCGCATGAACGGGATGTCTTTGCGGATCTTGAAGAATTCCATGGCTAGCGCTCCGCCTTTCTCACTTCCACGACGTATTGCCGATCGCCAGCTTCTCCAGCCGGCGGCGCGAGCCGTAAGTCAGATTGACGACGGCGCGCGAGATCACCACCGAGCTGAAGATCGAGGTCATGATGCCGAGGCAGTGCACCACGGCGAAACCGCGAATCGGGCCGGAGCCGAAGATCAGCAGCGCCAGGCCCGCAATCAAGGTGGTCACGTTGGAATCCAGTATGGTGCCGAAAGCGCGCTCGTAGCCGGCGTGGATGGCCGCCTGCGGCGTGGCGCCGTTGCGCATCTCTTCACGGATGCGCTCGTTGATCAGCACGTTGGCGTCGATGGCCATGCCCAGGGTGAGCGCGATGGCGGCGATCCCGGGCAGGGTCAGCGTCGCCTGCAGCAGCGACAGCATGGCCAGCAGCAGCAGCAGGTTGGAGGAAAGCGCAAGCACCGAAATGAAACCAAACAGCGCGTAATACATGCTCATGAACGCGGCGATGGCGGTGAAACCCCAAAGCGTGGAGTGGAAGCCCTTGCTGATGTTGTCGGCGCCGAGGCTGGGGCCGATGGTGCGCTCTTCGATGATTTCCATGGGCGCGGCAAGCGAGCCGGCGCGCAGGAGCAGCGCCACGTCGTTCGCCTCGGTGGTGCTCATGCGCCCGCTGATCTGCACGCGCCCGCCGCCGATCTCGCTGCGGATCACCGGCGCGGTGACGACTTCGCCCTTGCCTTTTTCGATCAGCAGGATAGCCATGCGCTTGCCGACGCTCTCGCGCGTCACGTCCTTGAAGATGCGCGCGCCCGGGCCATCCAGCGTAAGGTGCACCGCGGGTTCCTGGGTCTGGCCGTCGAAACCGGGCTGGGCATCGGTGAGCCGGTCGCCGGTCAGCACGACCTGCTTTTTCACCAGCAGCGGCGAGCCGCCGCGCTCGGTGTAGAGTTCGGTGCCGAACGGCACCTGGCCCTGCTGCGCAGCCAGCAGGGTGGCCGGATTGCTGTTTTCCTCGTCGACCATGCGGATTTCCAGGGTCGCGGTGCGGCCGAGGATTTCCTTCGCCTTGGCCGTGTCCTGCACCCCCGGCAACTGCACCACCACGCGATCGGCGCCCTGCTGCTGGATGATGGGTTCGGATACGCCCAGTTCATTGATGCGGTTGTGCAGGGTGGTGATGTTTTGCTTCAGCGCCGACTCCTGCGTGCGCTTCACCGCTTCGGGCTTGATCGCGGCCGTCAGGCGGAACTCCTCGCCCGCGAGGTCCTGGTCGGTGAACGTGAGGTCCTGCTGGTTGTCCTCCAGCAGCTTGCGCGCCTTGGCGCGGGTGTCGGCGTCGCGGAATTTCACCAGGATATTGCTGCCTTCGCGGCTGATGCCGGAGTGGCGGATGCTCTTGTCGCGCAATTGGGTGCGGATGTCGCCGGTGAGGTTTTCCAGCCGTTTGGTCAGCGCCGCCTTCATGTCCACCTGCAGCATGAAGTGCACGCCGCCGCGCAGGTCCAAGCCGAGGTACATGGGCAGCGCATGGATCGCGGTGAGCCAGGTGGGCGAGGAAGAGAGCAGGTTGAGGGCGACGATGTAGGAGGGGTTGTCGCGGTCGGGGTTGAGGCTCTGGCTGAGGACGTCCTTGGCCTTCAACTGCGCATCGGTATCGGCGAGGCGCACCTTGACGCTGTTGGGGTCGCGGAAAGTGCCTTGAGTCGCGATATTGGCGGCTTTGAGCGCGTCTTCGACGCGCGCGAGCAGCGCCGAGTCCACTTTGACGGTGGCCTTGACGCTGGAGACCTGGACCGCCGGCGATTCGCCGAAAAAATTCGGCAGCGTGTAGGTGAATCCGAGCGCCAGCGCGCAAGCGATGACGACGTAGGTCCAGAGCGGATAGCGGTTCATTATCGCGTGAGGAGCGAGCAGTGACGCTAAAGGAGCGCGAGCGGAACGCGGTTGCCGCTGCTCACGACATGGCTTTGATCGAGCCCTTGGGCAGCAGGGTCTGCACCGCGGCTCTCTGCATCTGGATCTCGGTGCCGGAGGCGATCTCCAGGCTGATATAGGTCCCGCCCACCTTGGTGATCTTGCCCACGATGCCGGCGGCGGTGACCACTTCATCGCCTTTTTGCAGCGCGTCGGTCATGGCCTTCAGTTCCTTGGCGCGCTTCATTTGCGGGCGGATCATGAGGAAGTACAGCAGCGCGAACATCAGGATGATCGGCAGCAGGCCCATCAATCCCTCGCCGGATAGCAGGCCTCCGAGGCCGGAACCTGTTTGGGCGTGGGCAGCAGAAATCAGCACAGGCATCTCCATTTTCGGTTGAAAAGACGCGAAATTATACCAGCATTGCGCTAGCCGGAACCCGCTTCTTTTCCGCTCTCGCGTTGCTCGCGAAAGGCCGTGGCGTATGCGGCCAGGCCGCCGGCGGCGATCGCCGCGCGCAGTTCGCGCATCAGGGTCAGGTAGTAGTACAGATTGTGAATGGTGTTGAGGCGCGCTCCCAGGATTTCGTTGACGCGGTGCAGGTGGTGCAGATAGGCGCGGGTGAAATGGGTGCAGCAGTAGCAGCCGCAGCCCGCGTCCAGCGGCCGCGTATCGCTGCGGTGCGCCGCGTTCTTGATTTTGATGTCGCCGTGGCGCGTGAACAGCCAGCCGTTGCGGGCATTGCGCGTGGGCAGCACGCAGTCGAACAGGTCGATGCCGGCTGCGACCGCCTCGACCAGGTCCTCGGGCGTGCCCACGCCCATCAGGTAGCGCGGCTTGTCCGCGGGCAGTTGCGGCGCGGTGTGCGCGAGAATGCGGCGCATGTCGTGCTTGGGCTCGCCCACCGACAACCCGCCGATGGCGTAGCCGTCAAAGCCGATGCGCTGCAACCCGGCGAGCGAATCGTCGCGCAGGTTTTCATACATTCCGCCCTGGACGATGCCGAACAGGGCGTTGGAATTTCCTTCGTGGGAAAGCTTGCTGCGCTCGGCCCAGCGCAGCGACAGGCGCATCGAGTCGCCGGCCTCGCCCTCATCCGCGGGGTAGGGCGTGCACTCGTCGAAGATCATGGCGATGTCGGCGTTGAGCACGCGTTGGATGCGCATCGACTCCTCCGGCGTCAGCATCAGCCGGTCGCCGTTCACCGGCGAAGCGAATTTCACGCCCTCCTCGGAAATCCTGCGCAATGCTCCCAGGCTGAACACCTGGAAGCCGCCCGAATCGGTGAGCAGGGGAGCGTCCCAGCCCATGAAGCGGTGCAGCCCGCCGTGCGCGGCGATCACCTCCAGCCCGGGGCGCAGCCACAGGTGAAAAGTATTGCCGAGCACGATGTCGGCGCCGATTTCGTGCAGTTCCGCCGGGCTCATCGCCTTCACCGTGCCGTAGGTCCCGACCGGCATGAAGGCGGGGGTCTCGACCCGGCCGTGGGCCAGGGTGAGCGTGCCGCGGCGGGCGCGGCCGTCGCTGTTGTGCAAAGTGAATTTCATCGGGGCATTTTATCAATCAGCATGGCATCGCCGTAGGAAAAGAAGCGGTAGCGTTGCGAAATGGCGTGGCTATAAGCGGCGCGCATCGGCTCCATTCCGGCGAAAGCGGCGACCAGCATCAGCAGCGTCGACCTGGGCAGATGAAAGTTGGTGAGCAGCCGGTCGGCGACGCGAAAGCCGTAGCCCGGCGTGATGAACAGATCGGTTTCGCCCGCTCCCGCACGGAGTGCGCCCGCGCGCGCGGCCGATTCGAGTGCGCGCAGGCTGGTGGTGCCGACTGCGATCACGGCGCGTCCGGCCGCGCGCGCGCGTGCGATCGCTTGCACCGTGGCCTGCGGGATCTCGTAGTACTCGCTGTGCATTCTGTGTTCGGCCAGATTATTCACGCGCACCGGCTGGAACGTGCCGGCGCCGACGTGCAGGGTGAGCCAGGCGAGCTGCACGCCCATGTCGCGCAGCCGCGCCAGCATGGATTCATCGAAATGCAGCCCCGCGGTCGGCGCCGCCACCGCGCCTGGATGATGCGCGTACACCGTCTGGTAGCGCGCTTCGTCTTCCGCGCTCCCGGCATGGGTGATGTAAGGCGGCAGCGGCAGGTGGCCATGCTGCTCGAGCAGCTCGTACACGGTGGCGCCGCCGCCAAAGCGCAGCAGGTATAAATCGCCGCGGCGCTCCAGCACTTCGGCTTCGATCGCCACGCCGAAGCTCAAGCGCGTGCCGGGTCTGGGCGCGTGGCTGGCGCGCATCTGCACCAGGGCTTCGTGCGCCCCGGTGACGCGCTCCACCAGCGCCTCGATCCTGCCGCCGCTCGCCTTGACGCCGTGGAGGCGCGCCTTGATCACGCGGGTGTCGTTGAACACCAGCACGTCACCCGCGCGCAGGAATTGCGGCAGTTCGGCGAAACGCCGATCGGACAGGGTTGTGCCCGAGAGGCGCAGCAGGCGGCTCCCCGCGCGCTCCGGCGCCGGGAATTGCGCGATCAGATCCGGCGGCAGGGCGTAGTCGAAGTCGTCCAGGGTGAGCGGCATTACGGGGCCGGCTGCGTTGAGAGGAAGCGCGAATTAGAGCATAATTCGCCTCCCTCGCGCTCGATTCCGGGTGCACGGCCGGGATGGCGGAATTGGTAGACGCACGGGACTCAAAATCCCGCGGTGGTGACACCATGGGGGTTCGATTCCCCCTCCCGGCACCAAGAACATATCCACATGTATCCGACTGGACAAACTTAAGACCGGGGCGGACGTGATCCCGTTGCATGGGCAGGCGGCTTGAAGGTACGGCGGTGTAATCCAGCCTATTGCATAACGTATTTAACTGGATTACACTATTTTCATGATCAAAAGTTTCCGGCACAAAGGCATCGAACGATTCTTCAAGAAGGATGACGCCCGCGGGATCAACGCCAAGCACGGGCCGCGCATTCGCCGGATACTTGACCTGATCGAAGAGGCTACCGCTGTGGAGCAGTTGGATATTCCCGGCATGCACCTGCACCCGCTGAAGTTCGACCGGAAAGGGGAATGGGCGATGACTGTATCTGGAAACTGGCGCATCACGTTCCGCTTTGTTGGCGAGAACGCGGCCGACCTTAACCTGGAGGATTATCACTGATGGCTAAGAGCTTGAGAAACCCGAACCGCCGTCCGACGCATCCGGGCGAAATCTTGCGCGAGGATGTGCTGCCGGCGCTGGGCCTGACACAAAAGGAATTCGCTGACCGCCTGGGGGTTTCGCGCCTGACGGTTTCGGAGATTCTGCTTGAAAAGCGTAGCGTGACGCCTGATATGGCGATCCGCTTGGGCAAACTGCTGGGCAATGGCCCGGAGATATGGCTACGCATGCAGCAGGCCGTCGATGTCTGGACGCTAGAGCAGCGCGGTGGATATGAGCGCATTGAGCGCCTGGAGGCTGCATAAAGGTTTAACCGTTCCCGCTGCGGTTCACCGGGAAGCGGCGGCAAGGGTGCGTTTCGAGAAAGACGGGCATATCGCAACCTTCCACTGCCCACATCCGGCCAAAGAGGCGAAACCCTACCACGTGCGCGATGCGCGGCAGTATCTTTCGAATTTAGGAGTAAGACTATGAACACTATGATGCACAAGGGTTTTGCTGCCCGTGTTGAATACAGCGAGGAAGACGGCTGCTTTGTCGGTCATGTCGCCGGCATTCGTGACGTTATCGGCTTTCACGGGGAGAGCGTTGCCAAACTGCGGAAGGCTTTCAGGGAAGCCGTTGATGATTACCTGGCCACTTGCGAGAAGCTTGGACAGGAGCCCAATCGCGCGTACTCAGGACAATTCCGCCTGCGACTGGCGCCTGATCTCCATGCGCGCGCAGCTATGGCCGCAGAGTCGCAAGGGAAAAGCCTGAATACGTGGGCGGCTGACGTAATCGAGAACGCCGCAAGAAGGTAAAAAGAGCATTAACCGCCGCCTGACGGACTCAGGCAAAGCGGCCGCTCGGGTGCAACCGACACCCGCACCAGGACCACGCAGGGCCATGCGCAGGAGGAAAGCGATGAAAGTGGACATCATCGGCGGCGGCCCGGCCGGGCTTTATTTTTCGGTGCTGGTGAAGAAGAGCTTCCCCGAGGCCGAGGTGGCGGTGACCGAACGCAACCGCGCCGACGACACTTTCGGCTTCGGCATCGTGCTCTCGGACGAAACGCTCAACAATCTGCGCGCAGCCGACGCGCCATCCTATCGCGACATCGCCGCGAGTTTCGCCTATTGGGACGATATCTATACCCATTACCGGGGCCGGGTGCTGAAGTCCTCGGGCCACGGATTCTCCGGCATCAAGCGCCTGACGTTGCTCCGGATTCTGCAGCGCCGCGCCGCCGCCCTGGGAGTGAACATCCGCTATGAGACCGAGGACCCGGGGCTCGATGCGCACCGCGATGCCGACCTGATCGTGGCGGCGGACGGCATCAACAGCCGCGTGCGCGAAAGCCTGGCGCAGCAGTTCCGGCCCGAAGTCGATCTGCGCAGCAACAAATTCGTCTGGCTGGGCGCGCACATGCGGCTGCCCGGCTTCACCTACAGCTTCCGCGAGAACGAGTGCGGCATCTGGAATTTGCACGCCTATATGTATGCCGAAGGCGAGTGCACCCTGGTGGTCGAAACTACGGACGCAGCGTTCCGCAAATCCGGCCTTCGCATCGACGACGAACAGGCGACGGCAGCGTACGTGGGGCAGCTGTTCGCCGAGGAACTGCGCGCGGCCGACGGGCATGCGGCCAACGTGCTCACCAACCGCTCGCACTGGCGCAATTTCCCCACCATCGCCTGCGCCACCTGGCACCACGGCAATGTCGTGCTCCTCGGCGACGCGGCGCACACCGCGCATTTCACCATCGGCTCGGGCACCAAGCTGGCGCTGGAGGACGCGATCGCGCTGCATGCGGCGCTGCTGCCGCACGCGCAGGACCCGAGGGCCGCGCTGCCCGCCTACGAGGCCGCGCGCCGCGAGGAGGCGGAGCGGATCCAGCATTCGGCCAATGTCAGCCTGGTGTTCTTCGAGAACGTGCGCCGCTTCTGGCACATGGACCCGGTGCAGTTCAACTTTGCCTTGATCAGCCGCTCCAAGCAGATCACCTACGACAACCTGCGCCTGCGCGACCCCGGGTTCATCGCCGCTGTCGACCGCTGGTGGGCGGGGGAGGTCGCAACGACCGAGCACATCCTGTTGCAGCCGGATTTCGCCGCGCCGCCGCCGATGTTCGCGCTGCTCACCCTGCGCGGCATGCGGCTCGCGAACCGCGTAGTGGTCTCGCCCATGTGCCAGTACTCCGCCGTGGAGGGCACCCCCAACGACTGGCACCTGGTGCACTACGGCGCGCGCGCCCTCGGCGGCGCAGGGCTCATCTATACGGAAATGACCTGCGTCTCGGCGGAAGCGCGCATCACCCCCGGCTGCGCCGGGCTGTATGCGGCGGAGCATGCGCAATGGTGGACGCGCATCGTCGGTTTCGCCCACCGTCACAGCCAGGCCAGGGTCTGCCTGCAACTCGGCCATGCGGGCCGCAAGGGCTCGACCCAGCTCATGTGGGAAGACATGGACCACCCGCTCGAACGCGGCAACTGGCCCATCGTCGCGGCCTCGCCCCTGCCTTACCATCCCGACAGCCAGCGACCGCGCGAAATGAGCCGCGCCGACATGGATGCGGTGCGCGAGCAGTTCGTGGCCGCGGCGACCATGGGCATTGCCTGCGGCTTCGACATGCTCGAGCTGCACATGGCGCACGGCTATCTGCTGGCAGGCTTCATTTCTCCGGTCACCAACCGGCGCACGGACGAGTACGGCGGGTCGCTCGGGAACCGGCTGCGTTTTCCGCTGGAAGTGTTCGACGCGGTGCGCGCCGCGTGGCCGGAGGACCGGCCGATGGCGGTGCGCATCTCCGCTACCGACTGGATTCCCGGCGGCTTGAGTGCGATCGAATCGGTGGAGATCGCGCGGACGTTCAAGGCGCATGGCTGCGACCTGATCGACGTGTCCACCGGCCAGACCGACCCGGCCTCGAAGCCGGTTTACGGCCGCATGTACCAGACGCTGTTCTCGGAGCAGATCCGGAACGAAGCGGGCATCGCCACCATGGCCGTGGGCGCAATCACCAGCGCCGACCAGGTGAACACCATCATCGCCTCCGGCCGCGCCGACCTGTGCGCCCTGGCGCGGCCGCACCTCGCCGATCCGAGTTTCACCCTGCGCGCGGCGGCCGAATACGCCGCCCTGGGCTATGCGATCGAAGGCGTGTCCTGGCCGAAGCAATACCTCGCGGGCAAACAGCAGCTGGAGGCGCTCGCGCGCCGCGCGCGGATGGAGGCGGAGCAGAGGCAGGCCGAGCTGCGCCGGGCCAAACCGGGGATCCCGATGCCGGCGGAAAAACAATGAACATCTGCATCGTCGGAGCCGGGGCAATCGGCGGGCTGCTGGGCGCGCGCCTGGCCCAGGCAGGGCATGCGGTGAGCTTCATCGCACGCGGCGCGCATCTTGCGGCCATGCGCGCCGATGGCCTCAAGCTGCGCTCGAAGAAGGAATCTCTGACCCTGCGCGTGAACGCGAGCGATAGCGTCGCCGGCCTCGGCCTGCAGGACGCGGTGTTCATCGCGCTCAAGGCCTACAGCATCGCCGACATGCTGCCGCGGCTCGCGCCGCTCCTGGGCCCGCAGACGGTGGTGATCCCGGCCATCAACGGCATCCCGTGGTGGTATTTCCACAAGGAGGGGGGGCGCTTCGACGGGGATCCCGTCGGCTGTATCGATCCGGGCGGCGCGATGTTGCGCAGCCTTGACTGCGGCCGCATCCTCGGCTGCGTGGTTTACGCTTCCGCCGAAGTGGTGGAGCCCGGCGTGATCGAACATACCGCCGGCCGGCGCTTCGTTCTGGGCGAGCCCGACGGCAGCCGGTCGGAGCGCGCCGGGCGCGTTGCCGCGGCGCTCGGGGAAGCGGGACTGGATGCGCCGCTGTCGCAGCGCATCCGCGACGACATCTGGACTAAACTGATAGGCAATCTCGCGTTCAATCCGATTTGTGCGTTGACGGCTGCTCGCATGGATCAAGCGATGAACAATCCCGCCATCGTCGAACTGACGCGAACCGTCATGGGCGAAGGCATGCGCGTGGGCGAGGCCTACGGCGCCAGGTTTGGCATCAGCGTCGAAGAACGGCTGGAAATGGCGAAGCGCCTGGGCAGCACCAAGGTTTCGACGCTGCAGGATCTGGAGCGCGGGCGTCCGATCGAGTCCGAAGCGATCGTCGGCGCGGTTTGCGAGTTCGCCCGGCGCGCCGGCGTCCCGACCCCGGCGACGGACCTCATTTGCACGCTGATCCGCCAGCGCGGGATGTCGGCAGCCCAATAGCCGAGAGATGAGCGTGCCCATGCGGCGGCCGGGCGGGCCGCTGGCCTGCGGCTGGCCAATGAGGTAATCTAGTGGCGGTTTCCCCATCGTCGGCGTGCCGGTCTGAAGGACATCTTCGTGCTGCGCAGTTTGCTTCCCATGGTTCCTGCCGGAGCCGTCTTTGGCGGCGTCACGCTTTACCAGCCGCAACGGTTCGCGAACTAGCGTACGCCATGGGCGCGCACAAGGACTCCTTCGGTACTCTGGATTTTCTGCGCAACCTGCCGCTATTTCGCGAACTCGACGTGCGCGAGCTCGAGGCCATCGGCGCTGCTACAACCGAACAGCGTGTGGCCGCCGGCACCGTGCTGTTTCGCCGCGATGATCCCTGCGACGGGTTTTACGTCATTGTGGTCGGCAGGGTGAAGCTCGCGCTGCTCGCGCCCGCGGGGGCGGAAAAGGTGGTGGAGATCCTGGGCCCGGGCCAGAGTTTCGGCGAGGCGGTCATGTTTCTGGGCAAGCCCCATACGCTGTACGCGGAGACCCTTGCCGATTCGCTGCTGCTGTTTATCCGCAGCAGCGCGATCCTGGGTGCAATCGAGCGCAACCCGGAGCTCGCACGGCGCATGCTGGACGAGATGTCGCAGCGCCTGTACCGGCTGGTCGCCGACATCGAGGCCTATACCCTGAAAAGCGCCACCGAGCGCATCACCGGCTATCTGCTCGCATCGCTGCCCGATGGCGCCGTCCCGGGACGGCCCGCCGATGTGTTGCTGGCGGCGAGCAAGAGCGTGCTCGCCTCCCGGCTCAACATCACGCGCGAGCATTTTTCCCGCATCCTGCACGAGCTGTCGCAGGCCGGCTTGATTCGGGTCAGCGGCCGCAGCATCCGCATCCTCGACCCGGCCGGTCTGCGCGATCGAAAAACCTGAGATGGTCCCAGCCTGATACGCTGGGTGCGCGCAGGGCTTGCGCAATGTCGGCAAAATTGAGTTAAAGTTACGCCGAACCCTGCCTTAGACGGGGTTTTTGGTCTGCTTTCGATGGGGTTGACGGCCCCGGTGCATTTGGAGGGTGTTCATGTATGCAATCGTCTACAAGTCCGACGGCTTCCCGATTTGCGTCCAGGTGGCTGGTGTAGCGCCCGATCCCGTCGTCTTCTGGGCTTCCGAGAGCGCGGCCAAATCCTTTATCGACAGCAAGGGCGGAGCAGATGACTTCCAGCCGGTCGCCGTCGATGACGGCAGCCTCGACGCCATGGCCAAGGCCATGGGCTGCCCCGTCGAGCAAATCACGCTGGAGCCCTATCCTACGTAGTCCTCTCCCCCGGTCTTGGGGGCCAAAATAGGGGTATTTCTCCCCCATTTAGGGCGATCTACAAATCCTTCGGATGGATCTCGCGGCTCCTCTTCCTACGCGCCGCGCCGCGGCGCGTTCGTAAAATCGGCCGCCGCGCAGCCGCTTGCCCTGGCGGCAGGCGCGAGGCGTCCCGGGAGCCCTCGGGGCCGGCCGGATTCTTGCGGCGGCCGCATATTTGATCTAAGTCACAAAATCCAAAAAAACCTGCCTGGGCGGCCTCGATGGCGTTGCAGACCACTATAGCTTGGGCTAATTTACGGTCTCGCCACAGTATCTTGGGTCGAAGATCTAAGAAAGATAATAAACAGGATGAACCCATGACCCAGGTCCCGATCGATTCCCCACTGTTCAAATTAGCCGGCCTGCCGCAGAGCATCCGCAAGCGCGAAGGCAAGCTGGTCGCATTCGATGCGGCCAAGATCGTGAACGCGATGCAGCGCGCGCGCGCCGCCACCGGCGAGTTCGAGCGCGCCGCGCTCGAGCCGGTAGCCGAGCGCGTGCTTGCCGACATTGCGACGCTGCCTGCCGGCAGCGTTCCCGACATCGAGCGCATCCAGGACAGCGTCGAACTGGCGCTGTTGGGCGCGGGCTTCTACCGCACCGCGCGCGCCTACATCGCCTACCGCGAGCAGCACCGGCGCCTGCGCGAAGACAGCCGCACCGCGGTCGACGTGGAGAGCTCGATCAACGAATACCTGGAGCGGCGCGACTGGCGCGTCAACGCCAACGCCAACCAGGGTTATTCGCTGGGCGGCCTGATCCTGAACGTGTCGGGCAAGGTGGTGGCGAACTACTGGCTCAACCACGTCTATGCGCCCGAGGCCGGGCGCGCCCACCGCGAGGGCGACATCCACATCCACGATCTGGACATGCTCGCCGGTTACTGCGCCGGCTGGTCGCTGCGAACCCTGCTGCACGAGGGACTGAACGGGGTGCCCGGCAAGGTCGAGGCGGCGGCGCCGAAACACATGTCGAGCGCGGTCGGACAGATCGTCAATTTCCTCGGCACGCTGCAAAACGAGTGGGCCGGCGCGCAGGCGTTCTCCTCCTTCGACACCTACATGGCACCCTACATCCGTAAGGACGACATGTCCTACGACGCGGTGAAGCAATGCATCCAGGAGCTGATCTACAACCTGAATGTGCCCTCGCGCTGGGGCACGCAGACGCCGTTCACCAATCTCACCTTCGACTGGGTGTGCCCGGAAGATCTGCGCGAGCAGGTCCCGGTCATCGGCGGCGAGGAGATGCCCTTCGCCTACGGCGAGCTGCAGCGCGAAATGGACATGATCAACCGCGCCTACATCGAAGTCATGACCACCGGCGACCACCTGGGCCGGGTATTCACCTTCCCCATTCCGACCTACAACATCACGCCGGATTTCGAATGGGAGTCGGAAAACGCCACGCTGCTGTTTGCGATGACCGCCAAATACGGTCTGCCGTACTTCCAGAACTTCCTCAATTCCGAGCTCAAACCCAACATGATCCGCTCCATGTGCTGCCGGCTGCAGCTCGACCTGCGGGAGCTGCTGAAACGCGGCAACGGTCTGTTCGGATCGGCGGAGCAGACCGGTTCGGTGGGGGTGGTGACCCTCAACTGCGCGCGGCTGGGGCACCTGTACCGCGGCGACGAGTCGGCGCTCCTGGCGCGCGTCGATGAGCTGATGGATCTGGCCAAGAACAGCCTGGAGCTGAAGCGCAAGGTGATCCAGCGCTACATCGATGCCGGCCTGTTCCCCTACACCAAACGCTACCTCGGCACGCTGCGCAATCATTTCTCCACCATCGGCGTGAATGGCATCAATGAAATGATCCGCAACTTCACCGCCGATGAACACGACCTCACCAGCCAGTGGGGCCACGGCTTCGCCTGCCGGCTGCTCGATCACATCCGCGCGCGCATCGTGGCGTTCCAGGAAGAGACCGGCCACATGTACAACCTCGAGGCGACGCCGGCCGAGGGCACGACGTATCGTTTCGC
>Ga0209726_10003119_pt1 | contig 23174 bp, 19 predicted proteins | sample Subgrocontami54m_FD_187453 | JGI IMG/M metagenome (GOLD analysis project Ga0209726, IMG submission 187453) | Subsurface groundwater microbial communities from S. Glens Falls, New York, USA - GMW46 contaminated, 5.4 m (SPAdes) (version 3) | ecosystem: Environmental > Aquatic > Deep subsurface >... | reverse complement strand
CTCGGGTCGGTACCGGGAATGTGCACGTCGAGCGAGCGGTCGGTGCGGATCACTTCGCCCAGACGGCCGTAGCCGCGGGTCTCGAAGCCGGAGGCGTCGTCGCGGCGGATCAAGCGGCCGGCCGCGTAGTTCGGCGCACCCGCCGCACCGTATGTCAGGCGAACGTCGGCAAGTGGGTCGGTGGTCGACGGGTAGTCGATGCTGCGCAGACGATTGAACTCGTGATCGTAGACGATGAACTGGCCACGGCCGCGGAGCCTCGCTGTCTGGCGAGCGGCAAGGTTGCCCGAGAGATCGAAGAGGTCCTCGGTGACGCCCGGAGGCGCGGCTCCGCGCGATGCGACGTGAGCGAGGGAGTCGAGGGACACCATCTGTCCCAGCGAGTCGTAGTCCGCGTGCATGCGGTTCCCGCCTGCGTCCGTGACGTCGGTGAGCTGCGAAAGGCGGTCGTAGGCGTACGTGGTGGTGAGCGTCGTGAGCGCGGTGCTCGTGCCGATCGTGTTGAACTCGCGCACGGCGACGATGTTGTCGCGCACGTCGCGGAACACGATGCGGGGACGGCCGAGGGGATCGACGACCGTGGTGGTGGCGCGGGGCGTGGGAATCGCGCCGGGCGCGCCGGACGCGAGCGCGTTCGCGCGGATCGCGACGACCGCGATCAGCGCCGCGATGGAGCACAGACGAGCGGGTGGGTCGCCGTGCATCGAACGAGTGAGACTACAACGCGTTGTTCATGGCGGCGTCACGCGGGGACTTAGCCGCGACGCTGGCGCTTCGCGACCTCCTGCCGACTCGCACGCGGCGCTCGAGACCGAGCAGTCCCAAATGCCGAGGCACCGTGCCACGCAACGATCTGTCCCTCCGCGAAGAATCCGCTCCACCAGAGCCTAAATCGAACGCCGGGCTCCGCCAGTCGGGCTGCGTCCTCAGGGTACAGAAACCATGCCTCACTCGGCTCGCTCCACACGCGCGCGCGCACGGGTTCCGAGTTAGGAGCGAGTCGGTACACACAATCGAAACCGTGATCAGAGGATTGATCGAAGAATACCGGACACTGATGTAGTCCGGGCGCAAGTCGTGACGAACCGTGCCCTCTCCTCGAAGCATCAATCGCGCGGATGCGAATGATTGCGTCCGGCGCTCGGTCGGGCGGTTTCATCGCGCGTTCCCGGATGGTATGGGCATGCTTCTGTGGATGCGGGGTGTGAGAATCGGCAAGAGTTCGTTCGGCACGACGACCCCCGGAACACCACGATCGACCGAGACTCGACCGGAGGCCGGGATCATCGCGGGGTCGACTCGTGTGCTGACCAGTGTGAAGGGACCCCAACCGAAACCTCGAGCCGCCTGTCGAGCGTACGACGCGGCACCGCCGGCCGTACTCGAAAAGTACTTGCCCTCGCCGCCACCCGGACTCGGCAAGAAGCGCCCTGTGGTCTGAATTGATGCCAATTCGCGGGGATCCACGACACGGTAGAGAGTAATTTGTCGCCTCCGCGAACCCTCATCGGCTTCCGGCGGCGTCGGTGGCGGTTCGGTCGTCGCCGTGGGTGCGCCGGACGTCGGAGCCGCAACGGTCTGTGTCGCATTCGTCGTTTGGCTCGATCCGGCGTCCATCGACGTCTGGGGCGGCATCAACCCCGCATCGCCGGTGTTTGGTACACCGGACGGGTCCAGCGTCGAATACCGCGCGTTGAGCGTCGGACCCGCGGTCACGAACCTGTGCACGGCGTACCCCGTCGCTAGGAACACCGCTGCCGCGCCAACGGAGACGGCGGCGCCGGACAGCACCGCCGCCGCGGCTTCCGGCGCGAGCGCACCGAGTGCCGCGACGATGCGCCCTCGAGTCGCGAGGGGCGCAGCGCCCAACACTACATCTCGAATTGCCTGGTTCCAGTCGGCCTGACTGCCGAGATTGAATAGACCGTTTGGATCCAGCGTGGTGAGTGGACTGTTTGCGCTGTATCCGCTCAGCGCGAGATTGCGGGGCGCGAAGACGCCGCCGCTGGGCCGTCCGCCCATCATGGTCGCAAGCGCCGGCTCCTCACTGCACCACTGCGCGCTCCGCGCGTCGTAGTACCTCGCCCCCGCGTACGTGAACCCCGTCTCGGGATCCTCCTCGTGCCCCGTAAACCGGTACTCGGGACTCGTGTTCGCGAGACTCGCGACCGGCCGCTGCTCGTCGATCCAGTCTTCGCCGAACGGGAAATACTCGTGGTGTTCGACGGCGTTCCCGTTGCCGTCGGTCACGTACTGCACGCTCTGCAAGTGGTCCGTGTGGTAGTAGAACTGCAGCACGCGCGGCGCGCCGAACCCCGACGGCGTCAGCATGCTCGCCACGCGCACGCCGTCCGCGAACACGTGTCGCGTCGGGAGCACCTCGTTTCGTACCGTCCAGAACTGCGACACGTACTCCGTGCGGTTATCGCCCTGGAACTTGTGCGTGCGCGCGCCATCGGCGTCGTACGCGAACGTGACCGCGGCGCCGGGCCCGCTGTCGTCCACGCTCGCCATGCGGTCCTCTTCGTCCCACGCGATCGTCCGTAGCGTGCTGAACCGCCCGACGGTCTGCACCCACTGCGTCTGGTTCCCGTCCGCGTCGTGCTCGATGTTGCGACGACCGTTGACGGGATCGGTCAGCAGCGTCGTCGCGTGCGGGCGATTGGGGTCGTACGCGTACGTGAGGTCGTGCGACGTGTCGGACTGCACGAACGCCCGGCCCGCGGGGTTGATGAGCACGTCATTCTGGATGTTGCGAGTGATATTGCCGATTTCGTCGTACTGCATCCCGTGCGTGAACTGCCGCGTGAACGGAATGCTCGCGGTGCTGATGAGTGCAGCGCGTTCGGAGCGGTACGAAGCGGTGGCACCGGTGAGCTGGTCCAGGCCGTCGAAGGAGAAGGAGAAATCCGTCGGTCCGCCGAGGCCGGGGCCGCCCACGGTCGCGGTGAGGCGGTTGTGCAAGCCGATGATGTTTCCGACTTCGTTGTAGTCGTAGCGCAGGCGCTGCATCGGCGAACTGCTCGCGCCGGGAACGCCGCCGGGTCCGCGCGGGTTTGTGTCGCTGTCGAGTTCCGCGAGGCGTCGCATCCGCGGGTCGTAGCGGTAGCGGGTGGCCACTCCGTTGGCGAGCGTCACGGACGCGCGCTGTCCGAATGCGTCGTACGTAATCCGATCGACGACCGGCGTGCGGTCGAAGAGGCCGCCTCCGATCGGCTGATTGAGTTCCGCCGACTCGAGCCGTCCGCCGACGTCGTACCGATACGCGAGCTGCGCGCCGTCGGGATACGTCATCGACAGCATGCGACCGAGGGAGTCGTGTCGGAATCGCGTCGTGGCGCTCACGGTGCGCGGCGTGCCGCCGGGACCCGTCGCGGTTAGCGTGCGATCGGTCTGGATCAATTCGCCGAGCGCGCCATACGCGCGCGTCTCCGTTCCGGAGCCGTCGACGCGCTGCGTGAGCCGTCCCGCCGAGAAGTCCGTCGCCGAGGCCGGCCCGTACGTGAGCGCAACGTCCGTGCTGCGCGGATAGTCGATGCCGTCGAGGCGATTCGAGTGATCGGCATATTGGTAGACGATGAACTCACCGCGCAGGCGAAGGTTCGCGGTCTGTCGCTCGCGAAGGTTTCCGGAGAGATCGAAGAGGTACTCCGTGACTCCTGGTCCGACGCGATTGCAGACGTCGGGGCCCGCGGCGGGCTCGGACCCGGGCGGGCTCGCCGCGATTGGTGGCGCGATGGAGTCCAGGCGCACCATCTGGCCCAGCGTGTCGTACGCGGCGCAGATCGGGTGATTCAGCGCGTCGGTGACGCGGGTGAGTTGGCCATTTCGATCGTACGCGTAGCGGGTGAGCAGCGCGGTGTCGGTCCCGCGAATCGTGTTGAACTCGCGAATCTGTAGACGAACATCGAAAAGCGCGGCGAAACGATCGCGCTCGACGCGATTTATTTTTGCGTGAGCGGAGGTCGACGTGTTTGCGATGGCGAGGCGCGCCCAAGGCATTCGATGTGTGTCGACGCGGGCGTCAGCCGGTTACGCGGCGACGCCCTTGGGTGAGCGGTACGAAGGGCCGAGGATGCGTACGAGCAGGCCTTTGTGCACCAGCCGATCGGCGATCGCGGATGCCGCGGCGTTGTTGTGAAACAGGGTGCCCCAGTCCTTGAAGGCGAGGTTGGTGGTCACGAGCGTCGACGTCCGCTGATATCGGCGGTTGAAGACTTGGTACAGCAAGTCGGCCTGACGTGAGTCGAGGGCGAGATACCCCAGCTCGTCGATGATCAACAACTCCGGCGACGCCCAAGTTGCCAGTCGCTTGTGCAGCGTATTTCGACCCTGGGCTGCGACGAGATCATTGGCGAGGTCCGCGGCGGTGGTGAAGCGGACGCGGTGTCCGCGTAGGCATGCGAGTTGGCCGATGGCATTGCCGATGTGAGTCTTGCCGACGCCGGACGGGCCGAGAAGCACGACGCTGGTGTGGTTCTTGATGAAGTCCAGGCTCGCGGCGCGTGCGATCATCTCGCGATCGATCTCTTCCGGAAAGTCGTAGTCGTAGGTGTCGAGCGTGCTGAGCGGAAAGATCGCGGATCGCTTGAGGGAATCACGAGCGCGCGCTTCGAGCAGTACGCGCAATTGCTCGCGCATCAGGTGGTCGAGCAGCGATGTCGGCGAGTCGTTGCGGGCGATGGCCTTCTGGGTGGCATCGTCCAGTTGCTGAGCGGCGTGATCGAGACTCAGGTCCCGCATCACGTCGGCGAGCGACAGTGTGGTCCATAGTTCGTGGCTCATGATATTCTCACGCTCCGTCGTCGGGCTTTCCGGTGCGGGTGTCGGATCGGTCGTTGGTCTTTTCTTCGAAGAGGGCATCGTACGTCTCCAGGTCGTGGGGTTTGACGGTCATCTCGTCCGCGGCAGCATTGCCGGTGACGATGGGTTCAGGCGGCTCGCCGAGGCCGCGGGCATAGCGGTGCTGATCGATCAGCGTGCGCACGTAGCGGGCGCCGAACGTGCGTGCGGCGAGCGCCGCGCCGATGCCGGCGACCAGGTCGCTCTCGCCGTACCGAGCGTACAGGCGCATGAGTTTCTGGATCTCGCACTCGAGGCTGATGCGCCGTCGCGCGATCTGCTGCAGGTACAGGCGACACTCCGGCGACAGGTTCGCGATGCGCTCCTTGCGCTTGGGTCCCTTTGCCCCTTTTCGTCGGACGAGCATCGCGTCGATGTGGGCGGGGTCTTCGACCGCGCGATGGCGCTCCCAACTGCGTTGGTGCGTGGCGACGATCTGTGCGTCGTGGACGATGCGCACCGTGCACTCGTCGGCGCGTACGAACACAGTCTTGCCGACGAGCGCGTGCGGCACGGAGTAGGTGTTGGTGTCCAGTCGCACCCGCACGTCCTTGGAGACGATTACCGGAACGACGAAGTCACAGTCGTACCCGTGCGCGGGCAATGCGTGCATGCGGGTGCGCTCGACGAGCAGGCGATCGGCCGGCCGCTCGCGTGTGGTGGCATGCAGTCGCATGTTGGCGGTCTGGTCGCGCCAGAGGGCGACCTGCGCGCGGACGTCGGCCAGCGACGCGAACGACCGGCCGTAGAAGAAAGACGAGCGGAGGTACTTGATCGACGACTCGACGCGTCCCTTTGCCTCGGGATATCGAACGGGTGCCGCGGTGGGCTCGAACAGGTAATGCCCGGCGAACGTGAGAAAGCGGGGATTGAACTGCACCGTGTTGCCGATGTGGTGCAACACGACACTCTTCAGGTTGTCGTAGAGGATCTTCTTGGGAACTCCCGCGAAGTACTCCAGCGCCCGACGATGCATCGCGCAGAACGTCTCCATGCGCATGTCGAACGAGAAGTCGACGTACATCGCGCGCGACCAACTGAGCACCATCGAGAACGCGTACAGCGACCGCTGGCCGTTGCCGACGCGCATCGCGCCGAACGAACCCCAATCGACCTGCGCCTGCTCGCCGGGCTCCGTCTCGAACCGCAGATAAACCTTGCGCGCGCGGGGCGAGCGGACCCGCGCGATGTAACGTCGCAGTTGGGCGATGCCGAGCATGTAGCCCCGAGCGCGCAACTCTTCGAACAGGCGCAGGGCCGTCAACTGCGGATACTCCGTGACTCGCTCGACGATGTACGGTCGAAATGGGTCCAGGCCCGAAGGGCGCACTTCGGGCGTGCTCGCCCCGCTGCGCTCGCGGACCGCGCGGCGCACCACGGAGTGATGCACGCGAAAGCGGCGGGCCACCGTCTCGATGCGCCATCGCTCCGCGATTACCAAGCGCCGCATCTCGGCACGAATCTCGGGCGTGATCATCGCTGCTGCCCCGTTGCGGCGATCGCGAGTACGCGCTTCGCGTTGTCGAAAGCGCCCATCCCACCGAGGAACCGGTCACGAAGACGGCGGCCCTTGGTGTGCCCCACGAACTCGACGTTGATGTCGAGGCTGGGCAGCTCGGCCAGGGCCACGCTCCAGATCTCGGGGTGGTGCTGCACGCCCAACGCGTCCGCATCGAGCGCAGCACTCAACGGTCGGCGGTACCAGAGCGAGAGCGATTCCAGCAGCATCGAGACCGCTCGCGGGTCCGCAGGCAGCGGCGGCAGCCTCGCCTTCAGAGCCGTGCCGTCGAACGGAACCGTCAAGAGCAGCCGCGTCTCGGTCGAGCACGGCTCGATGGCCATCCACAGGGGCGTCGACATGGAAACGAATCTCCCATCGGATCGACGAGGACGCGGGCGGAGTGCTCACGGTCGCGATCGGCGATGAAGTGACCGGTACGCTTCCACCTGGCGGCGCGGAACATTGATTAGCCACGCGCGCCGCGCGGCGGCCCGCGCGAGCACGGGACTGCTCGTCGCGGTGGTCGTCGCGACCCCACTCGCAACGCCGGAACCGACGCACTGATTCGCGGACTTGAGACTGCCGTGCGATCATCCGGCAATGCTCGGTGCAGTAACGATGGCCGCGATAACACGAACGGCAGAGCACGAAGCCGACGCCGCACGAGCCACACTTCAGGGCGTAGAGATCCACCGCGCACCCCCGCGTGCATCCCGACGGGCTCGACAACGCAGCCGATGCCGTGCGAGGGAACGAGGTACGTCAGCTCGACCCCAACACGGTCGTCTGCCAAGGGCGGCTCGGAGCGCAAACTCCGGGCCGTCCGCCTTTGCGGGCGCAGCAGAAATGCAGCTACGCGATGCGGCGATCGGAAAGCAACGAAACGGCAGGCGACAGAACCCGCGCTACGCCGCGCTCGTCATGATCGCACTCCCGCGCTTTCCGATGCTCGTCTACAGACTGATGAAGAAACAGGGCGGCGAGAGGTACGCGCGCACGATGCTCACGGATCTTGAGCGCCGCGGCGACAGATCCAGCGCGCGGCTGGCGGTTGGGCTCACGGCGATGCTCGCCGACCCAGACTTCCGCGAAGACTGGGACTAGCGGACAGAACGCAGCCGACCGATGCCGCCGCGGTGTGAGCGGGCCGCAGCACTGCGGATATGAGCATGGCCGCGGTTCTCCCCGTTGGCTACCCTCATGGCTACCGCACGGTAGCCGTTCGTTCCATCACCGCGTAACTGCGATCGAATCTTGGTCGGGGCGAGAGGATTTGAACCTCCGACTCCTCGGTCCCGAACCGAGTGCGCTACCAGGCTGCGCTACGCCCCGAAAGGACGCGAACACTACGCCCCCCCGCGCCCACGTCAAGCAGCGTCTTCTTCGCGCAGGCCGACGCACCCGCACGACCTCCCGTCCATCGCTCGCCCCCGGCGCTTCCCCAGCGCCCGTGCTCGCGTTCGTGCTCGTGCTCGATCCCCTCCGCGCGACCAGCTCTGCTCTTGACTGTGTCGCGCGACCGCGCGATTGGGGGCATTCACAGGAAGACGGGAAGACACGAAGTGGTAGTGGTTCGGAACGCGTGGCGCGCGCAGTTGGCTGTCGCGCGCCCGGCGGCCGCGGACTGCGCCGGCGGTTACTCGTCGAAGTCCGCGAGGAGCGAGCGCAAGACGAGCATGACGCTCACGACGAGCCCGAGGATCACGGTCGTGGTTTCGCTTCGATGCACGTAGTACCACGCCCCGGTGGCCATGCCGCCGCCGCCGGCGAGGAGCGTCGTCGCGTACCGAAATGCGCGGATCCGCGTCACGCGAAAGATCGCGTACACGGCAGGGCTCGCACCGATTCCGACGAACGCTGCGGCCGCAGGTACGGACCGCCGCGCGATGCGAGGATGTCTCGTGCGACCGCGTGCGCTTCCTCGCTGTAGTCGTCCGATGCAGCGATCCCGCGGAGTTCGGCATCGGCGAGAGGCGCGTAACGGGCACGCAACTGGTCGACCGATGGCATGCTTCGGAAATAATACCCCGCCGTCGCGAGTCTTGCCGGCGATTCCCGCACCGCGCGTTCCGCCTCTCCCTCCGAACCCAAGACATCTTCCCGCCTCCGCGTCTTCCTGTGGATTGCCTCCCCCCCCGCGCGCACTAGACTCCGCCGCCGATGACTCCGCGCCGCAATCGCCCCAGCGCCCCGATCGTCGCGCTCGCGCTCGCGATCGTCGCGGTGCTCGGGACGGTGGGCTGGTGGCGCGTGCATCGTGCTCGCAGCGCGACAAATGCCACCGACGTGTCGCTGCGCACGGCGTCCCCCGACCGCGCGGAGCGCCGTGTGCCGCGCGACTTCACCGCGCCGGCTCCCATCACGCTCTCCCCGACGACGGTGTCCGATGCCGGCGACGACCCGCACGCGACGCTCGAGGGTCGGGTTGTCTCCGCGAGCACCGGCGACGCCGTGCCGAACGCGACGCTCACATTCGCGCGCGCGGGTGCGTCCGCGACGGCGGTGTCGGGTGCGGACGGCGCGTTCGTGCTGTCGACGACGTCGCTGGGAACGTACGAGTTGGTGCTGGTGATCGCCGACGGCTTCACGGATTTCGGCGCCGAGGCCGGACGCAGTCCCGTGGTGTTCGTCGCGCGGCCGGGAACGCGCGTGTCGGGTGTGGTCGTGCGGATGACGCCGCAGGTGGAAGTCGAAGGCGTCGTGCTCGACCCGCACGGTGCGCCGGTGGCGGGAGCGCAGGTACGTTCGTTCGCGTGGTCGAGCTACGCCGACAGTGATCCTGCGACGACAGACGCCTCGGGTCACTTTCGTTTGCGTGTGCTCGAGCGCGCGATGCTCGAAGCGACGCACGCACTGTACCGTCCCATTCGTCGACCGTTTCGCGCCAGCGGCGATCCGAACGACGGTCCCGCGCACGTCGAACTGCGCTTCGATGCCGAGCGCGGCGACGGCGGCGCACCGCTCACAATCACGGGACGTGTTCTCGATCCGAGCGACTCACCCATCGGCGGCGCGGTGGTCACGGCGAATCCGGACTCGGACGACGACCGATACATTCTACGCACCACGACGGCGCCCGACGGAACGTTTGCTCTGCGCGAGGCCAATCGCGCGACGTACCAATTGCGTGCGATCGCGCGGGGCTTCGTCCCGGGACGTGCGGAAGCGGTGGCCGGCGGTGCGACGAACATCACGTTGCGCCTCGGCGCGGGCGCGTCGTTCCGCGGGATCGTGCGTGACTCGCGTGGTGCGCCCGTCGCGGGCTTCACGATCGTCGCGTGGCCGCGGCGCGGACCGATGACCCGCGGGACCGGACGCAGTTGGAGTGTGTTCAACGCGGAGGGACGATTCGAGATCACGGGCTTGCCGTCGGGCGAACACGTCGTTACGGCGGTGGCGCACGGGTACGGTCCCGCGAACGAAGCGAACGTGACGTTTCCAGAGTCCGACGCTGCGGGCCGGCCGATCGAGCAGGACTTCACGTTGCCGCGTGCCGCGCGCGTCTCTGGGGTCGTGTTGGAGAGTGGCAGTCGCGCGCCGGTGGCGGGAGCGACGGTGCGTGTTGAAGGCGCGCTCGGTCAGGTCGAAGGCGACGTCGCGATTTCAACTCCCGTGACGACAGGGCCGGACGGAACGTTTGCGCTCGATGGTGTTGCGTCGGGAGATCGCTCGATCAATGTGACCTCGCCGCGGCATCACGGAAGGATCCTGTCGGGCGTTCGGGTGACGCCCGATGCGCAGATCTCTGGACTGTCCATCGAACTCACTCCGCTGCGCGAAGGCGAGCGCGCGACGACGGAGATGGCCGGCATCGGCGCGGGAATGCGTGCGGACGGAACGGTGATGCGGGTGATGGGAGTCGTCGCGGGCGGGGGCGCGGCGGAAGTGGGATTGCAAGCGGGAGATGCGGTGTTGCGAATCGACGAACAGCGCGTGGAGGAACTCGGGTTCGAGGGTTCGATCGAGCGCATTCGCGGAGTCGAGGGAACGTACGTGCGATTGAGTGTGCAGCGCGGCGGGGGCGACGCGGGAGTTGTGGAGTTCAACGTGCCGCGGAGGAGGGTGAGATTCTAGGGGAAGACCTCACCCCCCGCCACTGGCGTGGCGACCCCCTCTCCCGGCGTCGCCGCGCGAATCGCAGTGACGCGGGCGAGCCGGGCGAGGGGGTAAGAGGGATGAGAGGGAGGCGTCGAGCACGAGCACGAGCACGAGCACGGTGGAGTGTCGACGTCGGCTCGGGCGGTGGATACGATTGGTCGGCGGGCTGCGCGCGAGGCGGGGCCGCGTGTGATGGGAAGGGAGAGAGAATGATCTGGCCATGGCGAAAGAAGCCAAGGCTGTCGTCAAGTCCCTCGACGGCGGCGGATGGTCGCGCACCGTTGAACTCGACGGACACGGGAGCGTTCACCACGATGACGTCTTCGACTGGGACGTCCCGGCGCCGGAGTCGTTCGGCATGTGCATTCGTTACGCGCTGGCGTTTCGGAGCGCGACGCGCGCGCCGACGGCACCGTAGCGTTCACCGCTCGAATCGGCCGTCGGGGCGCTGTCGCCAACGCTCGGTCGAAATGCCGTCCGCGCTGCAGCGCAGCACGCGCAGTCCCAGCGCCTCCATGGCGACACCGCCGCGTCCGTCACACGGCGAATCGATCCAGTCGTTGACGTCTCGAGCGCTCTCGAGGACACCGATGCGCGTCGTGACCAGCCGTCCGCCGCGGACAACGCCGAGCACGATCGCCTCGCCCCCCCCTCCGCTCGCAGCCATCTGATCCTCGGCGAGAACGACGACCGTCTCGCCGTGCGGCGCGTGAAACATCGCGCGAACGCTCGGTGCCGAAGACTCCGCGTATCGCTCCGACCAACCAGCGCTCACGGTCCCGAAGCCGACCGTTTCGACGCTTGCATGCGACTCGCGAACGATCGCGACGCACGCTCGTCGTGCGCCGCGGACGTAGGCAACCGCGACCCAGACGCCGCGGAATGCGTGATCGCTCGAAGGCTGTGACAGTTCGATCTCACCTCGGCCGCAACCGGCGCGCGCCGCGTCGAGCACGCGTCGAGGCGGCTGCTGTCCCAGCGCGCTCGACGTCGCGAGTAGCATCGCGCTCGCAAGCGCAAGTGCATACAACCCGAGCCACCGCGATCCGAGCGCCACGACAGAGCTTCACACATCCGGCGTGTGCGATCCACTCTCGGACATCGAGGCGCAACACTGAGTAGTTCCCTACTCACAGGATGCTACCAAATCCTACTCGCCGCGATACATCCGCTCGAGGTCCACCAGTTCAATGTCCCGCCGCGTTCGCGCGCTGCGCCGGAGTTCCGCGTCGAATCCGGCGCGTGCGAACAGAAGGAGCTTCGCTCCACCCGCGCGCGAGCCAAGAAGCGAACGACGGTGTTCCAGCCCGTGCAGCACCGAGACGCCCACGGGGCCCTTGGACCACTTCGCCTCGCCCAGGGCCAGAACGGTTCCGCCGGACTCCGCGATCACGTCGATCTCCCATTCGCGCTTCGCCGCGGGATCGCTCGCAACGCTCTGTCCGACGAATCGCGGCACGCCACCCAGCGTCTTTTCCGACGCGTGACGCGCGACCCATTCGCGCGCGAGGTGCTCGAAGTGCGGACCGTAGATCTGCGTCACGGCCGTCGTCGCGATGTACTGCCACACGCGGCGCGCGCCGCGCCGTTCGATCGCGCGCTCGTTGGGCGCGATCAGCACCTGATGCGTGCGCACGAGAGGCTCGGCCAGGCGGAAGAACGAGCGACGCGCGTGCAGCGGATCGTCGACGCGCTCGAGCAACGCAAGCTCGACGAGGGCGTTGAGGGCATGGGCGAGCGTGTTGTCCGGTCGGCCGAGGGTCGCGGCAATCTGACCGCGGCGCGTTCGTCCGGACGCTACGGCCGAGAGAATACCCAGGTAGAACCCGCGGTCGCGGAGCGAGGGCTCGTCGATCACGATGCGGCCCTCGCGGAACAGTGCGCCGGCGGGATCGAGCAGCACGTCGCGCACCCAGTCCTCGAACGAATCGAACGTCCGGGGCGTGCGCCCGGACGCGAAGTCGAGATAGGCCGGCGTCCCCCCGACCAGCGCGTGAAGCATCACGGCGGTCTCCCATGCGCGACCGACGCCCCAGTACGTCGCCGCGGTGCGAAAATCGAACGGACCCACGAGCAGTTCGAGCGACGCCCGGCCTCGCAGCGGCGCGCCCGTCGCAAGGAGGCCCCGCATCGCGCCGAGAGCCGATCCGCACGCGATCACGCGCGGGCCGCCGGCACGGGAGACTCGCGTTTGGAGAACGGACGGAAGCTCGGGCGCAGCGTCGACGAGGTACTGAAATTCGTCGAGCACCACGACGCGGGGCTTTGCGGCCCAGATGGCATCGAGCGCGCCGGACCAGTCGTCGAACCTCGGCAGCACCGACAGTTTCGTCACGGCGCGGAAGTACGCAGCGAACCGATCGAGCTGCTGCCGCGACGTCCCTTCGATCGCTTCCCAGTACCAGCCGCTCGCGCGCTCGGCGAGACGTTCCAGCAGCCACGACTTTCCCTGCCGGCGCCGCCCGTAGACGATGCCGAACCGCGTCCGATCCCCCGGGGCGCGAACGAAACGGTCGAGACTCGTCCATTCCTCGACGCGGTCGAAGACTTCTCGCGGCTTGATCATGAATGCCAACAGACAGTAGCAGACTACTGAGTAGCCTACAACTCACTGGAGACCCGCACGAGGTACCCGCTCGATGCCGCGAACTACATCGAGCCGCCGATCCCGAACAACACTCCGCCCATCGCCCCGCTCCACTCCGACCCCCAACAAACCTTCCCGCCTTCCCAACTTCCTGTGGATCCTCTCTCTCTCCCTCTCCCTCCCCACCCGCGCCGCGCACTCACGCCTTCGCGCCAACGCCCCGCGCCGCGACGCGCCGCCGCTCGTTCGCACGATACGACCGCTGCCCCGCGCGATCGAGCCAACGCATCAGTCCCCCCGTCACCCGACCGAGAATCACCGGCGGAAACGACCAGTACCCCTCGCGGCGCACCCGCGCGGTGTGCTTGCGGTCGGGATCGAGCGACACGGTTGCCACGAGCGCGGTCTCACTGCCCACATCGTACGCGAGCGTCTCGCCGTTGCCATCGCAGATGCGCGAGTGGCCACGAAACGTGAGTGGCAGTCGCACGCCGTCGACCAGCGGAATCGCCGTTCTCCACGGTTTGTGCGAGATCTTGTTTGCCATCACGACCGGAATGCCAAGCGCGCGGGCATAGCGCTGCGCGACGCTGTCGAGCTGCCGCTCGTAGATCACCCGCACGAGCAGTCCGAACCCGGGAATGAGCGGCGTGGGCGCGGAGTGCGGCATGACGATCAGGTCGGGCAACGTGTCGTTCATCTCGGCGAGAAACTCGGAGGTTTGATTGTCGTTGCAGATGCCAACTCCCACGTTGCCAAACTCCGTCGGCACGACCTTGTCGCGCGGGCACGGCGCGAAATACCAACCCTCGAAGATTGGCAGCGACGCTTTGCGCACGCGGCCGAGCAGACGGCCCTCGCGATCGAACAGCGAGAACACGTTGTAGAACTCGTCGCCTTCGGCCTGCATCCACCCGGCACCGACGACCACACCGAGCCTCGACGCGATGTCCGCGAGCCACTGTTCCGTGCGACCGCCGGCGGGTTCGCCAGAATCCCAGATCGACTCGTCGTACACGTACCCGGTCGCGAGAAACTCGGGGCACACGATGAGCGAAGCACCCTGCGCCGCGGCGTTCTCGACCAGGCGCGTCGCGTTCGCGAGATTGCGATCGGGCTGACCGTTGAGACTGGTGGCTTGAATCGCAGCGACGCGGACGGTGCGCATGGCAGACCGAGAGTATACGGAGATTGGGCGCGGTGGGGGCGCCGGTGCGCGGAGGGGGTCGAGCACGAGTGCGAATCGCAGCCCGGGCCCGAGCACCGGGCATCCCACTTGCGCTATGCTTGGCGCGATGACGGTCGCAATTCCCCACCACCGATACACATACGCCGAGTACCTAGCGTTCGAGCAGACGAGCAACGTCAAGCACGAGTACCTCGACGGCGAGATCTACGCGATGGCGGGCGGCACGCCGGCCCACGCGGCGTTGGCGATGGCGATCGGCGGATTGTTGTTTCCGCAGCTCCGCGGCGGCAAGTGCCGCCTATACAGTTCCGACCTCCGCGTGCGTGTGCTCGCGACCGGTCTCACGACCTATCCCGACGTCTCCATTGTCTGCGGCGCGGTCGAGTACGATCCGGAGAGCGCGACGACGGTGGTCAATCCGACCGTGGTGTTCGAGGTGCTCAGCGATTCGACCGAGGACTACGACCGTGGCGAAAAGCTCGACCACTACCGTCGCGTTCCGTCGCTCGCCGCCGTCGTGCTCGTCTCTTCAAAAGCACGGGACGTGCAGATCTGGAAGCGTACAGACGACGATTGGACGCAGGTGCGGTACTTGAGCGGCGATGACGTCGATCTGCCAACGATCTCCGCGAGGATCGGCGTGGACCCGTTGTACGACGCAGCCGGCGTCTGACGCGGGCCCCGCCGCACGCAGGTCTCCCGGAAATCCGAGCTCGAGCCCGACGCGCTGAAGCTCACCCCTCGAGTGCGATTCCGATGGACCGGATGCGCGTCGAGCCGGGGACGACGATGACGTCGAATGCTCTCGCGTTGCGCGAGTTAGGAGACATCACGAGGACAGGCCGGCGCTTGTCGAGCCGCGCCCAGTAGAGTCGACCCCGCTCGAGCGTCACGCGACGCGCGCCTTCCGACGGGGCGCCATTCGACCGTCGTAGTCGATGCGCCGGGCGGCATGTGAACCGCCTTGGGCCAGTGACACGTGCTCGCGCGCGGCGGCCGGCGACAGGCTGTCGTAGTAGGTGGCGATCTCGTCGTCCAAGCGCGAGCGAGCCGTCTCCCGCGCCGCCGACCGCAGCCAATCCTCTACGACGGAGCTTCGGGTCGTGCCTGCAGTCTCGCGGACTCGAGAATCTACGCGCCGAAGCAAGTCCGCGGAGAGACTGAGGCTCACCTTGATCTTCCTACATTTTGGCATACCCCTTCCGACCTCTCAACTCTCAACTCTCGACTGTCGACTGTCGACTGTCGACTGTCTACCCACTCTCAACTTCCCCATCACCCCGGCGTGAACGTACTCCCCGTGAATCGACTGCAGGTCATCATCGCCTGTTCCGTCGTCAGGGGTGCGTAGAAGCTGAAGGTCTGGGTGATAGGACCGGTCGGGTACGCGCAACGTCCGACGCGGTTCGCAGACGTGCAGCCGCCGCCGCTGTAGGTGCCCATCGCCATCGTGCAGTACTGCTGCACGACCTCGCCGGAGATCGCCTGTCCCGTGTATTCAACGCACGCCATCGATCCGCTTTGCATCTGGCTGCAACTTCCCGGGCCTCCCGCACAACCCATCGCCCCCGCGCCCAACACCAAACACACCAACGCACTTCTGAACATGATACCTCCGCTGGACGCGGACTGTACCCGACGATCCTCCGTACCGTCGATCCCAACCGACACGCGCATTGCGCCCCACGCGCGCACTCCGCGCTCCCCTCCGAACTCTCAACTCTCGACTGTCGACTGTCGACTTCCGCTCACTCCAACGTGAGCGCCCACGTGTCGTCGAAGCAGTGATCCGAGTCGAGCGCTCCGCCGAAGAGAATCGCGCGTCGCCGTGCATCGAGCACGAACCCGTGATCGCGACGGCCTTGGGGCGCTGGAGTGAGCATGGGTGCCCGCGTCAACCCCGTTGCGAGATCGACGAGCAGGAGATTCTCGTGAACGACCGTCGCCGCAGCGTAGCCGCCGAATGCGACGAGTCGATTGCGCGCGCGGTCGACGAGAACGCGATGGTCGAGACGCGGCGGCAGCGGAGACGAGAATGTCCGCTCGGTCCATCGCGCGGGCGAAGGATCGAGTTGCCACAAGTCTCGAAACGCGTCGCCGTAGTAGCCGCCATATTCGTACATGCGATCCCCGCCGTCGGCGAGCATCGCGTGAGATCGCGGCATCGGGCCCGTCGTCGCGAGTGTCGACCAGCGCGACGTCGAGAGGTCGTATGCCCACGTCGTGCGCACCGTTTCGACGAACACGGCCCCGCTTGCGACGAGCCATTGTCGGTCGGCGAGCGCGCCGGCGGACATCACGGACCAGCCGGCGGGCCACGGTTCGCCGCCGAGTCGTGTCACTCGTCCGGAGGCCACGTCGAGGGACAGCAATTCGCTCGAGGCCATGAGGTCGGCCGCGGCGATGAGCACGACCTGCGCATGCGACGCGTTGAACATCGCTGCGCCGCCGAGCAGGTGCACGAGCGGGCGGCGGAGTGTCGCGACCCGTGTCCAGCGCTCGGTCGCGAGTGCGAGCCGCCAGACGTCGAGACGCGCGCCGTCCTGGCCACGGCGTTCGTAGGGATCGTAGCCGCCAATCACGAGCACGGAATCGTCGCGCGATTCGTACAACATGAAGTGACTCATCCGCGGCGCGGGACGCATCGGGCTCGCGGTCGCGAGGCGAGTCCACGCAAGCACGCGCGGTGGTCCCGCGTCGGGCGGAACGACCGGAACGTCGCGCGGGATGACTGGGACGTCGACCGTGGGAGCGGCGTCGGTGATCGGTGCGGCGTCGATGCTCGGGAGGACGACGTCGGGCGGGGGCGGAGCGAGGTCGTCGAGCGGCGTCCGCGCGCCGCAGCTGAATGCCAACGCGATCGAGCCAAGCAACGCGAGCGAACGATCCATCGGGTCAGGATCCTCGCACGGATTATGACCCCGGAGCGCACGCCCAGAGCAAGCGCACCGCGAAGCTGCGTACGTGTTCGCGACGTCCGGCGTTGACTCTCTAGACCGAACGGCTCGACCGCCCGTCTCTCCCTCCGTCTCCAAGCCCGTGCCCGTGCCCGAGCACGACTCCGCCCGCGAGGACCTTCATGATTCGACCCCTTGCCGTTCGTCCATCGATCCTGGTCCCTCTTGCACTTCTCGTTGCCGGCGCACTGTTCACGACGCCGCGTCCCGCGAATGCGCAGGGCCGGCTCTTCGCCGCGATTCATCGCGAAGTGCCGGCGAACGGCGACCCGTGGCGCGCGTATTTCACCACGCGTCCGGTCGTCGAGGCCCAGCGCTTCGGCTGGCGGCGCGACGGCGTCGCGTTCCGCACGTTCCTCACCGCGGAACCCGGCATGGTGCCCGTACACGTCGAGACTCCGCGTGACGAGCCGCACTCGCACTACCACTACTCGACGCGCTCGGCGGCCGACGCCTCCGCCAACGGTTGGACGCAGTTGTTCACGGCGTTCTACGCGTACGCGCATCCCGTGCCGGGCTCCGTTCCCGTGTGGCTCGAGACGCCGCGACACGCGCCGCTGTGGCGCTACAACCTGTCAACGCGATCGCGCGAGGACGCGTCGCGGGCCGGGTGGGTGCAAGTGTACGTCGCGTTCTGGGTTCCCGAGCGCGCGCCGCCCGGCGTGGAAATGGTCGCCGAGGATCCGCCGACGACCGTCACGCAGGCCTCATCCACGCAGACCTCATCCCCCGTCGCTGTCGCGACGACCCCTTCTCCCGGCGTCGCCGCGCTGGGCGCGATGACACGGGCGAGCCGGGAGAAGGGGTGAAGAGCGGAGTGACTTGTTGTGTGCGCTCTTCTCTTCACCCCTCGCCCGGCGTCGCTTCGACGAAGGGAGAGGGGTCGGCCCGCGAGGGCCGGGGGTGAGGTCCGGTCGGTGACGTCTCCCTACTCGCACGGTCGCAGCGACGCCGACTCGGGGCTGATCCATCGCACGGTGTTCAGCCACAATTGAATGATCGGTGGCATCGTCGACCACTCCGAGTCGAACTCGATCCATTCGTCGCCGAACAGTAGAACCCGCCCCGCGCCGACGACTCCGGCCGAACCGACGGTGATCGTCCCGATGCGAGCGATGGGCATGAACAACCCGTCCACGTCCGCGGGAACGATCACTTCCAAGCCGCCGACGAAGGTCACGGGCGGCAGCGTGCTGCGACCGTCCGCGGTGGCCGTGGTCGGATGCATGAGCAGAATCGCCGGGCCGTCGAGAGGCGGCGACAGTCGATAGCTCACGTTGAGCGCGACGATCAGCGAATTGTGCCGATGCGCCGTTGCGCCCGAGTCGTGTCCGGTCATCACCATCAACGCGCCGCCGTTGCGAACCCAGTCGCGAAGCGTCATCGATTCGGCCAGCGCATAGTCGCGCTGCAGCCAGTCGACGATGACCAGATCGAACGTCTCCAGTTGCGCGCGCTGCAGCGTTGGTGCCGCGGCCGTCGTGTGAAAGCGCGTCGCGATGGCGCCCTGCATGTTGAGCCAGCGCTGAAAGTTCGACGACGGATTCGCACCCGGCGCGCCCATGATCCCGATGCGTCGGCAACCGTACGGACTGCTGCCGCCGTCGCTGCGTGATCCCACACCCGTGCACGGTCCCCACGTGCCGAATTCACCCGCACCGACACACTGCATCTCGCCCCAACCGCAGATGGACACCGTCGGATCCGCGCGGCCGGTGAGACATCGCGTCGACGTCCCGGGAATGCACGGACACGCTTCGTCCGCGACGCCGTTGCAGTTGTTGTCCAGTCCGTCGAAGCAGCGTTCGGTCGCTTCGCAGCCCGTCGGAATGCAGTTCAACTCGCCGCCGGTGTCCGCGAGGCCGCCGGTGTCACCGGTCGCATCCATCGCGCCGTCACCGCGTGGAACGCCGTCGTCGGGGCCAGTTCCGTCGAGTCCCACGGCGTCCGCCCGGCGCACATCGCGCGAGGCGTCGCCCGGCAGCGACGTGTCGTCCGCACACCCCGCGAGGAGCGCAACAAACCACAACGCGAGCCCAAGTCGCTGCATGACGAAACCATATCGCCCGACGCGACGAAACACCATCCCGCCCCGCAGCCTCCTCTCCTCACCGCGCGCGCACCCGAAACATCATGAACCCATCGGTCCCGTGCACATCGGGCCGCAGCACGATTTCCGCGCCCCGCAACTCGACGGGAACGTCCGCGCTCCCGTTCGACAGTGTGTACGGCTCGAAACGCGGATGTTTCTCGCGCAGCCAATCCATCTGCGCTCGGCCCTCGGCGCGCGACAGCGTGCACACGGCGTAGAGCAACGTGCCCCCCGATCGCACGCAGGGCGCCACGCGATCGAGAATCGCGCGTTGCAATTCCACGAGCGGCTGGCGATCGAGGGCGCGTCTGCGCGTGAGCAAATCGGGGCGGTGCGCCATCGTGCCCCAGCCCGTGCACGGCGCGTCGACGAGCACGACGTCGTAGCCATCACGCGGAATCTCGTTCGTCAGCGCGCCGAATCCGCGGGTCAGGTCCGCCGCAGCGCCGCGGTACGCGATCGCGTCGGGTGCAATGCCCAGCCGGCGCAGTTCCGCATCGATTCGCGAGAGTCGTTCGGGATGCAACTCGACGGCGTGAAGCAGCCCGTCGCCCCGCAGTTGCGTTGCCAGCGCCGCTGTCTTGCCGCCCCGACCTGCGCACACATCCAGCACTCGCATCCCCGGCCGCACGTCGGCCGCGAGTGCCACACATTGTGCGCCCTCCTCCTGCACGCTGAATCGCCCGGTCGCGTGCTCGGCATGTCGACTGACATCGCCCGCGCCCATGACTCGAACGGCCCACGGCGACACCGCACCGCGCTGCACGGTCGCGTTCGGCCACTGGATCCGCGCCCACGCGAGCAGTTCGTCGCGCGACTCGCGGAGCACGTTCGCACGCAGGCACGTCCCGTGTCGCTGCGCGAACACCGCACGCACGACTTCCCGCGCCGCGTCGTGGCCCCCGACGATCTGCGCGATGTCGGCGACCACGGCAGACGGCACGCTCTCACACGCCAAGACGACGTCGGCGTCCGCGATCGGTGCCCGCGCACACTCCTCCGCGAGTCGCCGCAGCACGGCGTTGGCAAATCGCGACAGGCCTACCGAGCGGTCACGTTTGATGCGCTCGACGGCATCGTGCACGACCGCACGCGCGGGAATTCGATCGAGCGCGAGCAATTGGTACGCCGCGACCCGCATGACTGCGCGGGCGTACGGTTCGAGCTTCGCGAACGACGCCGTGTCTTTCACGTAGCGCGCGAGCCGAGCGTCCAGCGCCACCGAACTGCGGAGCACGCCGTACACGAGCGTCGTCGCGAGCGCCCGGTCCTCGTCGGACAGCACGGGCGTGCGCTGCAACGCCGCATCGAGCGCCGGCGCCGCGTACGCGCCGTCCTCCTCGACCCGCACGAGCACCCACGCCGCACGACCGCGGGCGTCGCCATCCCGCGTCCTCCTCGGTGCCACGCGCGTCGTCATATTTTCGGGGTGGGTGCGGTCACTTCATCTCCCACTTTCCCTTCGCCCGCCATGCGCTACCATCCGGTCGCCATGTCCGCGTTGGTTCGTCTCGAAACAGGCCAGACCGTCAGCGGTGATTTCCGCGTGTTGCGACCTCTCGCCGAGGGGGGCATGGGCGCAGTGTACGTCGTCGAGCAACTGAGCACGGGGAAACAACGCGCGCTGAAGGTCATGCACCCGCAGTTCGTCCTCGATGCGCGCGCGCGGGAGCGGTTCGCACAGGAAGCGCGCGTGGGCGCCAATCTCGCGAGCGATCACATCGTCGAGGTCGTCGCCGCCGGCGTGGATCCCGCGACGGGCATTCCGTGGCTCGCGATGGAACTGCTGCAAGGCGACGACCTCGCGTCGGTGCTCCAACGTCGCGGAACGATTCCCGCGCACGAAGCGCACGAAGTCTTTGCACAGCTCTGTCACGCGCTCGGTGCGGCCCACGCGGTTGGCTTGGTCCACCGCGATCTGAAGCCGGAAAACGTGTTCCTCGCGGCGCCTCGACGCGCGGGGATTCCGTTCACGGTCAAAGTGCTCGACTTCGGGATCGCGAAGCTCGTGCAGGAAGCACAGAACAACAGCACGCAGGCCATGGGCTCGCCGCTGTGGATGTCCCCCGAGCAGACCGAGGCCGGTGCGCGAATTCGTCCCGCGACGGACGTCTGGGCGCTCGGGCTCGTTGCGTATCGAATGTTGACCGGCCGTCCGTTCTGGCGCGGCGCGAACGAGGAGGCCACGTCGGTGATGGGCCTCCTGCGGGAAGTCGTGATCGATCCGCTTCCGTCGGCGACGCAGCGTGCCGCCGAGTTCGGCGTACACCATCTCGTGCCGGCGGGATTCGACGCGTGGTTCGCGCGCGCGGTGTGTCGCAGCCAGGATCAACGCTTCCAGAACGCGAGCGACGCGATGTCCGCATTGTCGCCCGTGCTGCTGGGCAACGCGAGTGCGGTTGCGAGCGCGCCGCCAGCGTTTGCGGCCACGGCGATGCAACCACCGGGAACGTTCACTCCGCCCACACCGATGCACGGCGGACCGGCGTCCAGCGCCGCGCGAGCGATGGCTCCCACCGCGGTTCCGATGGGTCAACCGGGCGGAAATGCGCAGGCCTTCGTCGGGTACACGCCGGGGGGGGGGCAAGCCTACGGCGGGCAGCCGCAGTACGGCGCGGTGCAGTCGAACCCGGGACAGCCCGTGTACGGTGCCGTGCAGTCGAACCCGGGACAGCCCGTGTACGGCGCGGTGCAGTCGAACCCGGGCGCGCCGCGGGTTGCATCGACCGTCGCGTGGAATCCTGCGTCGACACCCGGGGCCGGGGTCGGCCCGTGGCAACCGTCGATCACGGGTCCCGCAGTCGATCCGCGACTCGCGAATACCGGGGGCGGGAGACGCGGAGTTCACCCGGCCATCTGGGTCGGCGGCGGTGTTGCGGTCGGCGTCCTGCTGTTGCTCGTCGGATTCGCGTTCTCGGGCGGCGGTCGCCGCGCTCGCGTGACGACGCAAGGCACGACGTCGACGACGATGTCGCAGCCCATGAGCGGCGCAGCCGGTCCGACAACCGCGCTGATGGGTGCCGCGAATCCGGCGACGACTGCCACGTCGATTCCTGCACCCAACGCCGCGGTGCCCGACGCAGCGACACCCAACACCGCGACGCCCAACGCCGCGACCGCCAACGCCGCGACACCGAACTCGGCAACGCCGGGCACGACGGCCTCGGACGCCGGCTCGCCCGCGCAAGTTGCCGCGACGACAGCTCCCGATGCGGGTGTCGCAGCGTCCTCCCAAGCGGCCGCAGCGCGAAGCGGTCACGGATCGCATGGGTCGCGAATCGATCGGCTCGCACGGCTGCGCAACGCGCTCGGATCGCAGAACGGCGCGACGCGAACGCCCTACGGTGGCGAACCGTTTCCGCGGTACCGCCGCTCGGACCTCGATACCAATTGTTCGGCGCTCGGAGCGCCACCGCATGGCTATCGTGTCGACGGTCCGACGAATCACGCGATGGCGCGCGCATCGGGTTGCCGGCCGGGCTTGAACATGTTCGGCAGTCCCGACCCCGACATTTTCTGCTGTCGCTGATCGAACTTCCCGTGCCCAGGGACCCATGCGAACGATTGTCCCGCCGTGAAGCGCTTCGGGGCGTGGCGCTGCTCGCCGGCGCGAGTCGCTGGCAGTGTGCGTCCCCTCGACGAGTGCGCGGCCCCGTCTCGCGCGTCGTGAGCCTCGCGCCGAACGTGACCGAGATCTTCTTCGCCCTCGATTCCGGTTCGCACATTGTCGGCGTCTCGCGATACGACGACTATCCCGCCGAAGTATCCCGCCTTCCGCGCGTGGGCGGGATCATCGATCCGTCGTTCGAAGCGATCGTATCGCTCCGTCCGGACGCCGTTTGCGGCGCTCAGGGACCCGTGCCGCGCGCGGTGCTCGACCGGCTCGCGCAACTCGGAGTGCAGATCGT
>Ga0209726_10003111_pt1 | contig 23220 bp, 23 predicted proteins | sample Subgrocontami54m_FD_187453 | JGI IMG/M metagenome (GOLD analysis project Ga0209726, IMG submission 187453) | Subsurface groundwater microbial communities from S. Glens Falls, New York, USA - GMW46 contaminated, 5.4 m (SPAdes) (version 3) | ecosystem: Environmental > Aquatic > Deep subsurface >... | reverse complement strand
CGATAGATTGGGCAGCGATGACACCAACCGGGGTGCCCATGCCAACGAGCTCATTGGTCGCGTAGTCTTTACCATAACACGTCTGACATAAACCAACCGGTGCCTGGCAACTGATTGCAGAGCGCACCAACACCGACTCCACCTCGTGCTCATGTAATACTTTGCTATGAGCCTCGGTAATTTCTTCACCGCGTTTGATAAGCACTTTTTTTCCTCCAGGGACGAGAACATCTACTGCAGGAACCCTTCCTAAAAGCCGTACCCCGAAACTCGCCTGCCGGTCTTCGTGTCGGGCAATCTCCCAGCCTTCATGAGTATCACAATCCGTTATCCGGATGATGGCATCATGGGAAACGTCCACGAGTCTCCGGGTCAGATATCCTGCATCAGCGGTCTTTAAAGCCGAATCAGTGAGACCTTTACGCGATCCGCGGGTACTCGTAACATACTCAAAAATAGAAAGTCCCTGCCGGTAGTTGCTTTTCGTAGGAAGCTCGACGATGTTACCCAACGGATCAACCACTAATCCTTTAATAGCGGAAAGCTGCTTCAGATAGTCTTTAGATGCCCGGGCGCTTCCGGATTCAATGATCATCTTCATCGAATTGTCTCTAGGAAGTGCGTTCCAGGTAAGATCTGCGAGACGCTCGGTGACATCGATCCAGATTTCATTACCCAACCGTTTCTTTTCTTCAAGCGTAATAAGGCCCTGTTGGAAATTCGCGTCTATCTCGGTAACTTTACCTTCTGCTTCTTTGACAATTGCGTCTTTCTCCGGAATGATGATCCCGTCAAAGACGGATACTGATAATCCTCCACAAAGCGTCGCGCCCCAGAAACCGATGTTTTTAATGGCATCAATGACTCCCACCACTTCTTCTTTAGAATAATGAACAAGAGCTTGTGTAATGAGCTTTTTGACCGTTGCCGCTTTAATAGGCGTGTTAATAAACTGCAATTCCTTGGGTAATACTTCGTTAAAAAGAATCTTACCGACGGTAGTCACTATTTCTTTGCCGTCTATCATCACTCTAATAAGTTCGCGAAGCCCGAGTGTCCCGGTTTGCTGGGCATATATTGCTTCCTTGACGTCCACATACCAGGCAAGATCTGCTTCCTTCATACCATCAAACCGGGTATCCACCGTAGTGATGTAGTAGCAGCCCAAAACCATTTCTTTATTCGGGACGGTGATAGGAGAACCATCGGCGGGTTTCAGTAGGTTATGCGTGGGAAGCATGAGGTGAATTGCTTCATCCTGACTTTGCTTAGAAAGCGGAATGTGAACCGCCATTTGGTCTCCGTCAAAATCCGCGTTGTACCCAGCGCACACGCACGGGTGGATGCGGATAGCCGATCCTTCGATGAGTATGGGGAAAAACGCCTGAATTCCGAGCTTGTGGAGCGTCGGCGCACGGTTAAGGAGTACGGGGTGATTTTTCGTAATTTCCTCCAAAATATCAAACACTTCAGGAGTCCGGCGCTCAAGAACCGTTTTGGCATTTTTTACGTTGGGGGCAATCCCCCGTACGATGAGTTCCCGCAGGACGAAGGGTTTGAACATCTCGAGCGCCATTTCTTTCGGGATACCGCATTGGGTGAGATTAAGTTCCGGCCCCACGACGATGACAGACCTGCCGGAATAGTCCACGCGTTTACCTAAGAGATTCTGGCGGAACCGGCCCTGCTTACCCCGAAGCATGTCAGAGAGAGATCGCAAAGGTTTAATAACGGCACGCGAACTCGGCCGCTGGGTGGCATCAATAAGACTATCTACTGCTTCCTGAAGCATGCGCTTTTCGTTCCGAAGAATGATCTCCGGCGCACCCAAGTCCATGAGGTGCTTGAGCCTGTTATTTCGGTTGATGACGCGGCGATAGAGGTCGTTTAAATCGCTTGTTGCAAACCTTCCTCCGGTAAGCTGCACCATAGGACGAAGATCCGGAGGAATGACAGGTAATGTTTTAAGAATCATCCATACAGGATCAAGCGCGGCTTTCCTGATGCCGTCAATAACCCGAAGCCGCTTGGTCGCTTTGATATGACGCTGACCAGTGGTTTTTGCTATCTCTTCACGAAGGTCAGAGGCTAGTTTATCCAGATCTAACTTTTTGACGACGGAAAGAACGGCCTCTGCTCCCATGTCCACACTAAAACAGACGGCCGCATCGTATTCAAAAAGCCGGAGATACTCATCCTCCGTAAGGGTTGTTAAAGGTTTAATGGTTTTGACGATCCCGGTGAGGGAATCGATGATTTCGTTAATTTTCCCTGCTTCCTCTTCGCGTTTTTCTTCGAGGTGGGCAAGTTCCTGACGCTCTTTGAGCGCAATTTCACTCAGTGCAAGCTCAGTAGCCTCGCGGGCAAGCCCGCGCTCTTTGACCGCTTCCCGATCGGCAGTAAACTGGGTTTTTCGCTTCTCCACTTCCTGCTTATATAGGACTTCTGCCTCATCTACGCGCTTTTTTCCTGAATCGGCCAGATTTTTAAGAACGTCTTTTTTCTTCTGGTCATCCACATCAGTCACAAGATATTGGGCAAAGTAGATTACACCCTCCAGAGCTCGTGGACTAATATCCAAAAGGAGTGAAAGCTTGGACGGCGCACCCTTGAAAAACCAGACGTGGCAGATGGGAACGGCAAGCGTAATATGCCCCATGCGCTCCCGACGGACCTTGCTTTGGGTGACCTCGACACCACATTTATCGCACACAATCCCCCGGTAGCGGATCCTCTTATACTTTCCACAGTAACATTCCCAGTCTTTCGTAGGCCCGAAAATCCGTTCGTCAAATAACCCGTCTTTTTCAGGTTTGAGGGTGCGGTAATTGATCGTCTCGGGCTTCGTGACTTCGCCGTGCGACCAGGCTTTGATATCCTCTGGGGACGCCAAGGTCACTTTAAGGCCGGAAAAGTCAACGATATTTGAAAACATTCCCTTTTTATCCATATTATTACTCCTTGGGTGCTATTGCCTCCTCGGTTGCAGGCGGTACTACCGGATCCGTCGTCGTTTGCTGGGGTTTAGCAGTCACTACTCCCGTCGGAACAACGTGAAGACCGAGCGCCTGGAGCTCTTTGACAAGCACTTTAAACGACTCCGGCACCGTGGATGCCGGGATATCCATACCTTTGACAATAGCTTCAAATGCTTTCGCCCGTCCCACAACGTCGTCAGATTTGATCGTGAGCATTTCCTGAAGAACATGCGCTGCGCGGTGTGCTTCAAGTGCCCAAACCTCCATCTCACCTAACCGCTGTCCGCCCATCTGAGCTTTGCCTCCGAGCGGCTGTTGGGTGACGAGAGAATACGGACCGGTGGAGCGTGCGTGTGTTTTATCCTCCACCATGTGAATAAGCTTCATGATGTAGCCAATACCCACGACGATTAGCTCTTTAAATGCTTCACCGGTCCTGCCGTCATGGAGCGTCGTTTTCCCGTTCACCGGAAGATTGGCTTCCTTAAGTTTTTCTACGATATGATCTTCTATGACCGGTTCAAATACGGGAAGACCGACCTTTATGTTGAGTTTTTGTGCGGCAAGGCCAAGATGACACTCAAGGAGTTGTCCCAAATTCATACGCGACAAAACGGATAACGGTGAAATAATGAGATCTACCGCTGTCCCATCTGCCATGTACGGCATATCTGCCTGGGGGACAATTTTACTGATGACGCCTTTATTGCCGTGCCGGCCTGCGAGCTTATCTCCTACCACGACTTTCCTAATCTGGGCGACTTTGACGATAATCTTACGGTTTGTCCCCGGCTCAAGCTCATCCCCGGCTTCTTTGTCTAAAATCTTTACTTCTATCACGGTGCCCCGCTCGCCGTGTGGCATCCGGAGACTTGTATCACGTACCTCGCGCGCCTTTTCACCAAATATCGCCCGGAGAAGCCGCTCTTCTGCGGTAAGCTCTGTCTCGCCTTTCGGTGCGATCTTTCCTACTAAAATATCATTTGGGGACACTTCAGCGCCCACGACCACGATGCCGTCTTCATCCAGGTATCGAAGCGCTTCCTCACCGACGTTGGGGATATCACGGGTCGTTTCCTCTATCCCGAGTTTCGTATCGACGACACTTGCTTCATACTCCTCGATATTTATCGAAGTTAACAGGTCTTCTTTAACCAGCCGGTCGGAGATGACAATGGCATCTTCGTACCCCAACCCGTCATAACTCATGTACGCCATAACCACATTGGTGCCGAGAGCTAGTTCCCCGTTTTCACTGGAAGGACCATCAATGAGAATCATGCCTTTTTTGATCTTTTGGCCGGTTTTGACGGCCACGCATTGGTTGTAGCACGTGGATTGGCTCGTCCGTTTAAACTTTTCGACCATGTACGTCTCTTCCTGACCGTCCTTCGTTTTAATAGTCACCCGTCCAGCGTCTGCGTACGTTACAATTGCGTCATCAGGCGCTACCATTACGCGTCCCATGGAACTTGAGATTGCCGACTCCATGCCTGTACCAACTACCGGTGCTTGCGAGGCAATAAGCGGCACAGCCTGTGATTGCATATGAGTTCCCATGAGCGCACGATTGGCTTCATCATGAGCTAAAAACGGAATAAGTGATGCCGGGGCGCCCACGACTTGGCGCGGAACGACATCGATATATTCCACGAGCTTGCTGTCCGCTTCCAAGAACTCACCTTTGTACCTGACCGGTACGCGTTCGTCGGTCAAAACCCCACGACTATCCATTGCGACACTCGCGTGCGTTACATAGTGATATTGTTCATCATCGGCAGAAATATACACGATTTGGTCAGTAACACGCGCACGAGACACCCCATGCACTTCCACTTTCTCTACCTTGCGGTATGGGGTTTCCAAAAATCCATACTCATTGACCCTCGCGTAAAGGGCCATATAGGTCACGAGTCCGATATTTGGTCCTTCCGGACTTCTGATGGGACAAATACGACCGTATTGACTCGCATTGATGTCGCGGATGCTAAATGATGCCCGCTCCCGGCTGATACCCCCGATACCCATGACCGTCAAGCGGCGCAGGTTGTCAATTTCAGAGAGCGGATTGGTCTGATCCAGGATTGTGGAAAGCTGGCTCGTACGGAAAAAATCATTGACGGCGGCAATAATAGGACGGGCGTTGACCAACTGCGACGGGGTAAGATCCGTCGCTGCCGCCCCTGCTAAGCTCATTTTCTCGCGGATAGAGCGCTCAAGCCGAAGGATTCCAACACGGAACGCGTTGGTGGCCACCAGCTCACCCACACGCCGGACACGGCGGTTGCCTAGATGGTCAATGTCATCCACATTCCCCTTTCCGCTTGAAAGCCCGATCAGGTAACGCAGACTTCCGATGATGTCTTCTTTGGTAAGCACCCAATGCTCGCGGTCCGTCGAAACGGTAACGCCGAGCTTTTTATTCATCTTGTAGCGTCCGACGCGCTCTAATGAATAGCGGCGATAGTCAAAAAACATGGTGCGGAGTAGCTCTTGGGCGTTATCCAAAACGATTGGTTCGCCGGGCCGGAGCTTTTTGTAAAGCTCAAGCGTGGCTTCTGCTTGTGAAGTCGTCAAATCTTTCTTAATGGTCGCGTCAATATACTGATGATCTTTGGCCGTATCTACATCAGCAAAAAGCTTACGGATTTGAGCGTCATCGGAGACGCCGATTGCCCGGAGGAACGTCGTGGCCGGAAACTTACGTCTTCGATCAATACGGACCATAAGAACATCGTTGCGCGTCTGCGTAAATTCAAGCCAACTACCATGAAGGGGCCGGATTTCGGCCGTATAAAGCGTGCGTCCCGTAGAAGGATCCACCTGACCGGTAAAGTAAATACCCGGACTTCGGACCAACTGATTGACGACGCATCGTTCTATGCCGTTGATGATAAAGGTGCCGTTTGCCGTCATTGCAGGGATATCCCCCAAAAACACTTCCTGTGATACGCGGTGACCGGTCTGTTTATTGGTGAGAGTCGTCGTTACCTTCAGCGGCATGTCAAACGTGAGGCCTTTGTCCCGCGCGACCTCACTTGTTAACCGCGGTTTACCAAAGTAATAATCGCCAAACGTGAGTTCCCAATTTTTAGCGGTAAAATCTACGACAGGAGATACTTCATCCAAAAGTTCGCGAATCCCGGTTTCAAGAAACCATTGATAAGATTCGCGTTGTACCAACACGAGATCCAGAGGCGGCAGGTTTGTATATACTTTCCCCCAGGAGACGCGCTTTGTAATGCTATCGTCGTTTGCCATCGGATAATTCCCCTCAGAGCCTTTTAGTGAACGACAAAAAGAAGCGAACAATGAGCGTTCGCCTCTCTCGGGCTATTGAAGTTCCCTAATTATAGCTATCTTTCCGCTCTTGTCAATACCCGATGTTCTACTTCGAAAAAATCCTTTGTCTCCATCAATTGTTTAAGGAGAATATTTGCTCCGGAAAAAGACCGTACATAGATCTTAAAGTATTTTCTCATAGCTACAAACCGGCGCTCTCCTGGATAGATTTCCGAGAAGGTTCTCGCGTGTTTAAGCAGTAATTCTAATGACTCTCCGGTCGTATGTTCTCCGGGTATTTTTTCAAATAGCCAGGGATTTTGGAAAATCCCCGTCCCGATCATCACCCCATCCACTCCATACATGGTATGAGCATTCTGCGCTTGCCCCCGATTCAGAATATCTCCGTTTCCGATAATCACCGTTTCCGGGGCATACTGATCCCGGAGCTTCACGGCTTTGCCTATTTCCTCCCAATGTGCCGGGACTTTCGATAGCTCTTTTGCCGTTCTCCCGTGGACGGTGAGCGCGTCTATATTTTGTTTGAGTAAAAATCCGATCCACTCTTCGGTTACCACCTTACTCACCCCGATACGCGTCTTCACGCTCACGGGCATACCGTCTGCTCCGTCTTTGGTCGCGGCAATCATATCCGCGGCTAACCCCGGATTATTGATAAGCGCCGCACCTGACCCCATCTTCATGACGTCTCTCACCGGGCAGCCCATATTGATATCGATGCCGTCAAATCCTAAATCCCTGATGAGTTTGGCTACTGTATAAAAATTATTGGGATCTGTCCCCCAAATTTGGGCAACAATCGGCCGCTGACTCTCGGAGTACTTAAGATTCTGAACCATCTTCTCGTAGCCTTTGGAACAAAGCGCCTCCGTATTGGTAAATTCCGTAAAGAAGACATCGGGTTTTGCCGCGCCGGCAATAATTTCCCGAAACACGTAGTCCGTCACCCCTTCCATAGGGGCAAGAGCGAGAAAGGGTCTATGATCACTGGCAAGGTGTTGCCAGAAATTTACCATGGGGATATTGTATATCAAAACCCCTCTATCCCCTGAAGTTGTTTTTCCACTTGGGTGTTAAGAGTGTTGACCAGGTTAACCGTGTACCGTGTGACGAGGATAAGAGTGACGACGGAAAGAGTCATCGCGATAATGCCCACTATTTTAGACTTCTGGCTCTCCTCTCGTAAATATCGAAGTCCCCAAAAGATTCCCATCGGGGCTAAAAAGACACTTCCCAAATACAATTTTATCTGATCCGCCGGAGCCGTCCCCGGAGGTGCGGCATGCAAATTCTTCCCGCAGTTGAAGCAAAAGTAATCCGTGGGCCGTACGGCAACGTGGCAACCCGGACATAAAGAGATTTCATCCATGCTTCTATTATATAGCGTATCACTTGGATTTCGTCATCACGAGATTCCAGACTTTCGCAAAAACTAAACCCGTGACGTAGCCCACGCCGGCAGTAACTGCCACAAGCATGACCGCTTTTTGCATGTCAAAGGCAGAAACGACAAACGGGTTTTCCAAGAAATGCAGGCCCAACACAAAATCAAGCCAGGTTTGCGCAAAACCCAAATAGACAACGAGCGCCCACACCGCATGCGCGAGCCCAAAAAACGCACCGAAAGTTAATCCCACCTGATGCTCCGATAATTTTTTCATTATTATCACCCCCCCTTAGAAACACTTAACGAGTTTTACGAGTTTAGTGTTTTTTAGGTCCGCCACTCACGCGCTCTTTGTGCCGTCTACGAATAGTAGTGAAAAGGCGCAAAGTAAGCGTAGGCGGGCTACACCTCTTTTTTCTTCAACTCCATCTATCATACGCCTTTGTAAGTCTTCAATGCATACTATCCCGATCTTATTCTAAAGTAGAGGTTTAAAGCTAATCAGCCTATCGGGTTGAAGTGCATTCAAACGTGGGAGTGCACGGCGGATTGCTGCCAGTACCACTATGGTGCGCTTGAAAATGAGCTTTGATTAGGGCTGCTGCCGCAACGTGAGCCTTTATATCAACCACAAACATTTGCAATCTGCTAAAGCCGGATGTCTCAATGTGAAACGCTTCATCTCCGGCACACGTCACCAAGTTATACCACAATGTATACTCATGTCCTTTTTCTTCGAACGACTCTTCTGGTCTCCCTCCACTCATAAACGTGCATTCTATGCCACAACGACGAGATACGCAACTTTAGACTGTTGGAACCGAATATATCTAGCCTCTCATGCTTTGTTATACCAAAATTATCCGTCCGGGGAGGGGAAACTCGCTCGTCTGATCCTGCTCGACCGTTGCCAGCCGATCAAGAATTTTCGAAAGCGTGAGGAGGTCATCTTCCAGAATCAGGATGGTTTTGTTGAGGATCATGGAGGAGTTCGAAAGATGATTATTTTACTTGAATTACTAATCTCGTTCCGAGTGCTTGCGTAATTTTTTCCAGAAAGCCAATTGTAGGATTGACATGACCGGATTCCAGCCGGGCAATGGCTTCCTGTTTGGTACCAATCTTTTTTGCCAGCGTCTCCTGAGTAAATCCGTTGCGTAGCCGCGCCTCGAGTAATTGGGAAATAAGCTGATAGCGTGGCTCCAACTTTTTGTACTCCTCAAGAACGTCTTTATTTTTGAGTAATTCCCCCTTTAGGGTTTTCCAATCTTTCATAGTTTAGATACTATAACATGTATGTTATATCCTGTCAATACTCACAGTATTTCGCGCAATCGCTTTAACGCTGTGTCTATTTCTTTTGCCGGAGTTTTCTGCGTGTGTTTCCTAAAGGCATGTAGCAGGTATATCTTGTTGTTGACCACGGCATAGACAACACGAATTTCCTGCCTCCCTCTCACCCGCAATTCATGAAGTTTAGAAGATAAATATTTGGAATGGGGCATTCCCAACAGCGACCCGTGCTTTTCGAGGAGATCAATAGCGTGGGTAACCTTGGCGATAGCCGGCGGCTCCAGGGATTTGATAAACTCTTCAACGAACTTTTCGCCCCTTCTAGACTCGAAGGCAATGACCATCCATATCATACGTCCATAGTATCAAATTTCGAAGCGCCGCAACTCTGTTCCCTACAAAGAAGTGGTTTGAACCTGCCTGCCGGCAGGTAGGCCTATCTACCCCGTCGGGTTGATTTCCAAAGCTACTCATATTCAATAATTTCTATTTTGCCATTGTTATTTAAGATAAATCAAAGTGTTTCATTTTCAGCTTGCTACAACAACAATATTTCTCAGGACCGTCCCTAAATCATTTGATGGTTTGAAGAATGGGGGTCATCACACACCCAGTGTGTGTTACTTTTTCTTGCCAGTTTGCTGTCGAATAAAGTCGTAAGAGGATGATGCAAGACGAAGAGCTTCAGGAAATTGATCAGTACTAGATAGAAGCGTAGTAGTATTACCGTTTGTCCAGTGACCAACCTTACTACAATCTACGAGCGGAAGTGAACTTTTCGTGAAATTGAAATAAAAACGATAGTATAGCTTTAACCCTTGCTGCTGCGGAACAATCTCAACGTAATTAACGATATCATGCCCTCGACGACATGTATATGCAATGTAATATTTCGTATATTTTACTTTTGTTTCTCTGATAGTCGTCATAAGTTGTTGTTCAAATTGACGCAGTAGATCGGCAGTATTAGTCCATGCAGGTTTAACGAGGTCCGATTCGTTATATACATGAACCTCTTTTGTAACATTTGCTATCGTCTTGTCATGAGAAAGTTTAGTAATACTTTCACTCGCACGATATGGTTTAATCGCGTCATACTCAACCAAATTATTTTCATAAAGGTGAGCTTCATAAAGAAATATTGGAAGGTCTTTAAAATTAATGGCGTTTTTTTGATAATTCGTAAATTCCGGTGATATGAATATCACACGAGATTGCTCCCAATCAATATCTGACTTCGTAACGGTTTTATGAAGCCGTTCGTTTAGTTCAAGTACAAAATCAGCTTTATGATTGAGCATTGCGGATAAATATGCAAACCCCTGATCAATAACGCTGAAACTCCGGTCTTTTTTGTATTCAATAATAACAAACGATTTTTGAGACTCATCAAACGCAAGAGTGTCAATATAAAAATCTTGTTCTTGGGCGCGAACAGAAAATTCCTGATTAAGTGAGCCACTCACAAAAGTTGACCCAAACAGAATATCAAGATTCTCCTCTGTAAGTTTTTGAATATCCCGTTCTAAATCCATCTTCCGTTCGGATATCGGAACGAGTTTCTTTTGATTAATGGTATATATCGACATAACAGCGATACTATATCACGTTTGTAATTAAACTTGTAAGATCATCAAAAAAAATCTTTTGCTTGAGTAAATAATCTATAGAATTGTTAATGGCGTATGACGCACCAAAGAGCCGCGAAAATCCCTTTTGGACTTTGAGGCAATAACAATGTTTTCACTCCTCATAGAGATAGGCAAAATCTGATGGCAAAAGTTTATACATTTTAGTCTATTTCCCCTTCATGCTTTTGTGTAAAACAGAATAAACCTATTTAACCCGACGGGTTGATGCGCGCAGTACGACTTTTGTAGTGCGGCGCGACCCATTTAAATATGATATATTATTCTCGGATACTATCAGTGATCCTTTAGGACTTGATCCCTACGATGACAGTGATGAAGGAGATTTTGTGCCTATGTACACACCTAATGAAACAACCGAGGAAGAAGGACTTTATCATGAATTACTTGGACGCTATCAAGCATGTCCAGATAATAGTACATGTTATGACCAGACGCAGTGGGATTATTTTAATGGAGTGATGGATACGCTTATTGAAAGAGGACATCAGCATTACTCGCGCTTTAAGATTGCGCCCCGAACAACTGGTAATGGACGTTCGTTCGTTGAGTACTCAAGCTTCCGAATGAACATGATGAGTGCAATTCAGCGTATGTCGCGAGATTTTACTCTAGTAGATCCAAACTACGCACTCTACCAATATTCGCCAAAAAACGCGCCTAGCTTCTACAATTCGAATGCCACTGATCAGCACAACAATTTATCTCAAGTTAACAATCAAAGAGTATCAGTGACGTTAACACTTGAACAAAAAATGACAAAACTTGATCAAGAGATAGCTGAAAGACTATCACCCGAACAAGTACAACAGATTCAGCCTCTTATTGAACAATTTAAAGAAGCTCCCACTGTGTGGGCAAACGCTCAAAAGTTAATATCAGGCGTACTTGGTTTTGGCAAAGACATCGCGACAAACGTCATCTCCGCAATAATTGCTTTCTATTTGATCCCCCGATAATAATAGCTCTATAAACTCAACCTCTTTTATCTAATGGGTGGCGTTTTTTTGATTCCTGAATTAAGTAATCAGTGTGTGATATCCAAAAAAAACCTAAGTGTTCGTTGAGCAACCTCAACAATGCCTTTTTATCTATTAGTTCTAATCGAGAGCTTTCGACTGCAAATTTACTTGCGTCGGGGGAAAAATGTGACGTAGTAACTAAAGTGCCCTTAGTAGCTTTCTCATGGGAAATAATACCATAAAGCGATCTAGCTATTTCTACTCCCACAACATCTTGCCACTTTTTACATTGAATTAAATTTTTTTGTTTTTGTGACGGTTCTTCTTTTGTTGCGATAATATCTCTGCCTCCGTCATGAGAAGGCTTTGTCATGCTAGTGATATAACCCATCTCGTAATAAATAGATTCCACTAAATGTTCAAATTCAGTAGGTTTGAGTGAAGAAAGAATAGATATAGAAACTTCGTCAGAAGAATTAAAATATCTAGCCCTAATTATTGCTATAGCATCTGATAACCCATGAATTCTTCCATCGGGCAAGGATGCGATATGGGCGTCTAGATAAGCATCGATAGCATCAAGTGCTTTACGTGGTGAAAATGGCAATAAATCAAGCGACCAAGTAATTCCTTCCCAAATAGGGATTTTTCCTCTTGAAGCCAAAAATGTAAAAACTCGTTTATAATAGGGTACCTGTAATAGTTTCTTAATCTCTGTTGGCTCCCTTCTCAATGTATTTACAAAATAATTGATCGATATTTTGTCTGATCCCAATAGTCCAGAAGGAATTAAAAATGATTCTAATATATTTTTGATTATTGCTTTGGGATAACTAAAGATATTTGCGATAAATTCGTCTCGGATTTGATCGGTTGGAAAATGATAACTTTCAAATAAGACGTTTTTCGATCGTAATTGCATTAACTCTAACCATTTTTTTAGGTCTAAATCTTTACTGTCTACTACTTTTTCCTTAGTATTCATAAATTTCTACGTAGATCATATCAATTATAAAAAATATGATATAGTATAGCCGCGAAGTAGTTAGTTAGCTGGTTCAAGGTTCAAGTCCCTTCGGACTTACCAACCCCCTCCCCCTCACCGCTATAGCAGGAAAAATTCACCTAAAAAAGCTATCGGTATTGCCTCATAGCAATTTATCAATAACCTGTAATACTGAAAAACTATCTACTCAATCTTTGCTGATTTTTCTAAATTGTGCTTCAAACATAAAAGTCTAACGTTTTTAGCCGTGAGACTTGTTCCCCCTCGTGAAAAGGGTAAATCGTGATCAAAATGTAAATTTTCTCGCGAATCGCACAAAACACACTTTCCATCATCTCTTTTCCAAACTTCTTTCTTAACTTCGGATGGGATAAGTCTTGTATGACTTAATTGAATGTTTTGCTTGTTGTCGTGTTCTTGTTTCTCAGAAAGTCGTAATATGAATCGAAAAACATTGCGCCTACCATCGTTGACTATTTTATAATCAAGGAGACCAAAATATCCTTTTAACGACCACACCCCATCCATAATTTTCTCATACACTTTTATAAACTCTGGTGTTAGCTTATTAGTTTTATATTTACTAATTGCTTCAATAAATAAGCCATTTTGTGTCAACCTACCTGAAGGCAACCGATCCGGCTGATCTTCAAGTTTTGGATTATGGTCGTATGATCGGCGAGACATATCATGTCCCTCATATTCGATAGTGACTCCGTCAGAATGTATCCTGTCTTGATATGGTGCATTTGATCTCTGGGACATTAATATAACTGAATACGACGGATTGAGTCGAAAATTCATTCCCCTCTGAAGGGTTTGAACATTTTCCGCATCGCACATTTCCCTGTATGAAAGAATATCATCTTGAATTTTTATCATATGAAGGTCTACTGCTCAATTCTACTTCTTACAAATTTTTCCGTCTCTTTGTCAACAAAATATACATAGCAGCCTTTAAGTGCACGGCTAAGCAAAACGCGATAAGAGTTTTTTGCTAAGTCAATAAATTTATCGCCGGATCTTTTTACAACTGAATCTGCTGAATTTTCCTTATGACCCTCCCATTGATTTGTTTCGAAATTATAAAGAAGATCTTTTCCGATAATGACACCGACGTAGTCAAACTCGAATCCTTGTATCGTATAAATACTACCTATTTGATCCACTGCTCTTGGGTCATACGGCCAAAGAGACGCTGGGGGTACACTTGGAGCTAACTTTCTTCCACTAATTTCCTTCCCCTCCCACGTCATCGCGAAATCACCTATGACTACATCTTTCACCAGAGTCCCATCTTCTTTGGGTTCGCTCCATGGCCAACAAAATCCTGCAACTAATCGGGCAGAATTTGCTTCCAGATCATTTTTTTCTTTTATCTTTTTATATAACTCGTGCGGAGAGTTGACTATTTGAAAATCGAATTCAGATTTTTTTGATTCCCAAATTGCTTGAGAGGTTTTTCTAATACCGAACGTGTTGTTTACCCACTGTACGAATGCATCGGATCCTTGACAACGAAACTGTATCGCCAAATTATATTCATCTACTTCGCATCCAAGTCGTCCTGCGCTTTCTCTTATATAATCACTTGAACCGATTTCTCCAGGGCGCACATTCTGCCTGTCATCAATAAAAAAGACAGGAACTTTAGCTACATGTATCAATTCTTCAATCTGAGGCAGGGTTGACCTAAATTCTTTTTTCGTAAATCTATTATTACTATTTATACGTATCCTGTGAGATTCGTCAGCAACCAAAACGTCGATGGAATTTTTATCTGCTTTGACATAGCTATTAAAGTACTTCACTTGTGACCCAGCAGTTTTACCCAGAGACATTCGCAACGATTCTGTAAAGGCTTTTGATCCAGTAGCATACTGTGCATTCTTCCCAAGACGTGAAAGCTCCGCAAATAAATTGATAGCAACTACTGATTTCCCTGTTCCGGGACCACCATTTACTATAATGACGGACTTCTTTTGATTTTGTGCGCCATATTTTACTAAATTCATTACTCTATCAAACGCAAGAAGCTGGTCGTCAAGCAAGATATATCGCTTATTTTCCTTAACAACCTTTACGATTTCACTCAACAATCGTTTACTTGGACCATACTTACTATCTTGTACTCTTTGCAGAACTGGCATGCCGTTACCTCGTTCTAATTTTTGTCTTAGAAAACTACTGAGATCTTTGACATCTCGCTCGCAATAAACGGGGTAAGATTTTAGGTATGTAGCGTACTGTGTGGAGAATAGAGCATCTTGTTTGGTTGGTAGGTAGTTGTGTACGTATGAACATGCATGGAGTAAAACCGGATCTTTTTCAAAAAAAGCGGTGTGGTTGTCCTCCAAATATAATTTATACTGCCCCACTTGAACTGAAGGGTGAAGCACGTCTCTATTCGCTCCACCAATCCAGGTAATGACATGTTCACTCACTTGACTAACTTGACTGGTTTCCCATTGTTTAAGCTCGATAATAACGGAATTATCTCTACCTTCTTGATCTCGTCCACAAATCATACAATCAAGGCGTCTTGATGTAAGTGGTAATTGATACTCAAGCATTACCCCATGATCTTTAAATCCTGAGTATTCAAATACATCTTTCACAGCACGTAGAGACGAGCGCCACGATCGTATCTCGGCGTCTGACGGATGATGACCGAAATAGTCAAAAAATGCACTATCTAATTTAGTAGCTATTTGGTTCTGAAGGGTATCCGAAACAAAATCTTGAAGTGAACCTGCGTAAAGCTGCATAGCTTATAATTCAGTGTATTTTTTATGACTTCCTTTTGCCTTTTGTGCAGGATATTTACTCTCACTGATTGCCATTTTTCTTTTAAATGCCTGTTCAATATCAATCTCTAAGTCATGACTCATGAGCAATACCCAATAGAGTGCATCTGATAACTCTTCGCCTATCTCTTTTTTATGAACCTTTATATATTCTTTTATTTCCTTATCATTTTTCCATTGAAAATGCTCCATCACTTCTGTCGCTTCTAAGACCAATGAAAGTGCCATGTCCTTTGGATTGTGAAATTGTTTCCAATCACGAGTATCGCGAAATTTTGTAATTAATTCAGTGAGTTTTTGTAGGTCTGTCATAGAAGATTTGTCTCATAGTACAACTAAACTATAGTATTTATCAATTTATAACAAACCTTTCTCCTTGAAACTTACAGACCCTATTGAAGAAACTATAAAGTGATCAATAACAGGAATTCCTGTTAATTCACCGACTGATAGTAGCCGCTGTGTAAGCTTTAAATCTTCGTCAGATGGCTCTAAGTCTCCGGAGGGATGATTATGTGCAACTATAATTTTTGCAGCTAACAATCGTACAGCTGGTTCAAAAACTTCTCTCGGATGTACCAACGTCTCATTAAGTGTGCCAATCGAAATATCATTAATCTGAATTAAATTGTTTTGAGAATCTAATAAAAGAACAACAAAATGTTCTTTCTTTTCTCTTCCAAATTTTTCGCGAAGATAATCCGCGACCTTTTGGGGAGAAGCTAAAGAGATTTTTGAGGATATTTTTTCTCTCGCATATCGCTCCGATATAGACTGAAAAAGCTTAATACCAAACGCATTCGATGGACCAATGCCATGAATAGTCTGAAGTTCATCTAGTGAAGCATCGAGAACGCCTCGTAATCCTTTGAATTGCTTAATCGCTTCCTTTGCCATTTGCTTACAGTCTTTCATCGGCGTACCCAATGTCAACAGAAGTTCTACAATTTCATAATCCAGAAACCCATCAAATCCCGATTGCAAAAATTTATCTCGTAATCGCCCTCTATGACCAGCTCCTTTGTGTTTTTCTCTCGATCTCTCAACTCCTGGAAAATCTTTTATTTTCGCCATATATAAATCTTATTTTACTCCCTTTTTCTTCCCGTGGCGTGGATTGTGCGTGATGGGAGACCAAATTGGACTCCCTCTGCCGGTATGGGCAAGCTCACGCGGGAAAGACACTTCGACTCGAAGACTCGCTCAGTGTAAACTTCTTCGTTATATACTAAAGATATGAAGAAGAAAAAGAAGAGGACGGTGCCGAGGTGGAAGAGGCTGCTGGTGACGGCTATAGCAGCAGGGGCCATAGGCGGCGGGGCGCTTGCGGCCGGCAATCTCCCCTACTACAAAGGAGATAAAGTCGTTGAAGTCGTAGACGGGGATACTTTCTTTATCGAGAATAAGCAAACAATCCGGCTCTACGGCCTTGATGCCCCGGAATTGGAAAATTGTTTAGGGCAGGATGCCAAACAGGCACTCTCTTCCCTGATTCTCAATAAACGGGTACAACTGCGCGAGCCGATTGCAGATCAGAGGACCCGGCGGATCATGGCGCTTGTCTATTCCGACGGAAAACTCATAAACGAAGTTATGGTCCGTGCCGGACTGGCAGAAAATAACGGGCAGGGAAGCCAAAAATCACGTATGAAGGCGGCTAATGACTATGCACGAAATAATCATATCGGAATCTATAGTCCTGCGTGTTACCAACCTGAACCTCCGGATCCAACGTGTGTGATTAAAGGAAATTATGATACGTATCAGTATAAAAAAATATATGTTACTCCGGACTGCCGCTATTATTCGCTGGTTATCATAATGAAACATCAGGGCGATCAATGGTTTTGTACGGAAACGGAGGCTAAAAAATCAGGATTTACCAAATCAGATGAATGTAAATAGACCCTTGAGTAAAATCAATGCAAAGAATCAGCCTGGGAAGTGCGTTTAACGTGGATTGTTATGAGTATCGCGCACTGATGCTTGCCCGGTCGTGCCACCTCCGAGGTCTCCGGAATTTTGTATTTGCTTTTTCACGGTATACACCACGCCGCGGGTGCTACCGAGCTTGGTAACGGAACCTGTCTTGACCAACTGCTTCAGATCAAAATGAAGGGTACTTGGCGGCACGAGCCGGAACCTCCGTGATAAAAATTCAAAAGTCACCATCTTGTATTCCCGTATCGTAGCCACGATCTCCTGACGACGGGGAAACGGTGATGATCTGGGCTGAATGTTTTTTATCCGTTGCATGGACAATAGTGAATCCATGACAAAATGTTAGAAGATATTAGAAGATATTGCAATATGTTGCAAGATATTTCAAAAATACTTCTCTTGCATTCTGTGCTATACTATAAGACAAATGAATGAAATCGTGACGGTAGAGGAAGCGGCTACGTTCCTCCATAAACATCCGGGGACAATTCGCAGGTGGATTGAAGCGGGTAAACTCAAAGCCCGGCATCTGTCTGCCGGCGGGCACGGGATTTATGCGATTCTCCGCAGTGACCTTCTGGAGTTCATCGTCGCCTTAGACATTGAGAAAAAAGAAAAAATCAACCATGCCCCACCGCACAAAGAACCGCCCTCTCCCCAACGCCAGCTCCCGCTTTAAGAAGAATCCTCCGACCCTTCCGGCAGGGAGAATACGCGGATTTCGGGGAGTGCCGGTCCCATAATGCCCTGGAGTTCGCCATACATTTTGGCCATGTTGTCTATCGCCCGACGGATCTGCATCTCACGCTTTTTCCATAATCTCTCCATGCTGCGGCGCTCCGTCCCGAGATCCTCCTCCATCCCCTTAATGGTCTCGGCATACGCTTCAAACCTATGCCGGAAGGTGTCGCTACTTAAATATTGATACAAAAACTCAAGCTTCTCGTCTTTGTTGGCCGCAACCGACCGTGCCTGGGCCACCTGCATCACCGCACGGCGAAGGAGTTCCGCTAAGGGCAATACAAAAGCGTACGTCGTCACCACGACTCCCTCCCGCATGGCAAATGTCCCGATATCCTCGGGCACGTTTTCGGAGATAAGAACGACTATGGTAGCCCCGGCGTTCCTCCCGTCTTCGCGAAGTTTCGGAAGCCAGCTGGGCGTCCACTTGGCACGTTTGGTTTCCCAAAGGATGATACCTGCAGCTTTGCCTGCCTGGTTTTTGACGGTCTGGATGATGTCTGCCCCTTGGGTACCCTTCCCGACGGGCGCGATGTCATCGTAGATAAAAGCGCTTTTTAGTTTTTCTTCGATATTAAGCTCGAGGACCTCTCCCTGAAGCTGCTGGGACTTTTGGGCGAGTTTGTTTTTGGCGTCGTCGAGGGACTTTTTCGTATCTTCAAGCTGCTTTTTGAGTTCCAACACTTCCATCTGAGATTTTTCTCCAAGTGTTTTGGCAAGTTCCTCGTGATTTTTATCAATTGCTTCATTGAGGCGCTTTTCATACTCAAGCGCACGCTTCTCGTCCTGATCTTTGAGATCCCGGATGGATTTATTGAGGTCGAGAAGTTGAACGGTGAGGGCTTTGTTTTGCGCCCGCAGTTCACTGAGCTGATTTTCGCGGTCCTTCATCTCAACGGATACATCAGCTACTGCCTTTTCCCTCGCGGCTTTCGCGGCTTCTTCCCACACGCGATCTTTCACCTGATCCTCCACTTCATGAAGAAGTGCCTTGGTGATTTCGATTTCTGCCCCGCAGTGTGTACATTTAATAGTCGCGCTCATAGATAGAAGCATTGTATCATGACCGTATGCGTATACTCCTTACTAGCGTCGTTCTCATCAGCGTCGTGGCCATCCTCCTCGTGTTCGGCAAGCCCATGCCCGTCACGACAGAGCATCCCTCTTCATCCACGCCGACTATTTCCCCATCTCTCCCTCCACCAAACCAATCCATTGATATTCCTGTTGGCGGGAGAACCTATCGCGTTGCGTGGCTATCCGTGCCTGACCCCTCGACCATCAGCCTTATCCCAAACTTCACCCAAAAACGCACTGCCCGGTCTTTGATAGACAACAACGATTGCTCGAAAGTAATAAACGGCGGATTCTATACGAAAGACAACCAGCCGACCGGACTTTTTGTGGCTGGGGGAAAAACACTCCGCGACAACATCCCAAATACGCTCCTCAACGGATTTTTTGTCGTCGATAACGATAATCGCGCCGCGATTGATGACATCAAGCCGGAAGGGCCACTGCGCATCGGTCTCCAAACCGGCCCTGTTCTCATCCGCGACGGAAAAATAGTAAAGCTGGCTATCCGGGACGATGAATTTGCCCGACGCGTAGTCGTAGGAACCTCGCAAAAAGGAGCGGTTATTTTTCTGACAATATACGACCCGGAGAATTCTTGGAATGGCCCCAAACTTGCCGACACACCAGGCGTTTTATCCGGCATCATGGAGCGCCTTCAACTCACAGACACCCTCAACCTCGACGGCGGTTCTGCGTCAGTATTCACCAGGGGTGATCTGTCTCTCCAAGAACTCACTTCTGTAGGCAGCTTCTTTTGCATCAAATAAAGGAATTCACTATTGAAGGTATTTAGAGATATTACCGTTATGCTCCTCAAGCGTCCTACCGTAGTGGACGCCGCCCTTGGAATCATGGAGGTAGAACCAATTATCGGTTTCTTTAGGATAAATCACGGCCTTGATGGAGGCGATTCCAGGATTGGCTATCGGCCCCGGCGGTAGTCCCGTATAAAGATATGTATTGTAAAGAGACTTGATCTTTTTGTCCTCATTAGTCAGTCCTTTCTTCCACCATGTCTTCTCGCCTGCCTGATACCCAAGCGCATACTGGAGGGTCGCATCCGCCTGGAGTGGCCAATCGGCATCCAGGCGCTTGAGGAGAATCCCTGCAATTACCGGCCGGTCTTCATTCGTTCTTCCCTCCCTCTCAATAATGGAAGCAAGAACCAGCACTTCACTAAAAGATAATCCGGTTTTCTTGGCATCCGCGCGCATGGCATCATCAACTTTCTTGTCAAATGTGGCAGTAAATAACGCTGCTACCGCTCCTACTGTCGCATCCCGCGGCACGAGATAGGTATCCGGAAACATATAGCCTTCACGCGCAACTTTGACAAACTCGCTTTCAGGAATATCCAGCTCTTTCGTGAGTTTTGCAGCTATTTCCTCCACTCTCCACCCTTCCAGGGTCGTCACCCACACATCAAGCGTCCCATGGGTAAGTTCACGGGCTATCGCACCCGCGTCCATAGCAGAATTCAAACGAAAATCGCCGGCCTGGAGATCCCGCTCGATCCCCATAGACTTAACCAGTAAAAAAAATCCCGTAGGGCTTCGGATGAAACCCTCGCTTGCTAGCCTCGCGGCGACGCTCTTGACGCCTTCGCCGCGCCTTACAACGAAGATCTTGGGGGTAGTGTCCGCGGGGTCAGCTGCAGATATCGCGTCTCTCCACCAGAACCAACCGGTAACAGCGATAACCGCCGCAACGGCCAGAAGGAGAAAAATTCGTGCCGGATAGGGTTTATTTGATTTCATCAAGTGTTGCACGACGGAAGGAGCCTGCCCCACTGTCGTACATATACACGCGGCCGCAATGACAGGTCACCCGCGCGAGTCCTTTGGTTTGTTTCTTTTCTAGTTCCCGTCCGCACCCCACGCACTTCCCCTGCGACAGAAGCCAGGCCTGGACAGGACCTATGATATTCTTAAACATAATTATTCTACAGTGAATACCGGTACATTTTTTACCGTCTCTCCTGCCTCTTGTAGTCTCCATTTATCCGAACTGTAGAGCGTACATAGTATATCACCTTTGTCCACTGTCTCTTCGAGCTTACGCTCAAGGTACATCCCGGCCCGTTTGTCCGTCGGGCAACCCAAAATCCGGCACACGACGGTAATTTCCCGATTATTGATGCCGCTCACCCTGCCTTTACGCGGGCTTTTGATATCGTGGCGGAACTTACCCACGCCTAGGCGTGCTATGTCGATATCCGGGTTGCCCCCCTGGACTTTAATGATCTCGCGCATCTTGGCCATGGCTTTACCGGAAACTAAAATCTCGCGCGCTACCTTCTCTCCGTCCATTTCCTGCCCGTCCGGCAGGCGGGTTTCCTTGCCCTTTGTTTCGGCAAAACAAAGGGACAGAAGTTTTCCGGCAAGCCGCAGGGCCTTCGCTTCAAGCGCAAGCGGCCGGTCCGGAGTTTGGGCAAGCACGGCAAAGACATCCCTCACCTCCAAAACCGGTCCGATGCCCCGCCCCGCATTTTCCAGCGCTTCATTGATGTCGATGGTAACCTTCATGCCAAACTTTCCGGCAAGAAATGTAAATTTTCGGGCAATGACTTCTGCATCTTTAAAGTGAGTGATTTTCATGGTAGGTCCCACCGGGATATCAAATACCGCGTGGGTCGCCCCCGAGGCTACTTTTTTTGCCATAATGGAAACGACAATTTTGTCAAATGATTCAAATGCAAGCGGTTGCTCAATCTGAATGATGATATCGTCTGCCGGTGCCAAGCCCAAATGCCCTCCCCAAACGATGCAGCCTCCTGCTTTGGCCACAAGCGCTTCGATCTGTTTCGGACTAAATGTAACCGGTGCCACGACCTCCATAGTGTCGGCAGTGCCAGCCGGGGAGGTGATAGCACGCGAGGATGTCTTGGGTATCTGAAAACCTGCTGCTGCGATAATAGGGACGAGAATCATGGTCGTCCGTGTGCCCGCGACTCCACCTGTTGAATGTTTATCTGCCACGATCCCTTTGAAGTGAAGCTTTGGACCGGTATCCACCATGGCGCGGGTCAAGAAATAAAGCTCTTCGTCATTAAATCCCTCTTTAAATCCTGCCGCGGCAAAATAGGTGGTCAGTACCGGCCCCAGACGTTCATTAGCAATCTCATCCATAATAGAAAAAATTTCATAGTAGGAAAGCGCCTTGCCGGTAAGCTTTTTTTTGATGGCATCGATTGCTAATTGTTTTGTAGTAGCACTCATATTTTCTCCAATCTCGCCCGCACATTGAGCCTTTTCCAGTATGTCCCCGGTGGCACGCAGGTGATGAGCGTCACGTAGCTGTCGTCAAACCGCTGAGCAAGCGGGGAAAGGTCATTTGCTTCCGTGACGGTCATCTCGTAGACCACGTAGCGGTACTCAACCCCGTCGTACCGGACAAAAATATCGTCTCCGATTTTAAGTGTCGGGAGTGTCGAAAAAATCGTTCTATAATTTGTCGGGTTATAAAACTGCGGCAACACTGAGTGTCCAAAAATAACCGCGGTACCATACTCCCCCGGGAGTCCCGTACCTCCGTAGTGAATGAGGCTTTTATTGAGGTCATCACCGGAAATCGTCACCAGCGCATCGCTGATTTTCAATTTTGGAATAGACACAGTGTATGCGGTCACTTTGGAAACCACCTTTTTTTGAGGACTCGTCGGAAACCAGACGTTTGCATTGGTGTAGTCTGGCGTTGCTGCACTCACGATGGGTGAGAGCACAAGCCCGTCTTGCAACGGAGAAACTACACCGGAAAACTGGGGCGCGGCAAAAAGCGTAAAAGACACAATCGGCCAAAGCGCCCAGGAAAGTATCAGTAAACCGGCAAGGATAAACAGATACGAGACAGCTGTACGCTTGCCTCTACCGGCATCTTTTCGTACCGGAGTGCAGGGAGTCTGTGGCGCTTTGACATAGGTACGGATGGGCATATTACTCTAAAACTGCAACAGAAATGGAAATATTACCGGGCATTACCGGAAGCTTTTTGCTCCAGAGCGACCTTGTAACCTTACCTATCTCTACCCCACCAACTCCTGCAATCGCTTTAAGTTCTTCCGGTGCCTGCGAGAGGGA
>Ga0209726_10003110_pt1 | contig 23221 bp, 20 predicted proteins | sample Subgrocontami54m_FD_187453 | JGI IMG/M metagenome (GOLD analysis project Ga0209726, IMG submission 187453) | Subsurface groundwater microbial communities from S. Glens Falls, New York, USA - GMW46 contaminated, 5.4 m (SPAdes) (version 3) | ecosystem: Environmental > Aquatic > Deep subsurface >... | reverse complement strand
CCTCTACCCCAACAACGCGCGCTGCGTGATCGAGGCGAAGTCGCGCGGCTTCGACAACGCCCTCGTGCTCGACCTGCTCGGCAACGTGGCAGAGGCAGGCACCTCGAACCTGTTCATGGTCAAGGACGGCGTGGTCAAGACGCCGGCGTTGAACGGTACGTTCCTCGCCGGAGTGACGCGCCGCCGCACGATCGAGCTGCTGCGTGGGGCAGGCGTCCAGGTCGAGGAAACGACGCTGAAGGTTGCCGACTTCATGGACGCAGACGAGATCTTCTCGACCGGCAACAACTCGAAGGTGGTGGCGATCAATCGCATCGAGAGCCGCGCGCTGCAGCCCGGCCCCATGATGCTGAAAGCGCGCAAGCTCTACTGGGATTGGGCGCATGGCGGGGGCTGAGAAAGCAGGGTTGCGTCAGCGTACCAACAAATGCAATGCCGCCCCAAGGCTGTCATGCTCCGAAAGCTGCCCGATCGCACAGGTCCGAGAGGTGCCATGGAACTGCCGTCTGAACTGCGTTACTAATGCTCCAGGCCGCAAGCGAGTTAGAAGATGACGGGAAACCCCTGTAGGACGTATTGCGCCACATAGAATTCAGCTACGCCGTTCTCCTAGCGCCAGACACGATGGTTTAACACTACTACAGATGCGGCCCTTACTTAAACCAAATAGGAGGATCAGGTCGGCGGGGTGGCTGCTCCTGTGACGCCCCAGCTTCAGCGATATCGGTCACAAGCGTGTTGTATCGCTTGACCAACTCGTTGCAGTCACCAATGACCTGATGCAGTTCTCGAGTTATATTGCGAGGGTCGGGCCTGCCTAAATCCTTAAAGATTGCACGACTCACTACTTCGATTTGTGATGCATCGCGCTCCAGTTCTCGAGCTCGTCGGGTAAAGTCATCTCGCAACCTCCGCTCAAGGAGGCGCTGCATTTCTTCCTTGATATTTGTGGCTTCACGATGAATAGCCTTCGCAACCGCGCGTGGATCGCTTCTGACGTTTTGCGCAAGTTGTGCGAAGGTCTGCGCATGCGCATGCGCATCTGCTAACGTTAAGAGAGCTAGAGCGCCCAGCAAACAGCTTGCCAGTCGCATCAAAACACCGTTCAATTTGCTCCCCAAGCGCACGGCGGCTCGGCCCTCCTAACCGACGCCTAACGCGGAACCGCCCAGTCCGATAGGAGACTCTACCGGGGCCCCTTCTTCAGGTTGCGGAGCGTGGCAAAAAAGCCTCGCTAGTGAGGCGACGCACTGGAACGCCTCAATCTGAGATGGTCAATGCTTCTCATAGGCTCACTAAGCGGCATGTACACAAGTGTCTTGAAGAGAAGGGAATTAGCGTGCGCAACCCAGATTCCGAGGAAATTGTTGCCCTGGAGGAGGAGCGCGTAAAGCACTTTGCGGCGAATCTTAGCGCCCTTTGGTTGACATTTGTTACTTTCACCGCGTTGCTCGTCATGACCGTAGGAACGGTGACCCATCGGCAGATTTTCATCGAGCAGCCTCTCAAACTTCCACTGCTGAATTTGGACTTGCCGCTGGTCGCTTTTTTTTGGGCCGCACCGATCTTGTTTGTAGTCCTCCATTTGTACCTGCTACTGCAGATCGAAGTTCTCGTTACGATGGTCGGCTCTTACTATCGAAAGTTGCAGATAACGCCCAAGCACCTGAACCAGGAACATGAAGCGCGACTCCGATTGGATGCTTCAGTCTTTGTGCGGATGCTAGTGAGCAGGCAAGCACCTCGAGAAGACTTGTTCGGACGAGCAAACAGAGTCGTTGCGTGGACGACAATTGTTGGCCTCCCTCTAATTTGTCTTCTTCAAATTCAATTTGTTTTCTTGCCGTTCCATGATCCGTACATGACTATGTTTCATCGTTTGGTCGTAGTGGCGGATGCTGTCATCGCTGGATTATTCTGGAGCTCGATAGCAACCCGCGCCGCGCGGACTTACCACCGGGGGTATGTACGAAAGACACTTCGGCAACTCGCACCTAGATTTATGCTCTTTGCTTTGCGAACTCCCGCAATTCGCGCGGTAATTGTGTCACGCACGGCGTCCTGGTTATTCGTCGGTTTGACAAGACTGCGATTACGGTGGACGAGGGCGCTCGGGCTCTCGGTGCCAATAATCACGATCGTATTGTCGTTCGTCGCCGCACACCCATCGGAGGGTATTTATAGGTTAACAGAAGGCGCAACCCGTCCTCTGTTTGAAGGGGCCATAGACAATGTTAGAGGCCGCCCCAACACCTGGTTATATATGTCTAATCGGCTAATCCTTCCTGACCAGCAGTTCGCAGCCGCTGAAAAGCTTCCGACTCTGTCAAGTGACGCAAGGATGTCGCTCTCTATGCGGGGTCGCGATTTGAACGGAGCTATATTGGACCGTGCAGAATTGCGGGAAGTTGACTTTACGGGCTCACAGCTCGAAGGAGCGTCAATGCAGGGGGCGATACTTACGCGCGCCCGCTTCGATTGCGGCGATGGCGCCACACATTTTGTAGACAGGCGGTGCACAAACTTGAAGGGTGCGGTGCTTGATTTCGCCCATCTTCAGGCCGCATCCTTTGTCGGTGCCCACTTGCAAGGCGCTTCAATGATAAGAGCTGAACTTCAAGGAGCAAATCTTTCCAGAGCGCAGCTTCAAGGTGCCGCACTTCACTCTACCTTGCTAGCCGGTGCTCAACTTGACCTTGCCGATCTTCGGGGCGCCAACCTAAACACCGCGCAACTGCAGGGTGCGTCATTGCTGAACACCCGTCTCGAAGGGGCATCATTAGATCACGCGCAAATGCAAGGGGCATCATTGTATTACACTCAATTGCAAGCGGCGTCACTGGAATGGGCCGAGCTTCAAGGCGCAACACTTCTTGAGGCTGACCTGGAGGATGCGGCAATCAATGGCATTTACACGTTCAGAACGAGATGCGAGTTGTCCGAGCCTGTCCATAAATGTACTCGTTTGGCGCCGACGCTTGCCAAGACGTCTCACCAGTATCTGTCGGTGGACAGGCTCGTTCGACCGAGGCGGCTGAGTGTGCCTGCGATCAATGCAGATCGAACAGGTTTTGAACAATTCGAGCGTGAAATAGTTCTTCAGCTTCCTACAGAACGCTCCAAAGAAGAGGTGAAGGCGAGGCTTTCGATATTGGCGCCGGGAGCGCAAGGAGAGGACGACGATAATAAGGATGTGGAATTTTGGAAGGCGAGCGCGCTGAAGTCAATCGACGCGGTACAACACCTGCGCCGACGATCCGAAATCTTGCGAGAACTCGCTTGCAACGTGAATGCAGCGCCCCACGTCGCGCGTCGGTTGGTGCAAAATTACTACATGGAAGGTCCCACGAAAGTCCCGGCCAACCCCCACAATGATCCAGATATGAGAGAGTGTGTAGGAGCGAAATCGCTAGGGAGTCGCGAGGCTGCCCAGCTGCGCGATTGGCTTACTAATCTCGATGAGCAGGTTCGACGATAAGATAGGTTGAGTAAGTGAACAGCATAAGAAATCGAAACCTGGCCGCAATGTGAAGGGCATGACGCCTTACTTTACGTAGGATTTCTTTTGCCGCACGGCGGCAACGTTACGTTCTCTGCGAAATGGCAGTTCCGGGTCACAACCTACCTTGCCCCGCGCGCCATCCGGCTGCAAGACGCCGAAAGCGGAAGCGGGGGCCTCGGCCAAGCGTTGGCCGAGCTTCGCAAACCTGCAATAGCCGAGTGGATGCGTGGGTCCGAGGTTGGGCCCGCGAGGTCTCCCCCAGGGTTCCGCCCGCGCACCCCTCACCTCATGCGCTGCGCGATGAAGCGTGCCAGCGGCGGCCCGGCGATCAGCACGATCACGAGCCGCAGGGTCTGCAGGGCCATCACGAAGGACAGGTCGACGTTGCTCGAGGCGCCGATGATGGCGACCGAATCCATGCCTCCCGGGCTGGTCGCGAGATAGGCCGTCAAGGGATCGATGCCGGCCGCATGCACGAGCACGAGAGCAAGGGCGCCGCACACTGCCATCGTGACGAGGATCGCAAGCAGGACCTGGGGCAGTGCGCGGGACGCATGCATGAGAATGTCGCGCGTGAAGCCCAAGCCGATGCTCCAGCCCAGAAGCGCATAGCTGATCGCCAGCAGCCACTGCGGCAGCGTGATCCTGACCAGCCCCGTACCCTCGAGCAGCGCGCCGGCGATCATGGGCACGAGCAGCGCACCAGCGGGAATGCGCAATGCGAAGCCGAGGGCGCCGCCCAAGCCGGCGATCATCAGCGTTGCCATAAAATCCAGCCAGGGCACGGCGGGGAACCACGCCATATCGGCCACGACAGCGCCGGATGTGCCTACCCACAGCCGCGCAACGATTGAGGCTATGGCCGCCACGAGCACGACGCGCAGGTATTGCATGAACGCCACCAGTCGGGCATCCGCGCCGAAGGCACCCGACATCAGCATCATGACCGAGGCCCCGCCCGGCGTCGTGCCCCACACGGCCGTCGTTCCCGGCAGCACCTTCCATCGGGTGAGCATCCAACCAAGAGCAGTGGTCGTGGCGATGATGGCCACCACCACGCTGAGGAACAGCGGCCAGTCCTTGACAAAGGTCAGCACGATGTCGCCCGTGAGCGCGCGCGCCACGAGGCAGCCGACGATGGTCTGCGAGGCGAACACGGGCAGGCGCGGCGTGCAAATCCTGCCGCCATTGCAGCCCACGACAATGCCCGCGATCATCGGACCGAGCAGCAACGCGGCCGGCAAGCCAGCCATCATGAACAGCGCGGCAAGCAGGACCGAGCTCGCGATCAGGAAGCCCCATTGCGCGAGAGGGGAGAGCGTCTCGAAGGGAGGGGAAGCCCGAGGATTGGTTGGCTGCGTCATGATCTGGCGAGTCGCCGGCTTCGATTCAATGCGCCGTCTCGCCAGCCGATGCAAGGTTCACGCGAGCGCAGTCTCCACGACCTGTGAAGCACTTCTGACGGTCCCCCGCCGCGTTCGCGTGACGCGTGTAGCAGGGGATTCCCTGGCCCTGGGGAAACCGTGAGCAATAAGTCTAATGCGTGGGCAGCCCCCGTCCGCGCGAGAAGGATCGCGCGCGACCGAGAAATCTCGTAGCCTGGGGCGACGCATCGACCGACAGGAGGAGTAAATGCGGATCGTAAGGGTAATTTGCGCGGGCCTGATCGGCTTGCTCGCGTTCGGCGCGGCGGCGCAGGCCGACGTGCTCGACGACATCAAGAAGCGCGGCACGCTCATCGTCGGCGTCAAGCCCGACTACAAGCCGTTCGGCTTCCGCGACCCGTCGGGCGCCCTCATCGGCCTCGAGCCGGATCTGGCGGCCGACGTGGCCAAGAAGCTCGGCGTCAAGCTGGAGCTGGTGCCGGTGCTCTCCGCCAACCGCATGGAGTTTCTCAACCAGGGCAAGATCGACCTGATGATCGCCACCATGTCGGACAAGCCCGACCGGCGCAAGGTCGTGCAGGTGATCGAGCCGCTCTACTATTCCGACGCCGTCAACATCCTGCTCAGGAAGGATGCACCCCTCAAGAGCTGGGAAGACCTGAAGGGCAAGAAGCTGTGCGGCACCACGGGCGCCTTCTACAATAAAGACATCCAACAGAAATACGGACCCGAGATTGCCGCCTTCGACGGCTCGGAGAAGCCACTGCTGGCGCTCAAGAACAGCGATTGCATCGGCTACCTCTACGACCAGACCTTCATCGTCGGCAAACTGACCGACCCGGACTGGAAGGGCGGCTACCACATGCCGCTGGCGGGCATCATGGAGACGCCGTGGGCGATCGCCGTGAAGCTCGGCGAGGCCAAGCTCCAGAAGCTCATGGAGGACATGCACAAGGAGTGGATGAAGTCGGGCCGCATCGTCGCGCTGGAGAAGAAGTGGCAGGTGCCGCCGACCGACTACGCCAAGCGCATGCACGAGAAGGCGAAGGGCGGCAGTTGACCTGATCGAGGCCTTGGGCAGCGCGCCCCGCGCGCCTGCCCAGGGCTCGCATCAGGTCATCCCCGCGAAGGCGGGGATCCACGCAAGGCTCCGGAAACTCGCTGCCCATGCAGCCGATCTACGACTGGTTCCGCGCCTTCTACGAGCGGACCGGCATCAACCTCACCTTCATCTACGACGACTTCGACCGCGCCCGCATGGTCAAGGGCTTTTTTCTGACCATCGAGCTGGCGGTCGTCACCATCATCCTCTCCATTCTGGTCGGCATCGCCGGGGCCTGGCTGCAAGGCTCCAAGCTGGTGTGGATCCGTAGGATCATCGCCGGCTTCATCTCGCTCTTCCGCAATACCCCGCCGCTGGTGCAGATCTACTTCTTCTATTTCGGGCTCGGCTACCTGCTCCCCCGCGTGCCCGATGGCACTGGCGCCCTGATCCCGATGATCTCCAACGTGCAATGGGCGATCATCTCGCTGTCGCTGTTTGCCGGCGCCTTCAACATCGAGATCTTCCGCTCCGGCATCGAGGCCATCCCCAAGTCGACGGTGGAGGCCGCCACCAGCTTCGGCCTGTCGCGCTGGCAGACCTATCGCCTCGTGGTGCTGCCGATGGCCATCCGCGTCTGCCTGCCGGCGCTGGGCAACAACCTGGTCAATCTCGTCAAGACCACCAACCTCGCCTACGCCATCGCCGTGCCGGAGCTGCTCTACGTCTCCAAGCAGATCTGGAGCGATGCGACCAACGTGCGCGAGATGATGGTGTTCGTCCTGTTCGCCTATCTGCTGCTGGTATTCGCCCTCGTCGGCATCCTCAACGCCATCGAACGGCGGCTTGCCATTCCGGGCTTCGGGCAGGACAGGGCCAAGGACATGCCGCGCTATGGCGATGTGGCTCTGCCGCGTCCCGCCCTTCCCCCGCGCGCGGAGAAGGAGAGCCGCCCCGCGATCGCCCGCATCACGCTGCTGTTCATCCTCATCGTCGGCATCGGCGCGACGATGGCGCTGGCCCAGCAGCCGGCTGCCGCAAAAGCCTCGTCGACCGAAGTGCTGATCCGCTGGGCTCCGCTGCTGCTGTGGGGCTTCGCCTTCAACATCCTGATCTCGCTGTTGGCCATGGCGGTGGGCACCGCGGCCGGCGTTCCGGTTGGCATCGCCCAGCTGTCGCGGTTTGCATCCCTGCGGGTGGCCGCGCGCATCGTCACGCAGCTCTTCCGCAACTCGCCCTGGCTGGTCCTGCTGTTCCTGTGCATGTTCCTGATCCCGTTCGAGATCCGCGCGTTCGGGCTGCGCATCCCGTTCCCCGACTGGGCCAAGGCCATCATGGGCTTCTCCCTCCCCGTGATGGCCAACACCTCGGAGATCGTGCGCGGGGCGATCCTGTCGCTGCCCACCGGCCAGTGGGACGGCGCCCAGGCGCTCGGGCTCACCCGCCGGCAGACCCTTTGGCTCGTGATCCTGCCGCAGTCCGTGAAGCGCATGCTGCCGCCGTGGATGAACCTCTATTCCCTGATCGCCATGTCGACGGTCAATGCCTCGATCGTCGGCGTGAGCGAGATGATCACGCTCACCTCGCAGGTGCACGCCGCTGAAGGCTCGCGGCCAGAGCTGCTGGCCCCGCTCTACGCCTTCGCGCTGGTGTGCTTCTTCCTCTACTGCTACCCGATCGGCAAATGGACCCAGGCGCTCGAGCGCCGGTATCAGGTCGGATACTGAGGATATATTCTGAGGTTGCAGCAGGGCGAGCGAGGAGGGACGCATGGCAAAGGGCTTGACGAGCCGCGTCAGCTCAACTCGCGAATCTTGAACGGCAGGCCACCCTTGGGCGTGAGCGTCACGGTGGCGTTGATACCGGGCGGCTCGGCGATCTTCCCGAAGCTGTTCCCCGGCGGCTAATACCCGCCCAACACGCTCCTCGTCATCGACCGGCTGGTGGAGCCCGAGTTCCTGCTCGAGGTCGAGGCGATCGCGCGCGTGCCTGGATGATGACGCGTTGCGCTTCGCGGCACCCATGGCACGTCGTCTGCTGGCAAGCCAGTGCTGGCAAACCAGTTTGCTTTATAGACAAGTTAGGCTAGGTTAGCGTGAATCATGCTAACTTTTATAAACTGCCCTAAACTCTCTACACATGGACCAGGTCAGGAACCCCTTCGCCCCAGGCGCAGCGTTACCTTCGTGCCATGGCAGAGCTTGGGCCTGGCCCTCATCGATCGGGTGACATCTCCGATGTACTCAACGTCAAGGTTCAGAGCGTCGCGCCGACGCGCAACAGCCTTATCAAGAAGGGCATGATCTACAGCCCCGCACATGGTGATACCGCGTTCACCGTGCCCCTTTTTGACCAGTTCTTGAGGCGCCAAATGCCCACCCTGGATCGGGCTTGACGAGCCGCGTCAGCTCAACTCGCGAATCTTGAACGGCAGGCCGCCCTTGGGCGTGAGCGTCACGGTGGCGTTGATGCCGGGAGGCTCGGGGCCCACGTACTCGGGCCGGAAGCGGCGCAGCAGGATCGACAGGGCGAGCGTGTTCTCCACCTGGCTCATGGCCCCGCCGATGCAGGAGCGTTTGCCCCCGCCGAACGGCAGGTAGGTGTAGGGGATGCGCTTCTTGGCGGCGTCGCCGAGCCAGCGCTCCGGCATGAAGGCTTCCGGGTCGCTCCAGAACTTGGCGTTGTGGTGGGCGCCATAGGCGAACAGCGCGACCTTGTCGCCGACGCGGATCTCCTTGCCGTCGATGACGTCGGGCTTGGCGGCGACGCGGATCAGCATCCAGATCGGCGGATAGAGCCGCATCGTCTCCTGCACCACGGCGCGGGTGTAGGCGAGCGCGGAATAGTCGGCCGCCGTCGGCTCGCGGTCGCCGTAGGTGGCCTCGCCCTCGCGGCGGATGCGCTCGGCCGCCTCGGGCTGGCGCGAGGTCAAGTACAGCGCCCAGGCCAGCGTCAGCGCCGTGGTCTCGGTGCCGGCCCACAGATACTGCTTGAGCTCGTCGATCGCCTGCTGCTGGTCGAACTCGGGGATCGCCGGGTCCGCGACGGCGGCCTGGATCATCTTCAGCAGCGTGCGCTCGCGCTCCTCGCGCGGGTTCGCGGCGAACACGGTGGGCGGCACGCCGGCCCACACCTCCATCGCCTTGGCCGCGTCCTCCTCGGCGATCTCGAACTCCTCGCCGGCCACCTTCTTCAGGCGGATCGACTTGTGGTTCATCACGTCGGTGTAGGTCTTCACGCACTTGAACACGAAGTGCGGGTTGAACGGCATCTCGCGGTTGAACAGCGCCTTGCAGATCATGTCGGCGGCAAGCGTCCAGGTCTGCTCCACCATCTCGAAGGTCTCGCCGGTCTGGGCCAGGCGCGCCCAGATCTCCATCTTGGAGCGGATGGCGGCGAGGAAATAGGGGATGTATTCTGCGAACATGTCGGGGTGGAACGCCGGCTGCTGCGGCATGCGGATCTTCTGCCACAGCACGCCGTCATGGGTGATCATCGACTTGCCGAAGATCGGCTTCAGGCCGTCGAAATACTTGATGTAGTCGTCGGCCTTGGTGACCAGCACGCGCTTGAAGTGCTCGGGCTCCGTGAGCAGCACCACGCGCTGGTCGGCCATGTTGACGGGGATGACGCCGCCGTAGCGCTCCGCCATCAGCATCAGGATGGTGAGGGGGTTGTTGGGCCCCTTCTGCAGCGGCGTCAGCTTGAACCAGACGGAGGAGGCCTCGCCCAGCTGATCGACGTGGGATACAGGCGCAGTCATCGAGACGGGCTCCGCTGGCAATCCTTGTCCTCGTGAAACCACGCAACAATGCGCGGCAGCGCCGCTGTCCGCGCCATCCTCTCCTGTTTCCACCCGGTTCAGGCCACTGGCGGCATTGATGTTTCCTGCCGCAGCCTTGGCGCGACTGGTAGCACCGGGCCGTGAACCCTGTCCACATTCGCAGCCCCACCGCGGCATTTTTTTCCCGGGAGTGTGGCGGCCTCCGCCGGACTTCACGGGGTCGGCGAGAATAGGCAATCGCGCTCGTCGATTGGGCTCTCCACGACCACACGGCTCCCCTGCAGCTTGGCTTGTCCGGCAGCCACCAGCCGCAGGGCCAAGGGGTAAAGCCTGTGCTCGGCAGTCAGGATTCGCGCAGCCAGTGATTCGGCGGTGTCCCCCTCGCGCACGGGCACGGCCGCCTGGGCGATGATCGGCCCGGAGTCGAGCTCGGGTGTGACGAAATGCGCCGTGCAGCCGGCGATGCGCACGCCCGCATCCAGCGCCTGCTGCTGCGGCTTGAGGCCCTTGAAGGCGGGCAGGAGCGAGGGATGGATGTTGAGCTGGCACCCCAGCCAGCGCGCGGCGAAGGCTTCGCTCTGGATGCGCATGAAGCCGGCATGGCAGACGAGCTCGACGCCCGCATCCAGGAGCGCGGCCTCGACGGCGGCGTCGAACGCCTCGCGCGTGGCAAAGCCCCTGTGGTCGATGGCGAGCGCCCTCACCCCCGCGTCGCGCGCCCGCTCGAGGCCCGGCGCGTCGGGCCGGCTGGAGATCACGAGAGCGATCTCCGCCGGGTAGTCGGGTGCACGCGCGGCCTCGATCAGCGCGGCCATGTTGGAACCGCGCCCGGAAATCAGGATGCCGACCCGCTTTTTCATGGCTTTGCAGAGCGGTCCTGTGACGTGTGCCAAACAGTCGCGACCACGATGCGCTCACGCTCGATTCGATACCAAAGCACCAGACGCGTCCTTGGAATCCAGATCTCCCACAGGTCTCTGTCCCTGAGGCGGCGGCCGGTGCGCGGAAAATGCGCAAGATGGTTGGAAAGAAAACCCATGACACGGGCGCGAAGTCGCTCGGCGGCCGCTGCAGCTCCGGCATTCCTGAGAAAGGCAATCTGCGCCTCGAGACGTTCGACGGCCTCGGGCGAGAGAACAACATTCATGTCCCAGAAGGCTTGGCTGCGGCCTCAAGTCGCTTGGAAACCTCATCCAGGGATAGTGTTTCCCCACGAGCAATCTGTTCGAGGCCGTGTTCGAGCGAAGCCAGCGCTTCTGGCGGCGCCCTGTCATAGAACGGCTCTTCCGTCATTGATTGGGCAAACAAGAGCAGGGCGTCGATCTGCTCCTCTGAAAGCTGCGCAGCAGCGGCCGTGAGTTGCTCGGTTTTCGTCATCGACAAAGATTATCACTGCATACCAGAGTTGAACAGCGCACCGAGAGGGTCGGGGGTCAGGTGCCCTGCGATTTGACGCCGCGACCGGACTAGACTTGGCCGCGGGAGGAATGTCGCCTCGCGGCGTCGCCGTCTGACGGACTCTTGCTTGTGTTCACGCTCCAAACCGAAGCTTTCCCGAGAACTTCACAGGTGAGCTGTCTGACCGGTCCTCTACCGACCCGATGATGAAAGCCTTTAGGTCGACCGAATTGAAGTGGGCCAGAACGCGCTCTGAGTGCGTCTTGTCCACGATCGCCACCATCCCGATTCCACAGTTGAAGGTGCGTAGCAGTTCGTTCTGCTCAGCTCTCGCCTCTTCGCGTAGCCATCCGAAAACGCGTGGCACGATCCAGCTGTGCAAATCGATGTGAGCCATCAATCCATCAGGGACGATGCGTCCGAGCTTGCCGGCATGAGCACTGCCCGTGATGTGAGCCAGAGCTTTAATGGGTGAGTCCGATCCCAGGATGGGCACAATGGACTTAACATATATGCGTGTCGGCTCAAGAAGAGCGCGCCCGAGTTCTATATCAGGAGCAAAGGGTGCCGGATCAGACCAATGCAGATCCGCTTCAAGAACGACCCGTCTTACAAAAGAGAATCCGTTAGAGTGCAGGCCCGAAGACGCTAGTCCGACTAGGACGTCTCCTTTGGAAATGCGATCAAAGCGCGGGAGCCGATTGTTTCGTTCCACAGCGCCAACGGCAAAACCGGCAAGATCAAAATCATTCCCAGCATAGAAGTCTGGCATCTCGGCAGTCTCGCCGCCGATGAGCGCAATACCCGCCTGCTTGCAGCCCGCAATTATCCCCTCAAGGATCGCAGGCCCCTTGGCTTTGTCGATCTTGCCACAAGCGAAGTAGTCGAGAAAGAACAGTGGCTCAGCACCCCGACACAAGATGTCGTTGACACACATGGCGACAAGATCAATGCCTACCGAGTTCAGAATCCCAGTCTCAATGGCGATACGAAGCTTTGTGCCGACGCCATCAGTGGATGACACCAGAATTGGATCGACGAAGCCGGCTGCTCTCAGGTCAAACAGCGCACCGTAGCCCCGACCGAAATCTTTGCTCGCTCCCGGTCGCCCTTCGGCCACGGTTTCTATCGCGGCTGGCGCGATGCTCGCCACGAAGTCTTCGCCCGCATCGATGTCTACGCCCGCATGTTTGTACGTCAGCGGATCTTTGCGCTTTTTCAGAGCGACCATAGATTTTCTAGTCCGTTGATTCGATCATCCGGATCAGGCTGCGATTCGTTGGAGTTCTCTATTGCAAGGATCGACTTACCCACAGAATCAGTATCGCCGTCCCTGCAGAGGTGTCCAGAACTAGTCTAGGGTGGAGACCCCCCCAGTGCCAGACATGTCAAGACCGTCCTGCGCATCGAGGTTTATCAAGCTCTGTAGAAACGCTCTATCATTGTAGAGGTTCTCGGCGCTGAACGCGCCGTGAACACCCACCTTCAGCAGCCTCTCGCGGCCTGCTCCCAACTTTCGCCCCAATGCTGCTCAGGTATGCGCACATAGCAGAGGTGGGCGCAAATCGGTAGGGTCCCGGCCACGTGGGCCGTGGATGCCGCGAAAGCGGCAAGGGTCGGGGGATGGACAGCACAAGCAAGCCGAGCCTGCGCGGCGGGGCGCAGGGCCGCCGCAGGGCCGCCCTGGTGCTGGCGGCGGCGCTCGCGCCCGCGGCCGGTGCGCCGGCAGCGACCGCCGCCGAGGCCGTGTTCACCGTCGCCAACTACCCGGTCGAGGCGCGCGCGGACGACGCTGTGGCCGCCAAGGACAGGGCGCTGACGGACGGCCAGCAGGCGGCATTCCGCTCCCTGCTGAAGCGGCTGGTGCCGGTGACGGCCTACCAGCGCCTGCGGCAGATGCCCGCGATCAAGGCGGGCGATCTCGTCGACGGCGTCAAGGTGCGCTCGGAGCGCAATTCCACCACCGAGTACATCGCGAGCCTGGATTTCTCGTTCCAGTCGAAAGCCGTGCGCGATCTCTTGCGTCGCGAGGGCATACCCTTCACCGACGAGCAGGCGCCGGCGCTCACCGTCGTGCCGATCTGGCGGGCCGGCGCGCCGGCTGCGGCCAAGGAGCAGGCGGCGTGGACCAACGTCTGGAACGGCCTCGACCTGGAGCATGCGCTGACGCCCGTGAAGCTGCAGGCGCTGAAGAAGGACATCGATCCCGCGGCCGTCAGTGCGCTCGCCGACGGCGACGGCAGCGCCATCCGCGCCCTGGTGGCGGCCTACGGCAGCGAGCTCGTGCTGCTCGCCATCGCCGAGCGGGATATGGCGGCAAAGCGGCTCAACGTCACGCTCACGGGGCGCGATGCCGTCGGCGCCTTCACGCTCAAGCGCGCCTACCGCCTCGATGCCGCCGATCCCGGCTACGCCAGCGAGTTTGCGGCCGTGGTCGCGCTCGGCATCCTGGAAGGCCGCTGGAAGGCCATCAAATCGCGCGGCGGTGCGGCTGCTGCCCCTTCCGGCGACATCGACCTGCGCATCGCCGTGGAGTTTCGCGGCATGAGCGAATGGCAGGACATCAGCCGCAAGTTGCAGGCGCTTGCCGGCGTGGAAGAGCTGGAGGTGGCGGGCCTGTCCGCCCGCGGGGCGCGCGTCACGCTGCGCTTCGCCGAGGGCGCCGAGCGCCTCGCGGAGGCGCTGGCGCAGCATGGCTTGGATCTGCGCAACACGGGAGGTAACTGGGTGCTCCGGCCGCAATAGAGCCTCGACGGGGACGCCGCCTAGCGGTTAAGCTCCGGTTGCTGAACGCTGCTCCGGCCCTTGCCGGCATGCCGGGCTCGAGCCAATCGTCCGTCACCAACGCCCCGGTTGCCATTGAATATCAATATCCCGAACTTCATCACGCTCGGGCGCATCATCTCCGTCCCCGTGATCTTCTGGCTGCTGCTGAGCGGCCAGAACAAGATCGCCTTCTTCGTGTTCCTGTGCGCCGGCCTCAGCGACGCCGTCGACGGCTATCTTGCCAAGCGCTTCAACTGGAGCACCGAGCTCGGCTCCTATCTCGATCCGCTGGCCGACAAGCTGCTGATCGTCTCCATCTTCATTGCGCTCGGCGTGCGCAACGAGCTGCCGCTGTGGCTGGTGATCGCCGTGGTCAGCCGCGACATCCTGATCGTGGCTGCGGTGCTGCTCGCCTGGCTGCTCGACCAGCGGGTGCGCATCAAGCCGCTGGCAGTGAGCAAAGCCAACACGGTCGTGCAGATTGCGCTCGCCGCCACGGTGCTGGCCGACGAAGGCTTCTCGCTCGGCCTCGACACGGTGCGCCTCTATCTCGTGTGGATCACGGCCGCGCTGACCCTGCTTTCGCTGGCGGCCTATCTCAGGGCCTGGTTTGCGCACATGACGGGAGTGCCGAGGAAATAGTTGGAAAACGAGAGGACAAGCCGTGACAGCGCAAGACAATCGCCAGGTCCTGCTGGTCGAGATCCCCAAGGGCAAGCTGGGGCCCGAGCATTTCCGTCTCACCGAGGCGCCGATGCCAACGCCCAAGGACGGCGAGGTGCTGCTGCGCGTGCGCCTGATCTCGCTCGACGCCGCCAACCGCGCCTGGATGCAGGGCGCCACTTACCGCGCGGCGGTCACGGCCGGGTCGGTGATGGCCGGCGGGGCGATTGCCGAGGTGGTGGAGAGCAAGGCGCCGGGCTTCTCAGCCGGAGACCTCGCGTTCGCCGATACCGGCTGGCAGGACTATGCGGTGCTGCCGGCGCGGCGGCTCGTCAAGGTGCCGAGGATCGAGCCGATGACGCACCTCCTCAGCGTCTACGGCGTCGCCGGGCTCACCGCCTACTTCGGCCTGCTGCGCATCGCCGAGCCGAAGGCCGGCGAGACCGTTGTGGTGTCGGCTGCTGCGGGCTCGGTTGGCTCCATCGTCGGCCAGATCGCCAGGATCAAGGGCTGCCGCGCCGTCGGCATCGCCGGCGGCAAGGCCAAGTGCGACTGGCTGGTCGCGCAGCTCGGCTTCGATGCCGCCGTCGACTACAAGGCGGGCCCGCTGCCCAAGCCCTTGAAGGAAGCGGCGCCGAAAGGCATCGACGTCTACTTCGACAATGTCGGCGGCGACATCCTGGAGGCGTGCCTGTTCCAGATGAACAACGCCGGCCGCGTCGCCTGCTGCGGGGCCATCTCGGCCTACGACGGGGCGGCGCCGCCGGCCGGCCCGCGCGGCGTACCGGGCCTCATCGTCGTCAAGCGGCTCACGCTCAAGGGCTTCATCGTTACGGATTTCTTCCCCGAGCGGGAGAAGGCGATTGCCGACCTCGTGTCGTGGGTAGCGGCCGGCAAGCTCAAGGTCGAGGAGGACGTGATCGACGGCCTCGAAAACACGCCGCGCGCGCTGATCGGCCTCCTCGCCGGCGAGAACCGCGGCAAGCGCATGGTCAAGGTGGCGTGAGGGTGGCGCCGACTCGCCTTTTTGCTAACGCCCCACGAACTTCGGCAGCCGCCGCGCGTTCATGGCGTCGACGCCTTCCTTGAAGTCGGCGGTGTGGCGCAGCTTGGTCTGCTTCTCGAGCTCGATGTCGGTGGCCGCACGCACGCGGTCGGCGAGGCCGGCGCGCAGGGTCGCCCGCGTCGCCACCACGCCCAGCGGCGAGGCCTCGGCGATCTCCTTGGCGAGCTTGTGCGCGGCTGAACGTACCTCGGCCTGCGGCACCAGCGCGTCGGCGAGCCCGATCCGGTAGGCCTCGTCACCGGGAATGCGCCGGCTGGTGTAGAACATCAGCGCCGCCCTGGAGGGTCCGATCAGGGCGGGCAGCGTGTGGGTCAGCCCGAAGCCTGGGTGGAAGCCGAGCCGCGTGAAGTTGGCGCAGAAGCGCGCCTCGGGACAGGTGACGCGCAGGTCCGGCACCAGCGCCAGGCCGAGGCCGCCGCCGACCGCCGCGCCGTGGATGGCGCCGACCATGGGCTTGGCGGTGCGGAACAGGCGCACAGCCTCGATGTAGAGGTGGCCCGCCTGCCCCGTCTCGGATTTCTTGACCAGCACGTCCTGCACGTCGGCGCCGTCGCCGAGCTTGGCGCCCGCGCAGAAGGCCGTGCCCTGCGCCGCCAGCACGATGGCACGGCACGCGGTGTCCTTGTCGAGCGCCTCGCAGGCGTCGGCGATCTCGCGGATCAGCGCGATGTCGAAGAAATTGTGCGGCGGCCGGCGGATCTCGATGGTCGCCACCATATCCTTCAAGTCGACGCCGATGTCTTTGAACGGGCCCATGTGCGCTTCCTCCGTCGCGTTCTAAGTGATCATACCGCTGCTGTTCGAATGGGACTCAAGGCGCAGCCGGCGAAGAGTGCACCGCGAGAAGGCGGCACTGCTGCCCATCCTGAACCCACACTGCCAGGGCGTTGCTGTCGACTTTCTTCGGCGTGCCGCGGACCGATACGTCTATCCGCAGCCGGCAGAACACGAGCGCGCAATTGCCGCGTACGACCACCCGCTCATTCTCGCGCGAGATATGCGTGTATTCCCATACCTTATCGCGGACGCCGGCCAGGTAGCTCGCCTTGGTGTCGATGACCCCGCTCGAATGCGTGTAGGTGAGCCCGTCGTCCAGCAGCTGCTGCAAGGTCGCGAGATCGGCGCTGAGCATGGCCCGGTAACGCTGCTCTTCTAGTTCGCGTACCCGTCCTACGTTCATGACATCAGGACCGCTCATTGATGGCTCCCCGTGGCGCGCTCACCGCAGCCCCAACCCGCGGGCGATGATGCCGCGCAGGATCTCCGTGGTGCCGCCCTGAATGGTGAGCTTGGGGGCGATCATGGTAGCGAAGGCCAGCTGCTCCTCGAACCCGGCGCGGTTGGCCGAGCCCTCCTCGACGAAGGCCGCGAGATCGCGGGCCCTGTGGGGCAGCTTCTGCTCCCAGATGGTGCCCACGTCCTTGACGATGGCTGCCTCCACCACCGGCTCCTTGCCGGCGTGCAGCATGCCCGCGACCGAAACCGACATGCGCCGCAGCGCGTGCACCTGCGCCACCAGCCGGCCGAGCCCTTCCGCACCGCGCGCATCGGGCTTGTCGCCCAGCACGCGCACCAGCTCGGTCAGCACGTAGAAGGTCTCGAGGAACCGCTCCGGCCCGCTGCGCTCGTAGGCGAGCTCGCTCGTAGCCTGCTTCCAGGCGCCGTCGACCTCGCCCAGCACGTGGTCATCGGGCATGAAGGCGTCCTGGAACACCACTTCATTGAAGTCGTGCTGGCCGGTCATCTGGTAGATCGGGTTGACGGTGATGCCGGGCGTCTTCATGTCGACCAGGAACTGGGTGAGGCCGTGCCGGCGGTTCTCCTTGGTCGGCTGCGACGTGCGGAACAGCCCGATCAGGTAGTGCGCCTGATGGGCGTTGCTGGTCCAGATCTTGGTGCCGTTGATGAGCCAGCCGCCGTTGGTCTTGGTGGCCTTGGTGCGCGCCGCGAACAGGTCGGAGCCGGAATTCGGCTCGCTCATGCCGATGGCGAAGCACACCTCGCCCCTGCAGATGCGCGGCAGCACGTCGGCCTTGAGGCGCTCGCTCGCGTATTTGATCAGCACCGGCCCGCTCTGGCGGTCGGCGACGAAGTGCAGGCGCACCGGCGCATTGGCGACGCGGAACTCCTCGGTGACGACGAAGCGCTCGAGGAAGCTGCGCTCCCGGCCGCCGTACTTCTTGGGCCAGGTCATGCCGATCCAGCCCTTGGCGCCGACCTTGCGGCTGAACTCCGCGCTGTAGGTGCCGTCGATGCCGCCGGGGTCCGGACTGAAGGTGCCGGCCTCGATCTCCTTGGCCAAAAACGCGCGCACCTCCTGGCGCAGCGCCTGGCACTCGGGCGGCAGGCGGATCGCATCGAAGGTCAGCTCGGTTGCCATCGTGGTCCCCTCAGCGCGCGGCCAGCATGGGCCAGAGCCCGTCGGCGCCCTTGGCCGCAACCAGGGTGCCCAGCTTCACCGCCCAAAAACTCTCGCTGCCGAAATCGTCGCGCCAGGCCCACAGGCGGCGCGTGAAGCGGTGCAGCGTGTGCTCCTGCGTGAAGCCGATGGCGCCCAGCACCTGGTGGGCGATGCCGGCCCCCTCGGTCGCCGCTTCGCCGACGCGGATCTTGGCGGACGCAGCCTCGAGGAACACGGCGAGGTCCCCCTCCCCGTCACGCCGAAGGCGTGCCTCCGGCACGACGCGGGGAGGGGTTAGGGGTGGGGGGACTCCCGATCGCTGATGCTCTGCAATCGCGTCGGCTGCAGAGCCGGCGGCGGCGATGGCGACCGCCACCTCGCCGGCGAGGCGGGCGAGGTTGTGCTGCACGGCCTGGAACTTGGCGATCGGGCGCTCGAACGCCACGCGCTCGTTGGCGTAGGCGACGGCCAGCTCGAGGATCGCCTCCAGTGCGCCGGCCATCTGCATGGCGCGTACGGCGGCGCCCATGAGCATGAGTGTCTGCTCGTCGAGGCCGGCCGGGGCATCCTTGACCGCCACCGGGCGGGCAGCGTTGAAGCTCACGGGGTTGAGCGGATCGCCGCCGAGGCTCGTGCCGTCGGCGATGCGCGCCTCTCGCGCATCGACGAGCGCCACGGCCGAGCCCGCGCCATCGCGGCGCGCCAGCACGGCCAGGTGTTTGGCGTCCCTGGCAAATGGAACGGAGCGCAGCGAGCCGGTGAGCGTGCCGTTGCCGGCGAGCGTGACCCGGTCGCCGTCGCGCGCGGGCCCGCAGGTCATGGCGCCCTTGGGCGCGGCAATTCCCGCCCGCGCCAGCAGCCAGCCAGCCAGCAACGTCTCGGCCAGAGGGACCGCAGCGGCAAACCGGCCAGCCTGGCGCAGCACGGCAAAGCCATCGGCCACATCGGCACCGGCACCGCCGAGACTGTCCGGCACCCAGGCGAGCGTGAGCCCCGCCTGCTCCAGCGCGGCCCAGGCCGGCGCCTTCCAGCCGTCGCCCGCCTTGTTGACGGCCTGCGGCTCGGCGAGGTCGGCAAAAATGCGCCGCGCCGTCTCGGCGACGAGACTTTCGCTCTCCATGGCTGTTCCTGCCCCAGTGGTGTTATTGAGAGGATTGGCAGCGCGGCGCGCGCGCGTCAATCGCCAGGATGCATCGGGGCCATGCGAACGCTTCTGAGCTGGAGCACCGGCAAGGACTCGGCCTGGGCCCTGCACACCTTGCGCCAGCGGCCGGACGTGACCGTGGTCGGCCTCCTCACCACCATCAACGCGGCCTTCGACCGGGTGGCCATGCACGGCGTGCGGCGCGCCCTGCTGGAGGCGCAGGCGCAAGCCGCCGACCTGCCGCTCTACACCCTGCCGATCCCCTATCCCTGCCCGAACGAGGTCTACGAGCGGATCATGGGCGCGTTCGTCGCCGAGCAGGCGGCGGGAGGGGTGGAGGCGATGGCCTTCGGCGACCTGTTCCTGGAGGACATCCGCCGCTATCGCGAGCAAAAGCTCGCCGGCACCGGGATGGCGCCACTGTTCCCGCTGTGGGGCATCGACACCGGCAAGCTCGCGCGCACCATGATCGACGGCGGGCTCGAGGCCTACGTCACCTGCGTCGACCCGAAGAAGCTCCCCCGCAGCTTCGCCGGCCGGCGCTTCGACGCTGCGCTGCTGGCGGACCTGCCGGCGGGCGTTGACCCCTGCGCCGAGAACGGCGAGTTCCACACCTTCGCCTGCGCTGGCCCCATGTTCCGCCACCCGATCGCGGTTACCCTTGGCGAGGTCGTCACCCGCGACGGCTTCGTGTTCTGTGACCTGGAAATCCCCTCTCCCCATGCCTCTTCAGGCATGGGGAGAGGGTTAGGGTGAGGGGCGGCCACATATGCGCCAGAGCAAGCATCTGCCCCTCACCCCTACCCTCTCCCCGCAGGCGGGGAGAGGGAGTGCGCGCATCGTCAGCCTGATCGCCAGCGCCACCGAGATCGTGTGCGCGCTGGGCGCGCGGGAGCGGCTGGTCGGGCGCAGCCACGAATGCGACTTTCCGGCCGATATCGCGCATTTGCCGGCGCTGACCGCGCCGAAATTCAAGGTCGAGGGCACCAGCGCCGAGATCGACGCCCGTGTGCGCGAGATTGTGCGCGACGGGCTCTCGGTCTATCGCGTCGACGGCGAGTCGCTGAAGGCGCTCGCGCCCGACGTGATCGTCACGCAGGATCACTGCGAGGTGTGCGCGGTGAGCCTCGCCGACGTGGAGGCCGCCACCTGCACGTGGACCGGGCGGGCGGTCGAGATCGTCTCGCTGAAACCCGACTCCATGGCCGACGTGTATGCGGACATCAGGCGCGTGGCGCGGGCGCTCAATGCCGAGGCGGCCGGCGAGGCGCTGATCGGGGACATGCAGGCCCGGCTCGAAGCGGTGCGCAACAAGGTGGCCGGCCGCGCCAGGCCACGCGTGGCCTTCATCGAGTGGGTCGAGCCGCTGATGGCCGGCGGCAACTGGATGCCGGAGCTGATCGACATCGCCGGCGGCGCCAACCTGTTCGGGGTCGCCGGCAAGCACTCCGATTGGATGCAGTGGCCGGAGCTGGTGGCCGCCGACCCTGAGGTGATCGTGGTGGCCCCGTGCGGCTATGGACTCGCGCGCTGCCTCGAGGAGCTGCCCCTGCTGCAGGCCAAGCCCGGATGGGCCGAAATCAGCGCGGTCAGGAACCGCCGCGTCTATTTCGCCGACGGCAACGCCTACTGCAACCGCCCGGGCCCGCGTCTCGCCGATACGGCCGAGCTGCTGGCCGAGATGCTGCATCCCGAGGTTACCGCACCGCGGCACGAAGGGACGGCGTGGGTGCGGCACGCCGATAGCCCGCCGCCGCAACGCTAGAGTAGGGTTAATACTGAACATCTGATTGTTTCACGTGAAACAATCGCATCCAGCGTTCGCCATGGCGCATTCGGATGCAGATCGCTCCGCTGAACCAATCTAACCGCGAAACCCCAGGGCCAGCACGTAGAGCTCGGCCGATTCGGCGCGGCTGGCGGGCGGCTTGATGTGCTTGACGGACGCGAACGCGCGCTTCAGCCGCTCCAGCAGCGCGCGCTCGGTGCCGCCCTGCAGCACCTTGCACAGGAAGGCGCCGCCGGGCGAGAGCACGTCGCAGGCGAACTCGGCCGCGGCCTCGGCGAGCCCCATGATGCGCAGGTGGTCGGTCGCCGTGTGGCCGGTGCCCTGCGCCGCCATGTCGGAGAGCACCACGTCGGCTTTGCCGTCGCGCAGCATGGCCTGCAGCCGCCCCGGCGCGCTCTCGTCCATGAAATCGAGGTGCAGGATCTCGACCCCGGGCAGCGGCTCCATCGCCAGCAGGTCGATAGCGACCACCTGGCCCCTGCCCTCGACCGAACGCACGCGCTCGGCCGCCACCTGCGACCAGCCGCCGGGCGCCGCGCCCAGGTCGACCACGCGCTTGCCGGGCTTGAGCAGGCGGTGCTTGTCGTCGATCTCGATCAGCTTGAAGGCCGAGCGCGCGCGGAAGCCCTCGCGCTTGGCGGCGGCCACGTAAGGGTCGTTGAGCTGGCGCTCGAGCCAGTGCTGCGAGGAGGCGGTGCGTTGCTTGGCGGTTTTCAGGCGCACCGCGAGCTGCCGCCGCCCGCCGCTCCGGTTACCTCGACTTCTGCTGCGAATTGCCATCCGAGGGCCCATTTCGTCCCGGCGCGGAACTTGATGCGAAAACCGATACATCTAGTCCGGAATTGCGCCAAAGGCCAAAGTTTGAGTCGCGCCGACCTCCAATATCGGTGGCCTTGCTGCCCAGGTTCCAACGCGCATAGCGCTTCCTGGTAGCAGCCGAGCACAGGCGGTTGCCAGTCTGTACCAAAGAGTGGTACATAGATACAACGGCGGAGCCGCCCATGATCGTGAGCTTCCGGGACGAGTGGCTGCGCGCTTTCTTCGTGGACAATATCCGGTCGCGCCACATCCCGGCCGATATCGAAGACCGGCTCTTCCGCAAGCTGCAGATGATCGACGACGCTGCGACCGATCGAGATTTGCGGGTGGCGCCCAGCAATCATTTCGAAAAACTGCGCGGCAACCTTGCAGGATTTCGCTCGATCCGCGTCAACAATCGGTGGCGGTTGCTCTTCCGGTGGGATGGCGGCCGTGGTGAGGCGGAAGACATCTATCTCGACGACCACAGCTACAGGTGAGGCGAAGCATGCTGACGACGAAGAGAAAACCGGCCACAGTCGGCGAGATCCTGGTCGAGGAGTTCATGCAGCCGATGGGACTGACCCAGGCCGCACTGGCCGACGCGATGGGTGTTCAGCGCAAGCACGTCAACGAGCTGTGCAACAACCGTCGGAACGTGACAGCGGCGACCGCGCTCATCCTCGCCCGAGTATTTGGCAATAGTCCCGATTTCTGGCTCAACGTGCAGCGCCGCACCGATCTGTGGGAGGCGATGAACAGTCCGCGCGAGCGCCAGCGGGTCGAACGCGCAAAGCGGCTCGGCGCCATGGCGTGATATTGCTCGCCGCTCCTTGTCGCCGATGCCGCTGCAAGGTGCGCCCTGAGGCTGAAACCGGCGCTGGGTACCTCCCGGTATTCGCGGGTCAGGACACTATCGACGCCAATAGCCGGAGCGGCGCTCGCTGCGGTAGACGCCGTCCTCCGCCATCAGCGTGGCTAAAATACCCTCGCGCAGGCCCCGGTCGGCCACGCGCAGGCGCTCGCACGGCCACATCTGCAGCATGGCCTCGAGGATGGCGCAGCCGGCGAGCACCAGGTCGGCGCGCTCCTTGCCGATGCAGGGCTCGGCGACGCGCTCCTCGTAGGTGGCCTCGAGCAGGCCGGCGGTCACGGCGCGCACCTCGCCGATCTCGAGCCAGCAGCCGTCGACGCGGCTGCGCTCGTAGCGCGGCAAGCCGAGGTGCACGCCGGCGAGCGTCGTCACGGTGCCGGAGGTGCCGAGCATGTGCGTCTTGCTCCGCCCGAGCCGGCTGCGCAGCCCGTGCTTGGCCTCGAACGGCTCCAGCATGCCGACGACGTGCTCGACCATGGCCGCGAACATGTCGTGGTTCACGAACTTGCCGCCGAAGCGCTCGGCCAGCGTCACGACGCCCACCGGCAGCGAGGTCCAGGCGGCGATGCAACCTTGCGCCTCCAGGCGGTCGGGCAGCGAATGCCGCCA
>Ga0209726_10003097_pt1 | contig 23301 bp, 22 predicted proteins | sample Subgrocontami54m_FD_187453 | JGI IMG/M metagenome (GOLD analysis project Ga0209726, IMG submission 187453) | Subsurface groundwater microbial communities from S. Glens Falls, New York, USA - GMW46 contaminated, 5.4 m (SPAdes) (version 3) | ecosystem: Environmental > Aquatic > Deep subsurface >... | reverse complement strand
CTACTCGTTGGTTGGTTTGTTAGGTTGTCAATTAACTCGTGATAGTGCACAGTATACCGGAGGGTTTGGAGGTGTCAATACCCACACACTAAATTAAAAATGAATAATTAAAAATTATTAATTAATCAAAAAATCATTGTAAATACAATGGTTTTTTGATTTATTGGCTTACGTGTCGACTTGCTAACTGGCTAACTTGTTTTGGAGTTATCCACAGGGTTATTAAAAAAACCAAGCTTATGCTTGGTTTTTTTACTGGCTACTTGCTACCACCGCCTTTGGCGGGGCAAACTTGCTAACTGGTTAACTGGTTAACTTGCCAACTTGTTATCTACTTCCTTCTGTATTTGCTCAATAAATTCAGCGGTATCCATCGTTTTAATTTCTCGTGAACCACGCTTACGTACGGCCACTGTCTGCAAATCCATTTCTTTATCGCCAACAACAAGCATATAGGGTACCTTACCTATTTCCCCTTTTCGAATTTTATTACCAACTGTTTCATCTGAGTTGTCGCACGAAGCCCTAATACCAGCTTCTTGAAGCATAGCTCGTAAATTTTGAACTGCATCACCATGCGCTTGCCCCACCGAAAGAATAAGTGCTTGTGTGGGCGCAAGCCACGTTGGCCAGACACCGCCCGTGTGTTCTATCAAAAATGCCATAAATCGCTCATGGGTTGAAAGTGGCGCACGATGGATCACAAACACCTCATTATTCTCTTTTCCAGTTTCATCAATATACATTAACTTAAAGCGAGATTTTGCAGCAAAATCTAGCTGTACCGTTGACATTGTTTCTTCGCGCCCAATAACTGATTTAAACTGTACATCAACCTTAGGGCCATAAAATGCCGCCTCATCATCAACTTCAACAAATTCAACATTCATTTCAACCAATACTTCTCGTAATACACTTTCTGCATAATTCCAGTTTTCAGGCTCGTTAATATACTTCTCAAGATGGTCGGGCCCCCACTTAGAAAGCCGAAACCAGTAATTCGTAAGATTAAAAATAGTAAAATATTCAATAATCATTGAAAGTACACTCCTAAATTCATCTTTTATCTGGTCTTTTCGACAATAAATATGCGCATCATTCATAGTTAAGCCCCGCACACGTAATAACCCCGCTAACGTGCCTGAAAGCTCGTTACGATAGACAGTCCCATATTCTGCGATGCGCAATGGTAACTCTCGATAACTATGCGGTTTATACTTATATACCGTATGATGATGCGGGCAATTCATAGCACGCAGATAATACGTCCCATCATCCATAACCATTCCGGGGTACATACTATCTTTGTAGTATGGCAAATGTCCTGAGGTCAGAAAAAGCTCTTCTTTTGCTAAATGTGGGGTACTCACACGCACATACCCATTACGAGACTCCATTTTTTCTGCTAATTGTTCTATTTCATTTCGAATAAGCGTGCCATTTGGCAGCCATAACACAAGCCCTTTGCCAACAACTTCATCAATAAAAAAAAGTTCTTGGTCATGGCCTATTTTTCGATGATCGCGTTTCTTTGCCTCTTCAAGCATTACAAGATGATTATCAAGATCTGTTTTCTTCTCAAAGGCAAGACCATAAATGCGCGTAAGCATGGGATTTTTTTCAGAACCACGCCAATATGCTCCTGCCAAATGGGTAAGACAAAAGCCGCTGACTTTTATTTTTTTTGCGCTTTTGATATGCCCCCCTCGGCATAAATCCTCAAAATCCCCCCAGGTATAAAGGGTAATGGGTTCGCCCCTATCAGCAATTTCTTTAATGAGTTCAAGTTTATATGGATTTAATGCATATATCTCTTGTGCCTGTTGAAGTGATACTTCCCGCGAGGTTACCCCGTCCCATGTTGAAATCAGCTCTTTCATAGTTTGTTCAATACGCACTAAGTCATCTGAGGAAAATGGGGTTGAAAAATCAAAATCATAATAAAAACCATGTTCAATTGCAGGGCCTATAGTAGGTTTTGCATCAGGAAAAAGTTTTAACACGGCAGCTGCCAACAAATGTGCGCAGGTATGGCGAAGCTGTTCCAGGTCTTGTAATTCTTCTTTTTTCATATAGTAAATGTTAATTTACCTTATTTTAATCATTTTCTCAGTATTTTGCAACAAAAATAGGTACCTGGTACCTATTTTAACTGGATCCCGCATCAAGTGCGGGATGACAAAAAGGAATCATTCCTTCACAAGAATATGGATATGATCTACAAGTAACGGTGCTCGTGTAATCCAAAATGGATAGAAACGAACCTGCACATCAGAAACATCCGGATATGTTTTGAGTGCTGTGATAATTTCATCTGCTCGCTTGTTAACAAAATTTTTCTTATTCACGGTAATATGCTGTGAGGTAAGACGCTTAGTAACTTGTATGGTTGCTTTTATTGTTAAATTTTTTTCAACTTCAGGATCAAAAAGATAGGTAATATCATCACTTTTAATAGGCGCAAAACTATATTCTAATCCTTCTTTTTCTTTTAACTTCTTTTCGATAAATTCATGCCCCACGTTTTCATCAATAATAAGCATGCGAACGGTTCCTGTAAGTTTTACATTAAAATCTGTCACGCGCTCCCCAACCTTGTGATCAACTTCTACCGTCTCCTGGGCAGAGGGGAATACAATAACTTTTTTACCGGAAAGCCCACTTGAAAATTCTTCAACTTTTAATTGTATTTTCTTTTCAAGCTCTTCGTGAACTTTTTGACGTGCCGCATCAATATCTTTTTGTGTGAGTATTCCCGGTTCAGATACGGTGAGCGATTGCGAAGTAAATGAAGTTCCGTAAATTTGATTTTGCAGCCCCGGCCAAAGACCCAAAAGAATAAAATGTGCATTCGTAACTTCATAGGTACCATTAGTATCTGCTTTTACTGGCACCTCAACGCGCTTCCCTGCCCCCACAACCACTGACTGTTGTATTCGAAATAATAACCCACCGGGTTGCTGAAGACGGGTACTTGCAATGAGGGGTTGGTCTTTTGAGCTCGTATTTACTAGAGTAATTATTCCGCTCATTCGTTCTTGTTTTTTTTCATTACTTTGAGTTTGTATAGAAAATGTTTCTTGATTGTCTACCTGGATATCTTCGCTTACACCGAGTATTCCTTCTCGTACACTATCTTGCGTTGCATTATGGTCATCATTTGAAAGTATAACGGGAACACGCAAACCATATTCATCTTGCACCTCTTTGGGGGTAATAGTAATAGTTGCCCAACTAAAAGAAATATAAATAATCACCAGTAATACAACTAAGCAACTAAGAAAAAATGTGCCCGCGAGTGCGTGGGTGATAGTAGTTGGTTTTGCACGCTCCTTTTTATGCCGATTGAGAAGAGACATAGTGTTGATTTTCAGGAGTTAATATTTGTCGTTTTTTAAGATCTTCGATCATTTCATCTGTTATTTGTCGTGCTTTTGAACATAATACTTTGCATTCATTATCTTTGAAAGAAACCCTGCCTTCAAGCACAATAAGTGAATCTTCTTTCCAAAGTTCGAGCTGTTGCGTATAAATACTTGGAAATACAATCGTTTCAATAACACCGCTTAGATCCTCAATGCGTGCAAATACCATTGGCTCATTTTTCTTTGTCATGATTTTTTTGAGTGATGTTACAATGCCATATAATTTCACGCTCGCACCATCAGACTTTTGTAAAACCTCAGCCGATGACATAACAAAAGGGCTTACAAACTGATCTATTTCCTTCAAAGGATGCGCGGAAATATAGAGTCCGAGCAACTCACGTTCCCATAATAAATTCTGTCGGGTATCGCTGGGTGCGCAATGTTGAATTTCAAGGCGTATCACTTGCGCAGCTGTTCCGCCAAAAAGGCTTATTTGGCGTGATTGAGATTGACTTGTAGAATTTTTATGAAATGCTAGAAGCCTGTCAATATTATAAAGCAATTGATTCCTCTCGCCAAACCGATCGAGTGCGCCACATTTAATAAGACTTTCTAATGATTTTTTATTAAGATCCTTATCTTGCACGCGTGTTAACAAATCTTCCAAAGAACTATAGCTTCCTTGCGCTTTTCGCTCACTCACAAGCACTGATACAATATGTTCTCCAATATTTTTGATTGCAGATAACCCAAACCGTATTTTGTTGTAATTATTTGTTTCTTCATCTTTGACAACTGAAAAATCCTCAAAACTTTCATTAATATCAGGTGCGAGCACATTAATACCCATTTCCTTGCATTCTTCAATTTCAATGGTAATGCGGTCGGTATTTTGCTGATCAGATGTCATAAGTGATGCCATAAATTCCGCCGGATAATGCGCCTTCATATAGGCCGTTTGATACCCGATCATGGCATAACACGCAGAATGCGCCTTATTAAATCCATATCCCGCAAATGGTTCAATGAGTTCCCATGTTTCATGTGCAATTTTTTGAGAAATTTTATTTTCAAGACAACTGGCGATAAACTTATCTTTTTGTTCATCAAGGAGTGACTTAATTTTCTTTCCAACCGCTTTAATAAGCAGGTAGCCTTGTCCCTTTGTCATCCCTGCAAGTTCTGTTGCCATATCCATCACCTGCTCTTGATACACAATGATACCGTATGTTTTTTTTAAGACTTTTTCCACTTTTTGATGGATGTAGGTTACCGGCTCGCGACCGTGCTTTCGATTAATATATTTAGAAATAAGATCCATTGGCCCAGGGCGATACAACGCGACCATTGCGACAATATCTTCAAATTCTGTTGGTTTTAACTCTTTTAAGTACCGTTTCATCCCACCGCTTTCAAACTGAAACACACCCGTTGTTTTCCCTTCCTGAAAAAGCCGGTAAGTCTTTTTATCGTTGAGGGGAAGTGCGTCATAATCAATAATGATACCACGGGTTTTTTCAATAATATTTTTTGCTTGCTCTAATATGGAAAGATTACTTAATCCTAAAAAATCAAATTTTAACAGTCCCAAGTCTTCAACCGGGTGAAGTGAGTATTGCGTAACGATGGTTTTATCATCGGGTGATACATATTGGCAGGGGACATATTCCGTTAACGGATCTTTGGTAATGACGATACCGCATGCATGCGTTGAAGAATGGCGAGCAACACCTTCGAGTTTTCTGGCAATATCAATAATCTGCCGCGTTTGTTCCTCTGTTTCATATTTCGTCTTTAATTCACCTGGCTGTTTTATTGATTGAGTCAGATCCATGTGCGGCTGGATCATTTTTGCTAAAGCATCACAATAGGCATAGGGCACTCCAAGCACCCTGCCAACATCACGTATTGAAACGCGCGCTGCCATTGTCCCAAAGGTAATAATATGAGAAACGTGATCTTCACCATATTTATCCCGCACATATTGAATAACTTCATCACGCCGGGAATCGGCAAAATCAAGATCAATATCTGGCATTGAAACTCGAGCTGGGTTTAAAAAACGTTCAAATAACAAATCAAATGCAAGTGGGTCTAGACTTGTAATGCTTAACAAATAGGCAACAATGCTCCCTGCTGCACTCCCTCTTCCCGGTCCTACGACAATATCTTGTTTTTTTGCCCACGTAACAAAATCATGTACGATTAAAAAGTAGGAGGCAAAACCCGATGTAATGATAATATCAAGCTCATAGGCAAGCCTACTTCTAATTTCTTGTGTTATTGCAGTGCCATATCGCGTACCCAATCCAATGTCACACAATTCTCGCAATTTCTCTTCCGGAGTAATATTATTTTCCAACTCAAAATGCGGCAATATCACCTTTCCCATTGGTATTTCAAGATCACAGCTTTCGGCAATTGCAACCGTGTTTGTAAGTGCCTGTGGCACCGTTGCACTGAATGCATCAACCACATTTTTATAGCTACTAAATGAAAAATCCTCGCCCAACATGCACATGCGGTTCGTGTCTGATTGTACCTTTTTTGTCTGGAGGCAGAGCAAAACGTCGTGTGCTTGCGCATCTTCTGATTTTAAATAATGAGAATCCCCCGTTGCAACAACGGGAAGAGCGTATTTTTTTGAAATTTCAAGAAGACCATTATTTACCACTTGCTGATCCGGAAGGCTTGGGTGATGTTGTAATTCAAGATAAAAACGATCTTGAAAAATGTTAGCGTAGGATTGTACAATTTCATGCGTGTCTTTTTTATGCAAAATTGCCTGACTCAATTGTCCATTCAAACAGGCTGATGTGGCAATAATTCCCTCGTTATACTGTGCAAGAAGTTCAAAATCGACACGCGGCCGATAATAAAAACCCTCGAGGTGCGAAGCAGTAACAAGCTTCATGAGGTTTTTATATCCAGCAATATTTTGTGCAAGTAATAAAAGATGAAAACGCTCGTCATCGGCTTTTGACTCTTTTTTAAATCTACCTCGCGAAGTAATATATGTTTCAACGCCAATAATAGGCTTGATACCCTCTTTCTTGCATGCCTGATAAAATTCTATTGCTCCATACAACGAGCCATGGTCCGTAAGACACACGGCAGGCATTTCAAATTCTTTAGCAGTTCTTACCAAATCCTTAATGCGCGTAAGCCCATCAAGAAGACTAAAATGGCTATGGACATGGAGATTAACAAAAGACATAGATAACGGAGTTTAGAGGAACCAGTTTAGGATTAAATCAATTACACGTAAAAGTCTTACGCTACTACTCGTCATCTTCACTATCTTTTAGATCGGATTTTTTCTTGTGTTTCGAACTTTTTATTCCGCGATTTTCAAGATGTTTTTGAAAAAGTTCAACAAGTGTTTTAACACTTCCAATACCCAAAGCGGCATAGGCGCGCAGGTTCACTATTTTTTCGCGCATATCCTCAAGTCCTTGTACAATACCATTCCATCCTCGATCAAGCTCCTCGAGGGTAAAAAGAACTTTCTTTAAAATAAGTGCGAGATATAAAAGCGCCCAGCAACTAAAGAAGGTTATAAGGATAAGTGAAACTGTCGCAATAACGAAAAAAAGGTCAACGCTGGTCATATGATTTTGGCTCTAGGCTTTAAGGGAATTAGGCGCTAGATAAAAATTAAGGTAGGACTATTTTTTGAGTTAATTCTTTATCATTCCTTAAAATAGTGAGTGTTAGTGTATCGCCCTTTTTGTACTGATGTATAAGTTCAGAAAGGCTTCTATTTATATCAATGGTGTCCGAATTAACACGCGTGATAATATCATTGTTTTTTAAGATAAATGGTCCATTATTGCCAGGAATACTTATCCCCTTCTTATCAGATACAACCGTTGCGCCTTCGTTACGCACCAAAACCGACTGACTCGAAAGTGAAAAAGGAATTGAACGAATATCAACATAAGGAATAATGATAGTAGTACGTTCAATAGTACCTTGGCGCAAAAGCCTTTCGAGCGAATCTTTTATATATTCGCCAGGAATAATTCCGGATTTGCTATGAGTAACGCCAAGAAGTTCCCCTCGCCTTGTTACCACAGGAATTCCCGCGGTAGTATAATTTTGAGTCGGATTAAAACGCGTCGCAATGCGCTGGGTTGTTTGAATTCCATCTTGAAATGAAGAAACGAAAGGATACATGGGCGGTGTAACAAAAAGTTCCTGCACCAATCGATGATCATCAATAGAATACCCGGTGCCACCCAAACTTATGATATAATTTTGCGCAAATTGTATTGGTCGAACTGAAGCATCATTGATTTTAATATAAGTGACACCAAGCACCGAATCATCAAAACGTTTTTGAATGATAAATTCTTGCTTTAATCGATTAAAAATATGGATGGTTTCACTTTTTTCAGTCGGAATGGATGCCAAAAGCCAACCATCTGACGTAACACCAATTGCATATCCTAAAAAGGTATTTTTTAATGGTATTTCGCGAGATCCTTTTTGTATACTCGAGGGCGGTATGCTCCAAACTTCAAAAATACTTGATTCAAATTTCTTAAGAAGTTGGCTTGGAATTTGTTCTCGAGCTTCTTGGGGCTGCGGGTCAAGAATAAGGGGGAATTGTTGTACGGGAATTGGAAGTGTTTCAAGTGGTTTTTCTTGATCAAAACGCAGTGTACTCCCGGCAATACCTCCTGCAAATCCAACCGACACACACAAAAAAAGAAATACTATCGATCGCCAGGAACGCAATGAAAGGTGAAAAAAAGGATGAGGCATACCTAAATAAGTTGAAAGTTATCAAGTTATAAAGTTAGTATGAGCTTTATAAAATGGTGAATATACTTAATACTATCACACTCACCAAAACAATGAAGTGGACGAGCACTTTTGAATGAGTAAGTTCACCGATTTTTTGAGAAATACTTAATTGTTCATACGTACTATAAAATACCGTATATATCAATGACGCAACATACCAAGGAAATGAATTCCAATGAACAACAACAACGATTTCAACTGCAAGAAGTGCAATAAAAAATATATTTTGTAATTGTAGCTTAATTCCGAGATTATATACTTTCAATGTGATGCTATAAAAAAGAATCGGGATTAACAAAAGGAAAACAAGCATTTTCCAAAGATGAATATCAAAATAATAGATGATTGCAAATATACATGAGCTCAACAGGTAAACACTTAAGGTATTACAGGCATTGCTAATATGCGCAAGTAAGCGCTGATGATAATTGAATTTTTTAAATGAGTGGAGATAGAGATTAATAAAATAAACCAATTGGATAATGCCGTTTCCCGTAATAAGCAAGGTAATAAGCCGTTGGTCTTCCACAAACAGAATTATACCCGATACTGCCACAATAAGGGCTAAACTTGGAATTGAAGTAACAAAAAGTTCTCCCTTCTTCGTATGTTCTTGTATTAAAAAAGCAATTCCAAGATCAGTAATAATAATTCCCGCAAGTGCAAACCAAAGAAAAAACCATGGATAATAGAAAGCTAATGTGAGAAATAGTGTTTGAATAAGTGGAATGCAACCCACTGAAAAAATTCTTAGTACGCCAATCATATTTTTTTGTAAAGCGCCATACATGAGTGCGCCATTGTTTCCCATTGAAATTTTTTTATTCGCTCGCATCCTCGCTGAATTAAACACGTGCGAAGTTTTTTATTCTCTGAAATATCCGTAAGTGCTTTTTTACATTCCTCAATATTATTCGGATCACAATACAATGCTGAATTTCCAAGTATTTCGGGAAAAACAGAGGAGTGTGGAACAATAACAGGTGTACCTCTTCCCTGGGCCTCAAGAGGCGGAAGCCCAAAACCCTCTTCAAGTGAAAGTGTTATAAAGGCAACCGCATGTGCATAGAGGTATGCCAATACATCATCTGATACGGTTCCAAGGTGCACAACACGTTCTTCTAGTTTTCGTTTTTGAATTTCATTTCGTATGCGTTTTGTAAAAAAATCTTCTTGTCCGCATAAAATCAGTGATAAGGGGAGTGTTTTTTCGTTTTTCAGATCCTCGAATACATCTAAAAGTCCTTCTACATTTTTATGCGGATAGCTATTCCCAACATAGAGAGCATACGGTTTTTTTATGAATTTGGAAAGTTCTTGTGTGCCAGTAAAATCATGATCGAGAGGCAATTCATTTTTTTGAACACCTTCATAAATCACAGAAATTTTTTTCAGGGAAAGCGAAAAATAATGATGAAGATCTTTTTGGACACCGTATGATACGGCGACAATATGATTTACTCGATGAACTGCACACAAGAGAAGAAAACGATATGCTCGATATTTAAGCCAATGAACAAGTGGATGTCGCGTTGAAGCAGCGCTTGTCGCCGATTGAGGATGTTTAAGTAATATAAGATCATGAATAGTCATGATCATCTTTTTTGGATATAACAATGGAATATTAAAATGCGGAATATGTACGATGTCGCAACCATATTTTAAAAAAAGAAATGGCATCACAAGTTGCTCTTTAAACGTATACCATCCTACATCGGCAAGCACTTTATGAAATTGCGGGGAAGATAATTGAAGCGATTGGTATGCGTCTTTATGTAAAAATAAAAAAAACTCATCTTTTGTTTGAATAGTTTGAAGATGTTCAACAAGTTTTTCGACATACCGACCCAACCCAAGGCCTTTTTTGTATAATCGTGCGTCAATACCAATGCGCATAAATTAAGTTCATCAAGTTATAAAGTTAAAAGTTCATCAAGTTATCTGTTTTTTTCCAATTAGTTCTATGCATTCAAGAATTTGTGCGCCAGTTTTTGAAAAAGGAAATTTAGCTACTTGTTCAAGGGCCTTCTGGCTCAATTTTTTAGCATATTCACAATTACCCAATATCTCTTTAAGTGCATATACGAGTGAAGTGCTATTATAAGGGTCGCAGGTCAAGCAAGTATCTTGCATAACTTCTCCAATGCTTGAATTAAGAGCACAAATCACGGGAGTACCACATGCCGCTGCCTGAAGAGGCGGAAACCCAAAGCCTTCGTAAAAACTTGGATATACAAACACTCGTGCTTTTTTCATAAACCAGTAGCGTTCTTCATCGTCTAATTCCCCGACCCAAAAAATTAAATCAAATGATAAACGACGGTCTTGTGCCATTTTAATCAATGTTTTTTTATATGATTCAGTTCCACTTACACAAAGCCTGACATGAGAAAATTGTGTATCTTGGATAAGAATTTCGTATGCATCCAAGAGTAATGAGATGTTTTTTCGAGGTTCTTGGCAACCAATAAAAAAAATGAATAACGTGTCTAATATCGGAAACTTATTTATAATGCCTGTACTTGAAAATTCTTTTTTCTCTTCAAAGGCAGGGATATCTATTCCAAATGGAATATATGAACAGTCTGCTTGTGAAATATGATACTGCTGCCCAATATCACGAAGTGTTTGTGAAGAATTTACCATGAAATGAGAAAATTTCCTGATAGTTTTTTGTGGATTCAGTGCTTTATACTTCATTTTTTTTCTCCAGGAGGAAAAAGATGGGTATAAATCATACGTGATATCATGTATCACAAGAAGAGACTTACACTCTTTAGAAAATACAAAGAAATCAAAATTACAGGCAACAACTACATCTGGAATAATACCGCATCGGGAAGCAATAAACGTATCAAGTTTTGGATAGTTAAAATATTTTAAAAAAAATGAAAATAATTTTGTTGGATAACGCGTTATGCACATTCGCACATTTGAATAGGAACCCCAATGATTCATAAGTTTGGTGCAATCACCGTGCATATGCAATGCATTTCCAAATAACACGTAGGTATGCTGGGGGGCATTTAAAAATAGGTATTCAAAAAGTAGCCTAGTAAACTCTGGAATTCCACCACGGGTGCCGGTACTTAAGGGTCGTATATCAAGGGCAATTACCATAATTCAATTGCGAGAATCATGTTACTTAAATGTGTAATAAATTTTATTTCCAAACCTAAGATCTATTTTTTTAAGCTTCTTTCGATCATGTTTAATTTTTTGAGAAAGCAATTCTGAAAGATTTTTCATTTGGATATTTCTATCACCTTTTGGGTCAATAAGCACCTCCCAGCCTTCCAGGAGCACTATTGCGATACCCTCTTCGCTCCCTTGCATGATTACATGACTTGTATAAAGTTTTTGTTCAAAAAGATTTGAAATAAAACCATCTAATTGTGAAAGTATTATTTTATCAAGGACATTGGATGTATTTACTTGCGGTTCTTTTGTGGAATTTTGAGTCTGCTCAACAAGAAAGATTGGGTATCTTTTTTTTCCTTTTACAAAAAGGGTGTCTTTTTGGACGGGTCCTTGAAATACAATTGTTCGCAGCGCCTGAGGAAATGCCTCAATTAAAAACGGATCGATTTTTTTCCCCAAAACACCATCGCTTTGCAGCTCATAGGGTTCATTTCCTCGAATGAGATAGGCACGAAACGGGTGTCCTTCAAAATTAATTGTAAGGGTTCGGGGCAATTTTTTTGCGATAGAAATTGAGTCGATGACAAAATAAAGCGAAAGAGCATTTGTCGCCATTTTTTTATCAAAAAATAAAAGATTAGTATGTCCCCATACAAATGTTTTATGCGAATCCATATATTCAAAGAGCAATGACCGCACCCGTGATTCATCAATTCCCTCTGGTGTCACAAGGTCAATTCGTTCGATACTAAAAAATGATGAAAAAAACAATAGATATCCCACCAACCCACACCCAATGAGTGGTAAAATACCATAAATACCAATTGCTATTCCCTTTTTAACCAAGCCACTCAAACGCTCCTGGCGTTTGCGAACAAGCCTCTTATTATAAAAAGAATCTGACATGCTAAATGATTAAATAATTTCAAAACCTGCAAAGGGGCGCAATACGTGGGGTATTTCAATATTCCCGGTCTTTGTTTGATAATTTTCCATGATTACAATAAGAATTCTCCCCAATGCAAAGGCAGTAGCATCATTCATATGAACAAATTCATTACCTTTAGCACATTTTACGCGCGTGTTCAAACGGCGTGATTGATAGTCCGTCATCAAGTCTGATGTATGTGTTTCACGATACGTATTTTGGCTTGGAATCCAACATTCCATGTCTATTTGTCGCGCATCAGGCGTACCCATATCGCCCGTACAAATCATCATGACATGATAAGGAATACCAAGTGAACGAATAAGATACTCTTGAATTGCAACGATAAAATTCTGTTCGGCAAGTGAATCTTCTTTTTTAGTAAATGATTCCATTTCAATTTTATCAAATTGGTGTAACCGTAAAATTCCACGCATGTCTTTGCCATAGGAACCAGCTTCCCGCCGAAATGAGGTTGAATATCCGGCGTATCGCAAGGGCAGATCTTTTTCATCTAGCACTTCATTCATATGCAAGGGGCCGAGTGTGTGTTCTGCACTTCCAATCAAATATTGATCGTCGCTTGCTATGTAATAACGCTCTTCTTTTGGCTCAAGACGCGCCATTTGCGCATATACTTCAGGTCGAATAAAAAAAGGCGGAATAACCGGAATAAAGGCTTTAGTACTTCCGGTATATCCAATGGAATCTCCAATTTCCTTCAATATCTTTTCACTTGTGAGCACAGAAAAACTGTACTGAATAATCGCAAATTGAAGTAAGGCAAGTTTTCCCTTAAGGTAGGTGAAACGTGAACCCGAAACCTTAGAAGCACGCTCCATATCAATAAGCCCGTGCATTTCTCCCAGTGTAATATGATCAAGAGGAGTAAAATCAAATGTACGCGGCGTACCCCATGAACGAATAACATTGTTTTCGGACTCGTCAGCTCCTACTGGCACATCGTCAGCAAGCATATTTGGAAAACTCAAAAGAAGCTCTTGATATTCTTTTTCACATACATCCAATTGGGATTCCTTTTCTTTTACTGTTTCTTTGAGACGTTTCATTTCTTCAATAAGTGATTCTCGCTCCCCACCTTTGAGGTTTGCAATGTTATCACTCGCTTCATTTTGTTGTGCGCGCAAGTTATCAACTTCAGTAATCAATTTTCGTCGCCCGTCATCAAGAGCTAAAAAATGATCGAGATTTAACTTAGAGTTTCTTTTTTCTAAATTTTTTTTAACCAGATCAGTATGATCGCGGATAAATTTTTGGTCTAACATACAGAGCGAGGTTTTAGGGTTGGAAATAAAATAGTATCTTTTACATTTTTATTATTCGTAATAAGGCCAACAAGACGATCTATTCCCATGCCCATGCCACTGGTAGGCGGCATGCCATGTTCAAGTGCAAATAAAAAATCTTCGTCTAAAAACTGTGCCTCCATACTGCCACGCTCACGAAGTGCTTCTTGCTCGATAAAACGTGTCCGCTGATCAAGGGGATCATTTAATTCGTAGTAGTAGGCATTGATAATTTCTTCACCCTCAACGATAAGTTGAAGAGATGCGCTTTTTTGAAGATCGTTAGGACAAGCCTTTGCAAGTGGTTTTAATTCTAATGGATAATCAAAAATCCAGGTAGGTTGATGAATTGCCGGTCGTGCCGTTTTTTTATACAATTGATCAAAATGTTCGCCCAACCCAACGCAATTACTAAAATCAATAGTTAACCCCTTTGCCCCAACAGCTTTTACAAATTTATTTTCATCATCAAATGTATCAACATCGATACCTGATGCATCTAGTACTGCTTGGCGAAATGTTTTTTGTGGCCACACCTGCCCAAAATCAATAGTTTTATCTTCGTATGGTACCTGAAGCGATCCACTTGCATCTTTGATAATCGTACGCATAACATCTTCAAGAAATGTACAAAATACTTCTTTGTCTGGAACAAATGCCCAATACAATTCAATGGTGGTGAATTCAGGATTATGTGCATGATCAATACCTTCATTTCTGAATAATCGCCCAATTTCATACACTTTTTCAAAACCCCCAACAATTAAGCGCTTAAGATACAGTTCTGGCGCAATACGAAGATATAAATCAGTATCTAGGGCATTGTGGTGTGTTACAAATGGCCGTGCATTTGCACCTCCGGGAATCGGCTGTAATAATGGCGTCTCAACTTCAAGAAATTCTTTTTCATCAAGTATGCGGCGTAAGGAAGAGATGAGTTTTGAACGGGTAACAAAATGAGTACGCACTTGGGGGTTTGCAATAAGATCAAGTTCCCGATGACGATAACGAAGTTCTACATCCTGTAATCCATGCCACTTGTCTGGAAGTGGAAGGAGTGCTTTTGAAAGCATATGAAACGATGATGCGTGCAACGTTTTTTCTCCGGTTTTTGTTATAAAGGCAACTCCCGTACTTTCCAAAAAATCTCCCGGGTCATAATAATCCTGGAATACTTGGTAGGATTCTTCTCCTACGTCATCTTTTCGCAAAAGTACCTGGAGTGTTCCCGAACCATCTTCGAGTGTCAAAAATGTTGAGCCGCCATGACGACGGATTGTTTTAATGCGTCCGGCAAGTGTGATACTTTGTTGATTTTCCAAAAATTCATCAAACACCGCAAGACATTCGGCAGTCGTATGCGTGCGCGAGGTAGTACAAGGATAAGGATTTATTCCTTTGTTTTTTAGTTCATTATATTTATGTATGCGTACTTCGCGTTCATCAAGAGACATAAATAGGTGCTAATAAATAATATGAGTAGTGTAGCGTATATTATCAATAAATCAATATTTATAAAGAAAAAAGAGTGACTTATTCACTCTTTATATATACTACTCTTAATTAAATTGTGGCTTGATTTTACAAAATTTCCTCGATTTTATATTCAAATTCACCCTTTGGTACTTTTGCAATAACCTTATCACCCTGTTTTTTCCCTAGAAGTATCCTTCCGATTGGTGACTCGTGAGAGATTTTTCCTGCGCCCGGATCTGCCTCTTCTGCCCCCACAATAGTAAATGTTTGTTTCGTGCCTCCGTTTGAAATAGTAACCGTAGACCCTAATGTCACGGTAGTAGTTTCACCAAAATTACTTTCTTCCTCAATAATAACTGCCTCTCGCACCAAAGCTTCCATTTCAAGAATCTTGCCCTCAAGCATTGCTTGATCATCTTTTGCCTCAGCATATTCGGCATTCTCTTTTAAATCTCCAAGTTCACGTGCAGATGCAATACGGTCAACCACTTCTTTTCGAGTAACACTTTTAAGTAGCTCGAGATCTTTTTTTAATTTTTCAAGACCATCACGAGTAAGATAATGCTGTGACATACAAAAAAAGGTTATCAGTGAGTAAGTTCGTCAATGAATACCCAAAGACTATATGATTATTGAGGTTTTGTCAATAATAATTTAAGTCGAGCGGGATCAAAATACCACTTTAAAATATCTTCCGCAACTACAATAGCTGTTCGGCTTCCCTCCTCGCCCTCTTCAATAAGCACGGTAAAAACAATTTGTGGCTTTTCGTAGGGAGCCCACCCGGTAAACCATGCGTGAGGAACACGTCCTTTCCCCCACTGAGCCGTTCCTGTTTTGCCTGCAACCGGAACTGACAACGTTGCAAGGCGTCGCCCACTTCCAGAAAGTACTGTTTGGCGCATACCCTTTCGAATAAGATTTGTATGTTCTTGTGAGACTACATTTTCTTTGTAAATTTTTTCTTGTATATCCTCTTTCGCGTGTTCGTTTGATGAATTAATTTCTTTTGCGAGGTGGAATACGAAACTTTTCCCCCCATTTGCAAAGTAGGAGGTCATATTATTAATTTGCAGAGGAGTTACAAGTAAATCTCCTTGTCCAATTGAAATATGATAGGTGTCTCCAATATACCAACTTTCTTTTTTTATATTCCTTTTCCAGGTAGGGTCTGGAACAAAACCATATTGTTCACCTATCAAATCAATACCAATGGGTTGGCCAAATCCAAATTTTTTTAAATAGAATACGAGCCGTTCAACACCAAGTCCTTGAAACTTTTCATACCCCCCACCCACAAGATAAAAAAAGGTATTGACTGATTCGGCAATTGCTTTTACCGCAGTGGTTGCCCCATGCCCGCCAGCTTTCCAATCAGGAAAAAACCATTCGCCAATACGGATACCCCCGGTACTTGAAATGACTGTTTTTTCTGTTACAACCCCCTCTTGGAGCGCCGCTGCAACAACAACCGGCTTAATAGTTGAGCCGGATGGATATTCTCCATATACTGCGCGGTTATACAAGGGCTTATCAACATCGGTAATTAATGTATGGTACTGATCCCTTGAAATTCCTTTTGCAAATTCATTACTATCATAGAATGGCATACTTACTAATGATAGGATTTCCCCTGTATGTGCTTTTGAAATAATCACTACACCTTTTGTTTTTTTAAATTTTTTTAGAACATCTTGTAATGCGTATTCGCTTTTTTGTTGAAGATTTTTATCAATAGTAAGAACAATATTTTTTCCATCATGTGGTAATTCCTCACCAATTACACCCTTACGGCTTCCAAGTGCATCAACTTCAATTTGTTTTTTTCCAGGCAGTCCCCGTAATACATTTTCATAGTATCGTTCAAGCCCTTCCTTCCCAACTGAGTCGGTAAGTTGGTAAATTCCTTTATTTTTCTCAAGCTCTTTTTCACTAATTCTGCCACCATAACCGATTATATGAGAAAGGCTTAATGCATCATGAAATTGATATTCTCTTCCTTCTGAAACCACAATATCAATACCGCTGGTATCAGAAAATAATGCTAGTAACGAAAGTGCTGTATCATATTTGACATGCTCCTTAAGAACCAATGGCTGATACTGTGGTGCTTTGCGAATAGTATCAATAACAAATTGCTCACGCTCACCTATTGAGCGTGAAAGTATTAATACTAAATCTTCGAAATTCTCGTTTTTTAAAAATTCGTGCGGCTGTACCTGTACAATAAAATTAGGGGTATTCTGAACCAAAGGAAATCCATTTCTGTCAAACAAAATTCCACGATGAGCAGGTATAATAACTGTTTTGATGGTGTTCTTTTGTGAGAGTGCCAAAAGAGAGCTTCCTTGCACAAGCTGCAATTGCACCGTACGTAAAAAGAGCAAAATAAGCGCGCCAATACAAAAAATAAAAAATAATTTAATTTTTGAAACACGCAATGAAGGACCTAAAAAATCTTCAGCCATGCCACTTTTCAGTGCAAATGGTGATGATTCAACCCAATTACCCTTATGGGTATCGTCAAGATTTATATCAGTGGGACTAATATCCGGGAATAACGTTTCACCACTAAAATATCCTTTTTTTTGCCTCATATATATACCCAAGCCAACTAATTACAAGATACCATCCAAATGAAAACGCTATCGTAGTCAGATAATGTATTGAAAAAACTTGATACGACATATGAGTTATCGCAAGCGAACCAAGTAAAGAAATGAGTATAAGAAAAACTTCAAAGAATAAAAAAGCGCACACTCCTAATAGGGTAAATGCAATAAAGGATTTATTGGTTATTAGTGTCTGGGATAAGAACGATAAAATAAAAAAAACTAATGGATATGAAGTTAAAAATACTCCAAAACTTGGTGAATAGAGATCGTGAAAAAATCCGAGTACAAATGAGAGTACAAGCGCATCACGCTCTCCAATAAAAAATAATATAAATAAAAGATATGCCAAAATAAGAGGAACAGTACCAAAAAAACCAATCTGCAACACAAAAACAGCTAAACTGCTTATCGTTAAAAAAAACAATCGAACCATACAGTAAACTAACTTGCTAACTTATTAACCGGCTAACATGCCAACTTATTTGAGCATGCTCGAAAATTTAGAAACCATAAGTTTTTTAAGTCCTTCGAGTGCGCGAGAAAGCGCGTCTTTTGTCGACCGCTCAAGTTGTGGTTTATCGGAAAGCGCCTCATCTTTAATTTCAACGTTTAACACATTTTGATTTCCATCAATTACTATGCTCACATGCCCATTTGAAGACGTACCAGTGATTCGTTCTTGAGAAAGTACGGATTGCACTTCTTTTGCCTGCTTTCGCATTTCATTAAGATCTTTTATTTTGCCAAGTTTATCCATGAAAGACATAAAAACTAGGTTAGTGGGATTAGATTTTAGGTTTTAAATTAAGTGGACAATGGTCGTGATCATGCTTTTTTGCGATACAATAGCTCCTGCCATATTCAATAAAAAGATAGGTTAAGATAAACCAATCTTTTTTGGGAAATAACTTCATTAAGTCTTGTTCAATCTTATTAGGATCATGGTGTTTTGTCAATTCGAGCCGATTGACTATACGCCGAACATGCGTATCAACCGCAATACCCTCAACAATACCGTATGCGTTTCCCAATACTACATTTGCCGTCTTTCGTGCAACACCCGGGATTTGCACCATTTCCTTCATTGACTTAGGGATTTTGCCATTAAACTTTTCTTTAATCATTCGAGCTGCTGCTAGGATATTTTTTGTCTTGTTCCGATAAAACCCAGTTGAATAAATGTCTTTTTCAAATTCTTTTTTTGTTGCACGTAGATAGTCATCCAATGTTTTGTATTTTTTAAAAAGTTTTTCTGTTACTTTATTCACTTGAATATCCGTACATTGTGCAGACAAGATAACGGCTACCAAAAGTTCCCATGTGTTTGAGTAATTCAAAACACATTTCGCGTCTGGAAATAATTTTTTAAGCTTTTTAAAAATCTTACGAGCACGTAGTTTTTTAGCCTTCAGGTCCTTAACATTATGCATACATTTTGATATACTTAACTCATTTCATTTTATAAGTATAGCTTCGTTTTGTACTTTGACAAACAATAAAGAGAGGAAGCTAAAATGCTTCACGTCAAAACTTGGCTTGCGCCAAGCGCTATTAGCGGTATTGGATTATTTGCTAATGAGTATATTGCTAAGGGAACAGTTATTTGGACATTTCACGTAGGTTTTGATATTCGTATTCCAACTGATGAAATTGTAAAAATTCCCCAAGCCGCTCAAGATAAATTTTGGAAATATGCATATCTTAATGGCGAAACAAAAAAATATGTATATTGTTCTGATGACGCACGGTTTTTTAATCATTCAGATGATCTGAACACGTGCGATGCCGAAACGCCTGATGGTGATGAAGATGGCGCAACAATTGCAGTACGCGATATTTTACCCGGTGAAGAAATTACCTGTGATTACGGCACCTTCCATGAAGGCTTTGTAGGTATTGAAAATAATTTTTTTGCTCATTTTTTACAAACTCCGCAATGCGGAGTTTGTATGCTTTCCAGATTGCCTCTACTAATTTTTTTTCATGGTGGTTTCTGAATTTAAATTAGCCAGCTTCAATTATATTATGTCCGCTCTTTTCAAGTTCCTTTCTTTTCTCCTCACGTTCATCTGCGCTTAAAAGAATAACTTTCCCTTCATGAGCTTCACTCAATTTTTTCTTTACTTCTTCAAACAATGCCTTTGTCCTTTTCTTGACGGCGTCGGCTTCCTTTTTTGAATCATATAACTCATCGTAACGCGGATCAATATATTGATAAAAAAGTGTTTTAATAATATCAAGTATTTCTTCTACTGAACACTCTTTTTTTTCATCAAGGAAACGGATCATAAGATGTTCTTCTGGTGGTTTCTCATCTGCGGTCGATGCGTCTATCGGTGGTTGAGGAAATGGGATTTCCACCAAATCTCCTACTTGATTATAAAAATAAGTTCGTCTTCGCCCCATTTTATTGAGATATCCCTCAACCTCATCCACAGCCTCTCCGACTACCGCCGAAATACCCTTTCCATTATTTCTTGCATCTGCCAACGCAGTCTCATAAACAGACTGATATAATTCAAGTGCAAACCCCTTGCTTTGTTGGTCTTCTTTTGTAGCGATATACCATATTGCAAGCATCTGGTCAGATGATTTGAGTGAATCGACATTTTGAGAACAGATTACGGATAGAATTTCTCCCTTTTCATCACGAATGGTAGTAAAATCAAAAATACCGTTTTTAATGGCGTGCTCAAATTCTTCCTTGTCACCCATTTCATCTTCTCCAAAGATTTGGTCAAGAAAACTATGCACTTCACGAGCTGCTTTTTTATTTTCTGTTTTTCTCCCACTTGTAATCCGCTCAACCAAATAATGTGACTCTCCATTTGTAATTGTTGTTTTACCATCTTCTAGCGAACGACTATAACGGGATCTTTTTTTAAATTCATTAATAAACCGTTCCATATTAACATGTGATTCATGAAATATTGGATCTCCACTGCCAGGCACGAAATTATCCATATGCATTAATTAGAATATATTATAAACTTTTTGAATGTTTTTTTTCATGACATCATCTGCATGACTACCTGCAAGAGTGCGTATAACACGGACATATGATCGTTGATCAGGAAGTGGCCAATCAGTACCAAAAAGAACCTTGTCCCAAGAACTGCATATATCTACAAACGTATCCAATAATTCCTTATACATTACCGCATCTTCCTTATAGAATATTCCATATACAAAACCCGAGGTGTCAGTATAAACGTTTTTATTTTTATAACAAACTTCTGCCGCATCCACTATCCATGGATACCCGAGGTGAGCAATGACGATTTTTAAATCCGGCATCTCTACTGCTAATTCATCAATATGTAAGGGGTGCGCATACTTTAATTTTGCTCCCCCTGCAACATTGTATGTATCTCCGCTATGAAAAATGGCAGGCTTATTATATTGAACTAATAATTTTAAGAGGGGTCTTATTTTTTTATCTGATGGATAAAAATATTCATAACCAGGATAAAATTTTATGCCATGTATTTTTTTTTGTTTTAAAAGCAACTCACAATTTTTTATATCATACTTTGTTACGGTAAACGGTGAAAATGAACCAATTGGATATAATATGTCTGGATAACTTTCTAATTCTTTTAAAAGCCGTTGGGTGGAACAATTATTTAATACACCCGCATACACGCACGCTTTGTCGATATGAGCTCGTTTCATTGATATAAGTAAATCAGAAACGGATGCATTGAGTAAGTTTCCAAATCCGATATGAGTGTGTGAATCAATTATCATATAAAATTTCGATAAGCTTATTTACTAATGAATTTTTGTGCCGGGTTGCACACTGTGTTCAGGTGAAAGAATAACTGGTTTACCTTCTGCATCATCAGTTGCAAGCAGCATGCCCTGGCTTTCATGACCCATAAGCACACGTGGCTCAAGGTTTGCGATAATAACAACTTGTCTTCCTGTTATGTTTTCAGGTTCATAAAATTTTCCAATACCCGCAATAACTTGTCGTTCTTCTTCACCTAATGAAACTTGTAATTTTAATAGCTTATCTGAACCTTCTATTCGTTCGCAAGAAAGGATCGTTACTACCCGTAAATCGCATTGACTAAATTGTTCATAGGAAATATTCATACTAATACGGGCGCATCATGCCTGGTTGTGTACTTTTTAAAAAGTCTTTATCAATTTTCCGAATAAAGCAAACTCTACCAACGCCGTGTTTCCAGTCTTGATTCACTACCGGATAATAGGGCGTGGGGCTTTTGAGGTATTTCTCTTGCTCACGCTCATTTGAAGTAGTAAACTCCCCACACAACTCAAATTCCTCGTTACTTTTTTTATGATATTCATACTCGGTATTTTTTTCCGGATCTTTTGGAATAGTAAATCCTTGAGGATTTTTTGTAAGATCATTCAATGATTCTGGCAATCCCTCTTTTACTTGCGCATAATAAAAAAGTTGCGACTGGATCATTTGTAAATGTTTTAATCGCAATTCATCAAATTTTTGCTTCCGCTGATCGGTTGGAAGACCAGAAATGATAAGAGAAGCGACAATAAGCACGCAAATCAATGCAATAATAATTCTGATAAACCACTTCATAGAGTTTCATCGGTACGGGATTTTTTAATATCCCACAAAAAATAAGTAAAAATGCTGCCGGATACTACCAAAATAGAAAGCACTTTTAAAATAAACCGCCAGCGAATTTCACCCTCTAAAAAATCTTTCAAAAGTGTAATGACATCAATCATCATAATAAGTGCCGCAACAAATAACGTAAAGTACAAAAGCCACTTTCGCACCCACAATTTTAACTTCTCAGGATGCGCCGTATAAATGCCTTTCAGATAAAAAGAAATTCCTAAAAATCCTGGAAACATAACTATAAGCGTTGCAACTGATGACCGAATAAGCCCACGCGTATGATCACCGCCATACATATCAAATGACTGACTCAAAGGGTCTGGAATAGTTAAATTAATAATTTGAAAAAGAATCGTGGTAATACTAATAGCACTTGCATACAACGTAATAATCATCATGATGTGAAGAAAGAAATCTTGTGGCGTTGTTTTTGGTTTTACTGCTTGTGGCTGTGGATGTATTTCGCTCATATAAAATGTAACTTATGAATTACTGTCTACTGACTACTGACTACTTACTACTATCTACTTACTTGATTGTTTTCCAAGGCAAAATACCCACTAATGGCACAGAAAAGCCCGCTGCACGCGCATGCCCCCCGCTTCCATATTTAAGCGCAATTTTTGAAACATCAACTTTTCCTAAAGATCGCAAAGAAACATGAATGCGCCCATCGCGATAATACCATGAAATCCCAAATGGAACCTTAAAAGTGTGGCAAAGTAAATTTGCGATTTCAGAATAATAGATGGGAGTATTCACGGCATACAGCCGATACCCTTCAAACTCTACTCTTTCTGCAAAGGTGAGCAAGTTTTGTAGCTTTTGTTCCTTATATTTTAAAAGTTCTTTACCAAGGTGATAGTATTTTTTTCGATAGGCCACCTTTTCAAAAGCTTTCGCAACTGCATCCCATTTTTTAAAAGAAAATGGCAACAACCCCATGGTCGTAAAACTTTCCGAATATTCCCTTGTTCCCGGAAGTTTTAATGTAAACAAATCCATATCCTCGATAACACTGAGGAGTTTTGGGATT